>Ga0265797_10011544_pt1 | contig 11032 bp, 8 predicted proteins | sample P2T30metagenome_FD_192433 | JGI IMG/M metagenome (GOLD analysis project Ga0265797, IMG submission 192433) | Plant litter microbial communities from East Loma Ridge, Irvine, California - P2 T30 | ecosystem: Environmental > Terrestrial > Plant litter > Unclassified | place: USA: California... | reverse complement strand
CCGGCGAAGTTACTGGCTTGTACAATATACCACTTCAAGAGACCTGCACCGATTTTCCATGCCCATTCATCCAAAGCAAACCCCGTGCGTCATCCGGCCATATCTGCCACCAAGCCACCACGCCACATAACCATTATCATGTCACTCCAACTTTTTACAGAAACAGCGAACAAATCCAGAAACGCCATCGCTATGCAATCAAGTATATCACTTGCCACCCTGCCCTCACGCTTCTACGCCCTCGACTGCCCCGACACTACTCACAAGCATGTCCAGCATTCCCCTCACCTTCCATGCATCCTGACTAGCCTCGACTGTGACCTTGACTCTCTGCATGAGCGCCAGGATCAGATCATCCACTTCCTCGCTCCTGCCCAACTGGTCTGCATACAGATCCAGGACGACGAGCGCGACGTCGGTAGTCAAACGCGTGATGCGGTAGTCTGAGATGTTCTTGATACACCAGCGGAGAATGGGCTGAAGGGTTACGGAGTCGCGGTTGCTCAGGGCGGAGCGGAGGGCGGAGCGGTGGCGCAAGGCGGTTAGGAGAGTTAGAGATTGGCTGCGTGCATTGCCCTCCTAGAGTAATTGTTAGCCCATGGCTGTGTAGAATTGGCACATGTAGACACATACCTTTGACTCGAGAACCATGTCGAGGGCTTGGGCGTATAGGCCCTTTCGCAACGCATGCGCCCACGGTTGACCAGCAGTAATCTTGCCTCGCGCATTCCCGTCGATGACAATGTCCGCGCTTTCGCCTGTAAAGTCTTTGCCTCGAATTCGCTTCTCCCAGCCTTTCCCGCGCTTCCTCTTCTTGCTCTTGTCGTACTCCTCAATGGTGCCTTCCATGAGCGCCTTCATCTCCATCTCTCTCTCCCGAGCCTGAACCTTTTGCTCGCCTGAAAGATGGGTCTTGATGGAGAGGAGACCGGATTGCATGCCCACAGCGATGTGCTTGTCCTCCTTCTGGTTGGCAATGACGTTAAGGGATAGAATTGGAGAGGGGTATTTCAAGCCACCCACGACGTTCCAGCCGGTAGTCTCGAAGACCTTGACATGGCCGTCCAGGGCGCCGGAAAGAAGACGTTCACCGTTGTTCGCTAGCGAAAGCGCGGTAACAGTCTTCTGATGATTGCGCAGCATATGGATCGGCTTCGCGGCTACAATGTCGAGAACACTGATTACGTTGTCCGAGGATGCGAGAACGGCAGTCCCAGAGGGCATAGGTAGGACGGTTTCGACGGGCGCTGCGTGCTTGAATACCATGACTGCTTTGCCACCAACTCGCGAATCCCAGAGTCGTACTGTCCCATCGTAACTTCCGGATACCAGCAGTCCGCTTTGTGCAGGCATGAAGGTGCCGCTGCGCACATAATCGTAATGTCCATCAAACTTCATCACGCTCTTCTCGCTCGGCAGATCCCATAGCCGCACGGTTCTGTCGTCCGAGCAACTCATCAGGCCTGTCAGATCTGTTGGGTGCCATTGCGTGACCCAAACTGGCTGCTTGTGTTCCTTCCATGTCTTCAAGATCGCCCTACTTTTCACATCGAAAGCCTGTATGACACCGGTATCTCCTCCGGCGACCAAAATCCTGCCATCGCGCCGAATGTTGCCCGAACGCGCAATGTCATCGACGCCGAAGCGCGATATCGTCTTGACGACCTTGCGGGTCTTGGTGGAGAAGATCTGCACGCGCGAACCCGTGGTCACGGCGAAGAGATCCTGTGTCGCAGAGAGGGCATTTGCAGGCTGAAGCGGTGGTGTTGAGATGTGGGTTACGGGCGATGAATGCTGCGAAGGGTCGAGTCGCAGCTCCGAGGCGAAGGAATTCCAGTATTTTTGCTCTGATGTGAGCGTGGAAGGGCCCTTCGGGAGCTTCAGGGGCTGTAAAAGTTGCACTTCGGCCGCCATTGTAGGTGTGGGATGCGATCGGTTCGCAAGAAGTTGCTGGTCGCTCGTGTCGTGAGCTTTTCGGGTGGGTTGAACTTTTCTGCGGGTCAAAGACTAGCGCTAACGGAGATGGATGGTGGCGCCTTGCCGGCCTAGATGCGGGCAGATGCACTGCCAACGCCAAAGCTGTCAACTTATGGACTTAAATACACTGGTACTGTGACATACACGGCTGAAAACATCTCGATACACATACTATGTCTTGTGCTTCTTGTCATAAGGTAAGGGTGCAGCTGAATTGACTAGCGTTGGTTGCCTGGAACTGGCCTGCACGCACCCAGTTCATCAACAGAAGACGCCACGCGTGCCAACTCTTGCCTCCCTATCATTCAGGCGTCGGCCAGAGCCTGTCATGCGACACTCACGCCTTGGAGACTCATCTAATTATCTGATACCTGTCGACACACGCTTGGCCAACTGCTGCTCTTTAGGATAAGCCACTTCCACACTTTGGCTGGCCCACGTCGGCCGCATCAGAATGGACGCAAACGCGCTCGAAAAGATGGATGATTTCTTCGATTTTGCTGCCCTTGACGGGGATGCTGGGCTTGAACCAATCTGCAGTACAGTCGAGGAGAATCATGAGCCTTCGTTCCCCACAGACCACATCGCGGCCATGGACTGGACTGCTGACTCCACAGCCCTGACTGGCTACCTGGATCCTAATGAACTTCTCGACACGCATCTGCATACTGCCTCCGAAAGGTTTTTAACCGGGCAAGACGAGCAGCAATGGCCGCTATTCAGTTACCCAGAACGATCAATATCGTCCGTGGAAGATGCAATTGTGACCACGAGAGCAGAGTGCGGATGGCAGGCGGATACTTATGTGCCTGGCATGGACCAAGTGACTCACTGCGATGAACCAATCCCCGCACCCGCACCTTCTTCGTCCTTATTTACACCTCGAGAACCAGCCGCTTCTTGCGAAGATGATGAAGGTGACTTGATTGACACACGGCTCGTGTCTTCACCCTCCCAGCACGGCCAATCAATAGCCGAAACAGCTGCCGTGCTTGATATAGGAGTACCATCCGCCACGCCTGTTGCACCACTCCGCCAGGCTTCTACTGCAAGCTGGAAGCCGGCATCTGCAAAGCGTAAAGGTCCCCAGAGCCGTATCCCATTCGAAGCTAGACAGATACTAGAAGATGAATTCGCTGTTAATCCATACCCCCATAATTGGGAGATGGACATCATTGCCCATCAAGCCAACCTTGATGTCAAAAAAGTTCGGAATTGGTTCAACAACACTCGAGCGAGGAAGAAGGGCGGAGGTGAGTGCTTGCTGGTAGCATCCATCGTTAGCTTTGCTTATTGACCCAGATTCTCAACCTGCCATGCTGGACGCGGCAGAGACTGACATCCCTGTGCTGAAAACCAAGCTGTCAAAAGACAGTCTAGACAGTCTAGAAAAGCAAGCCGATGGCATTACACAGCCACCACAACCGCCCTTGGCGGTGTACCTTGCCCAATCCTATCAGGAGGAGGCAGTTGAGTTATCTGCAGTACAAGCGGCAATCGAAGATGGCTCGCTTAGTGGAAGTGGCCAAGATGATGCGTGGTCCAATTCAAGACAAGGCAGGAGAGGTTCTGCTATTACGTCAATTGCTTCGTCTGAGGGTACCGCACCGACGACATACACGGTATCTTCAAGTGGCAGTCGCAGTAATAAATCGTCATTCGGCCGAGACAGAAGACGAGGCAGACGTCGCATGGCATGGAACGAATCACCCAGACAGACTATCAATGGTGTCAATAGCGCTGGAGAGCCTCAAAAGGATTTACCGTTTTTCTGTACCTTCTGTCCTCGAGCATTCAAGACCAAGTACGAGTGGGTTCGACATGAGGATTCTGTTCACGCACTTCGGACAACCTGGATTTGTTGCGACACGAAACCTTCTGCTGTGATCGAAGCATGCCCATTCTGTGGTCACTCGCAACCAGACGCCACCCATATGGCTGGGCATAAGTACCAGCAATGCCGGAGCAAGCCCGAATCTCAACGAACCTTCTATCGTAGAGACCATTTCATCCAGCACCTACATCATGTTCATTTTGGCAATGCCAAACACCCGTCTGTACGAGTTGGCTGCCAAGCTCGACTCTTGGCTGCTGAGGGTCAAAACTTCGGCTGCAAAGACCTTGCAATGAAATGGCGTCGGTTCGGTGCGCCGATGAAGCTTGATGATCCTATGCTTCATTGTGGTTTTTGCGGGAAGAAGTCAAAAGACTGGTCCGAAAGATGTGAACACGTCGCCGAGCATCTCATCGCCCGTGAACTTGATCGTGCTGTCTGGTGGAGTGAACGCAAAGAGAATCACCTAGAGAACCTTTACTCCGCGTCACCATATGAGTCTTTTCGTTGCCGGTACTGTCAGAAAGTCTTTACAGATATCAAGGAAATGAACAAGCACTCCCATTGCCGTGTCTGGAGCTGCCGGTTCTTGCGCAGCTTCGATGATGTCGCTGCCAAGAATGTAGGGCCACCGCTCTGCCCGGACTTCCCTTCTGCAAAAGCACACCACTGCCACCTTTGCGGGGCTGGATATAGAGCAGTTCACGTTGAGCATGCACAGAACTATCATCGCTACCGTTCCTGTAACCAGGAGTTCTACACATCCGAAGACGCCTTCCTCCAGCATCTGCATAACTTCCACGGTGCTTCTCAGCCTGGACTACTGCGTGGTAGCGGTGTAATCGAACAGAGTTTCATGCGTAATAAAGGGGCATCGTTCGTGCCAGTCGAGTTCAATGAGAGCTGGCAGCCATGCGTCATGGACCTTGACGTCGCATCTGTCAGCCCGTTCGTAGCTGATAACAGTGTCCCAGCTGTACCAGTCGATCCGAAGAAGAAGGACACACCATCAAGGAAGTCGTTCTCTGGCCCGAAGAGACATGACGAAGTTGCGCAAATTCATGGTCCCAGTCCGCAGAAGATACAAAGACAGCGCGCAAACACCGCTACATCAAAGGTCGACACACTCAATCCCCGTTTCTTCCGCCTCAATACATACGTACCCTTTCGTTCATCTCGCATCTTTTACTCACGTAACACCAAATTCCCCAGTTTTCAATCTGGTGAGAAGAGTGTGCTTGAAGAGATGCCGAAGCCGCACATTGCCTCCTTGGCAATGGGGGCTGGTTTGGTCAGCATGGCGGCTGTACATTGGATGATCCGACCAGTGATGCATGACACGAATAACATGGTGGAGCTTACTCTCAGTGATGAAGTAGAAAGATTTTGATCATATTCTTGAAGTAGTGAGGCAATGTCGCACCAGGGTAGTATTTTGTTGAGTGCACTCGGAGGATCCGTTTAGGTAGTGGAATATATTTGCTCTGGGGGTCTGCAAGATCAGATGGGAGGTCCCGACTATGAACTCGATGAGTCTCGATCTCTTGGCTCGCTCCGGAACAATAGATGCTCCGAAACAATAGATGGGCCGATGCCGGGGTGTGATCACAGCACACGACTATCGAACCATCTGTCCAGCACAGATATAATCTGTCGTCAAATGCATATCGAGGATTCTTGTAGCGACAACAGCAAAGACGTCAGGTACAATGAAAGATTGCAAGTGCATGTTTGGAGATTGAGCAAATGTGTCTTATTGATAGGAACAGATAGGTACAGAGTACACAAATGCAACCTTGAGTATGTTCCCCAGAAACCTGCCTATATATATAGACAATACGCCATCATGTACAGCCGCCGCCGCGAATGACAATTCCATTTTGCGACATTGTGTAAGTTCATCTGAAACCTCGAGGTTCGACTGAGTACCAGGCATTTTTCTTCCTCATTATATACGTTTCCATAACTTTGGAAGCGTTGTTGTGCTACTCTTCCCGCCACTGCTCCGACGACCCATCACGTCTCTCATAGCAGAAGATATCTGGGCCGCAGGCTTCACCACGTTCCCCGCTAAAGTGAATGCAGTCTGTCTCTTCAATGACTTCTCGAATAGCTTTGGAGAAACCTGTCGGCAGGGGCACAGGATTGGGGTAAACTTCTATAACGGCCTGGTAGGGTAAAATACTAAGATTCTGTGTTTGTGGACTCAATGAAGGCCTAGTGAGCCTAATCAAATCCTAGTGCATGCATAGCTTCGTGTATAGCTGTGACGTGCTTAAGGATAGCTCAAGTCTTGAGTGACACGAAATTATTGCCTCCACAAAAACTGGCCCAGATATCCATAGCCATTCTCCCTTTCAACCAGTCGGCCATTGTAAAAGTAGAAGACTTGCAAGGAGATGGATGTGTCTCATTCTGCAGTTTGAAATTTGCTTGGCAAATAGGAATGAGACATTGTACATGGCACACTGAGTGCGGCGAAGACTGAAAGTTTTATCGAAGAATAATTTTGTGCAGGTTACTCTACTAATTCAGACAAAGTTTTGTATTACACAATAGCATTGGGGAGGTGGCTGTGTGAAAAAAAAAGTAATAGTAGCGATACAGGGGCATCATGTCACATAATTAAGATATTCAAGGGGGGCAATGAATCGGTGGATTACTTGCAAAAGTCTATAGCAAGAGCAGTGGCGGAGAAGAAATACTTTTAGTTGCTTTGCCAGGAAGGATTGGCCCTAGTCCCCAATGACCATTCCTGTCGGAGGCCTCTTCATCGGGCTGACAAACTAATGATTACATTCTGGAGATGTCGCTATAGACGGGAATCATTCTTGGATCTAGTCTCTAAGAGAAGGCGTTATGTAGAGCTCTTTTGACGAGTACGTTGTTGTGAGCAAGAACTGGTACATCGTTGATGCGTGATTGACGGTCCCCCAAAAAACACTGCTGGCCAGCTGTACAAATTTGAGTAGGCTGTGATTCTTTGCAAGATCGAGGGCTAGCAAAAATTATTAATAAAGCCTTGGCTGATATCGTTGTCTAGACACATGCTCATGAGAGAGGAGAGGTCATCAAGCTCTCGCGTGCTAGCTACATGTAACGGGACGTCGAAGCAGAATGCAGAGACTGGAAACCGGAAACCGAGCCGTAATATTAACAATATCCTAATCTTCGAGTAGCTACACGACGCAGATGAGCATGAACTGTCTTTGCAGCTGAACTAGCTCAAATCCTAGTTTGCTCATTAGCGACATGATTTGAAAAACAGTAGACATTTATCGCCGCTGACAATGAATAAAGCATACAACTCTAGACTAGGGTTCTATAAGTTCTGATCCGTCATTCTCCGAGCGACGTGTGCTAAAAATGACTTTATGAAAAGCAATAGTTTTCATCTCTTCAACAGCGATCTTGAATATGACCATGAGACCAAGACCCCAATGTCGAGTAGCCGTACCTTGATAGTTGTAGCTTGTTAGTTATCTTTGTCGCAGACTTACTCTGCTCGGCCTTAACTACAATAGTCATAGATGGCGTCCCGGATCTCTCGAGACAGGCTGGAGAAGGATGATTGTTTTTGCCCAAGATAGTAGTTTGCCCTCAAGATCGTCACGAATGGGAACATATTCCAACAGGTGAATTTTATGGATTCCATCTTATTGTTAGCTGTCTTGGGTATTGCCAAAGTCATGAGGGTAGAGCAATAGCTGCAGAAAGTATAAATAGAGTGGTTGCAATGAGAATTTACCGACGTATAGACGATGACTCTTCAAAGAAATGCACCAAAACTGCAAGCCATGATTCGAGCCTCCAGACAATAGTAGTGGACATATGTGTTAGCCAATCCTTTCGTCACATTTCCTGGATCAAGATCAGGAGTCTGACTTGTAGCTGATTATGACTGCGCTCGGTTAGAACATCTGATGATTATTCAAAGGCAAGGCAGATGTCTAGAATCTAGACTCTAGATGCGAAGGCAAAGATGGCTCCTCCCAGTTTCTGAAGATGGAAAATACATAGCAGTAAATAGAGCGATCGTATAAGGCCTACTAATGAGAAAATATCTTGTTAAACCCATTAGCGTTAGGCCTACAGATCACGTGCCAATCATCAACGTGCTGAGGTCAGCTTCTTACATGCATGTAACTCTTTACTCTATTCATCGGATATGCATATTCGTTCAAGCCTTGTATTATAGAGTATGATCGAATAGTCGCTGCCATTGCTGATAGATGTCTAGCTAGAGTCATCCCAGCAACCAATCTCACCAATCTTGACAAAGGTGAAAACTTCTTCCTGTTTAGTATCCACTCTGTACCAACTACAAGCTACAAACCGTACCCTTGCGTCTCCTATTATTATCATCTTCTGCTCTATTATTGTCTCGCCTCGCCGCCCACCATTGCTGTCTCATACTGTCTCACATTGTCATCCTACATTCGCCGTATCACATCATCGTATCGTATCGCTACCTCGCATTGCCAGAATAAGCGTGTACTGTGGGCCATAGGCACTGTAATTTGCCCACACTTGCTTGTAGCAACGCTTGCTGTAGGAAAATTAAATACAAATGTCGTATGTGCTAGATTAGCTATGTTCACTTCGGAACAGGTGAGTAGCACTCGCCCCGGACAAGCCGTAGCATGAGGCACTACCTGGAAACTAAAAGTCAGCTGAATCTTCATATCGCAAGAAGATGATTATTTGAGTAGATTCATACGATATGCAGTGTGTGCATTTTCTCCATGAGCTCATGACTCATGGAATTGTACAGAGCCATCTGGATGCCATTATAAGAGATGGTTATGATTGTGACGGACTCATGAAATAGACTGTGTACGTGAATAATCAGGATGAGTTAATCATCGAACCTATACATGTGTGGGCTCGTAGGTGAGCTCCGGCTGGGCCTCGGCCGGACTTCGGGGTCATCCTGAGTGAGCCATCAACTCCGAGGCTGTCCCGACCGAGGCTTCAACACAAGCGCACAGCCCGTTACAATGATATTTTCTAGATTCTCTAATACTGCTTATCAGTGTCAGATCTCAAAGTTGAGAAAAGGGGTTGACCAGAAAGTTAGACAAGTTTGCCGCTGGCCAGAGGTCGGTGATTAGGCTCCGAGGCATCCGCCGATGCTTTCCCCAACCCATCACAGTTGGTTATCAATTCGATTGCTGACCCACCTGTGTTTGTCAATCGAGGGACGAATGGAAATAAATTGTGGATTTCGAGAGCTGTGTTAACTCCCAGTCAGCAACAAACTCTAAGGAAATGAAGAACCAAAAATCCTTATTAGAGATCACTCGAGCTTGGGACAGAAGAGGCAGGAAGACGCTAAGCTTTGACTCGCCCACTTACGTCTCAACAATCAATCAAGTCGATGATCAGAGAACATTGCCGTCGCAAAAACGTTAAACAAATCATAGTGTTAAATGATAGTATTTGAACGAAGTCATGCGTCCATAGTTGATCGATTGCTGGGGTTAATATTATGACTTGCTTGACATGGTCTATCTGTGTTTTAGAATTTTCAACACCCTTCACCTTTCCACCTTGTTAGTCTGTTTCAAATGTTTCACGCTTTTTTCACATTTTATGCTTTTCATATTGACTAATCTATTCAATCTTTCAAACGTTGTGTAGTTCGCGAACATTTCATCTTCATTTTACATGTTTTATTTTTTTTCCATGCCACATATTTCATATTTCTCACATTTTCCTTACTTAAAATCTGGTTGCGCTGCATGTCCTCTACAGTCACTCGGTAACACGGCTATGTATGCTATAGTAGGGACTTCCAGGCAATTGGAATGGTACTTTGTTGGATGATGAGTAATAGGCATAGAAAGTTCACAGCTGGCTAGCCAGGGAATCTGATATGCTCACCTCTGCCTCCTCCTCGTCACCGTCAGGAATTCTAATCAAGCGAGACCAGCTGCGAGTGTGTAAACAGCATCGTGGTGCTACTTCATCCTCTAACCTAGTCACATCCTGAACGCGGCCTTGCATATCAAAAGGTCCCAGCAGGGCCGCAAGCTCCTCCATTGGCTTCTTCTGTCGGTAGGTCGGCTTCGATTCTTAGATTCCCTCCAGACACAAACACCCTGAGGGAGACGCTATGTCCTTGGCGAGTCGCTTCACCACATCGGAGATGTGCGAGAACATGACCTTTGCATTACTGCAAGTGACGGTAGTGGTAGCGCGAGGGCTCGTTGCGACGACCCTGCACCAAGAGTCACATCAGGCTCTTTGAAAGGCGTTGTGAGTCGGTGTATCGACAACGCCAGTGCTGCAGCTCCCGCAAAGTGTCTGTGTTGCCCACGGTAGACTTGCTTGGCCTCTTGCTGATGCTGCTGCTTTGCGCGGCGAGTATTCGACGACGCACGCAAACTGTCCAGCAACGGCTTTTGGACTGCAGCACGGCAAATCCATTGTAGCGCAGCTTATAGGTCTAGGGTCACAAACGTAGACTGAGTCGCGTTGGAAGGAACGAGTAATCATACTACATCTTGCTACGCTGGTAAATGGGTTGGGGGTACCCAAGCTTGGGTAGTGGTTGGGTTGGGGTCGCACGGGCCAGGGGTAGTGGTTGGGTTAGAGTCGCACGGACTCTGGGTTGGGGTTTGGTAAGGGTTAGCTATAGATAGGTAGGGGTTAGGTTGCTAAGCATCTAGGTTAGATGGCTTTATAGCTGTAATATTAAGTTGTAATTAGTTAATTACGAGACTTAGTAACCTAACCCTAACCCAACCCCTACCCATTTACCAGCGTACATCTTCCTCACCTACCAACCGTCTAGTATCCAGTGTTAGCGAGACATACGTAACTTACTGTTTGGTTCTATATATAATATGCATAACAGGATTTGTAGAAGACTTTGGGATTTCCATGATACGGGTCGTGGCTATAATCACTTGGAGACGCGATAATAGAAGAAAAGCGATCAACGTTGCGGATAAGGGGTTGACAGAACTCGCCCGGATCTATAGGTAGCACTATACTGAAACATGATAAACCTCATTCCGATCCGCAAGGTCGAATTGTGTTAAACCCGTTTTATTGTTTTACAAGTGATATCGATGCTCAACAGCAGATCTTCACAACGCGGTATTATAGTAGCAGCAATATAAGAAAGCAGTTAAGGCGCTATCCCAGCACCTTATACTCAGTTGAATGCGGTATTGACTCAGTGAATGTACGCAGGCAGGGCAGCCATAAGCG
>Ga0265797_10011540_pt1 | contig 11037 bp, 11 predicted proteins | sample P2T30metagenome_FD_192433 | JGI IMG/M metagenome (GOLD analysis project Ga0265797, IMG submission 192433) | Plant litter microbial communities from East Loma Ridge, Irvine, California - P2 T30 | ecosystem: Environmental > Terrestrial > Plant litter > Unclassified | place: USA: California... | reverse complement strand
TCTCTGGAAAAACAGTACACCATGGGATATATGGACGCGACCGCCATGCGCGAAGATGTTATGGGCTCTCTGGAAATCAGGATCACACGCGTCATCTCGGACGTCTTCATCTGGCTCGCCCAAGTTCAAACGCTCATACGACTCTTTCCACGGCACAAGGAAAAGGTCATCATTAAATGGATCGGATTCGCACTCATCATTTGCGATACGACCTTCTCGTGTTTGAATTCGTTCTACGCAAACTCCACGATCGGCACGACTAAGCCACGGCACTTTGTCGATGCAATCCCCGCACTATCCTACTTGTTTCAGCTGGCGCTCGGCCTCCTCTATGCCGCCTGGGTAATCTACTATTCCATGACAAAACGAAGATACGCCTTCTACCACGCGAAGATGCGGAGCATTACTCTGATTGCGCTGTTGTCATTTGTGGCGGTTCTGACGCCGGTCGTATTCTTTGTTACAGATGTCTCGAACTCGGATGTCGCTGGCTGGGGTGACTATTTTCGCTGGGTTGGTGCGGCAGCAGCCAGTGTGATTGTTTGGGAATGGGTGGAAAGGATTGAAGCCATCGAATCCGACGACAAAAAGGACGGCATATTAGGCCGTGAGATCTTTGATGGCGACGAGATGTTGGACGTCACACCAAGCAACGAATTTGTCTGGAGTTCCGGGCGCCGTGGTCTGGCTCGACTGCGCAATGGCGGTCGGCGAGGGGGTGGTGATGATGACAATGGTGGTGGAAATCCAGGCAGCACCATGGAGAAGGGGCTTTCCGGCTTCACCGCAAGATTCCGAAAGCCACCGCCTCCAGCGCCGAAACACTTCCCTCTCGGTCGATCCCACAGCCATCATACGGAAGGACACACAGACAGCAGTCGGACTGGTACTGCGGGGAGCAACACGATAGCATTTGGCCGGCTGCCCACAAGACGTGGTCAACGCAATCCTGACAACGGTATCACACCTCCGCCAGCCGTAGCGAGCCCAGTCAGCAGAACCGACACTACAAGCGCTGCCAGCACTGTCTACGTCGTTAGATACGACGACGGTGGCGATGTCCCTCAACCCATTCGACGTCGCGTGGATGCAAGCGGCAACGCTATTGTCAGTCAAGACCACAGAGATTCAGACTTGAAGGACTTTGAGAAGGAAGAAGACACGGCCGATGCACGCCCTGCTCGCGAACGCCTTCAACAGGGCAGGTGGCATACTGTTGCAAATCCATTCAAACGCAAGCGAGCCTCACCACCGGCAGAGGTTCAGAAGGCCCGCGATCGAGCAGAGGGAAATCCAACCCGCGCAATGACACCGGCTCACAATTTCAGCAAGTGGGACATCAAGAACAGACTGGGCGTGCTCGCAGCAGAAACTGGTGAACGTTTCCGAGACCGAAGTTCTGGTCGGGGCCAAGGTGAAGATGTGCCGGTTACTGTCATCCCTGCGCAACCACGCGGGAGCACTCGTACCTGGAGCCCCGAAGTCCTGCAACAGCAGAAGCAGCAGCAAAATCAAGATCGACACCAGCAACGCGCGGGTGCCCGCAGACCTACCGCTACCAGTGCACTTTCTACCAACGATCCGCAGACTCAAGCGGATTTCAGTAATTCCACGACCCTGACAGACAACAGCCTCCCTGCTGCGGAAGCTGCAAGCCGTAACAGCAATACACCGCGCGCGAACGAAGTCAGCGCGGGCATTACTTCAGCTTCTCCAACAATAATACAATCTCCACGTAGACATATGCCTGTCTCGCGCGACAGCTTCTCTCGGCAAACCGATCCGCCGCCTCGTGCTGATGATATCAGTCCGTCTACTGGTTCAACAGGAACAGTAATTGTGCCTGCGCCGCGACGATCTCCTTTGAGAGCGGTCACTACTACGCCACCTACATTGCAAGATGAAAGAAATGGCGTTAGCACACCTGTCAGTACCGAGCGCAACCTAGGGGAACCTGCGCCGCCAAGGGTTTCGCCCCTACGCAATCATACCACGCCGTCGACAGAAAATGCTTGAACGGAGCAATGACATGGCATAGCAAAGGCATCAAGGGTAACAGGCCTAGTACTCGGAGACGACCATCGACGATTTTTTCACTTCTACTTTGTTCATTTCGCAATCGATATCATACTTGTCCAGGAGGGCAAGCGCATGGCTACAGGACGGCATTCACTCGTCTGAAAGTCTTTTACATCATTTAGCGTCGGCGCTGGCGGAGCATGTTGCATTTACTTAGAAGGAGCTTACTTTACTTTTGGGAGGGGTTGGGCAAAAGGGAAGGGGGGATTCCCGTGTACACGATCATCCACGGCGTTTGCATTGGAGAGAACAGGAGAGGATAAACTTGGAATACCCGAGAAGTTGCCGGATGGCATGTACAGGAGACCACCGCAGATGGGGAGGGGGCAAAGAAAGCTTTGGAGTCGCTTTGTATATATCTATCACACGCGACCACTTGTGCATTGAAATGTCATGTACACGTAGACGGTGCATGTTGCCAACAGTCACAAATATCTTCGGTACCACTACGTTATGTACATCTCTCAAGATTGCTCAAGATGTATACGAGACAGCCTTACTCGTACTTTATTCATGTTAAACGGAGATGGATGTATACGAGCATTCAACTTATGTGACGTCTGCCGTGATGTCGTCAGGTCTGGGCTCTGTTTAGCCTCATCTCAGCGCGCAAGCTCCCAGCTCGCCTGCGCCACGCTATCGCAACACAACTGTCGTCCCATTGCTCTACGCGCTCTTTCACGCTCGGGATTCCCCTGTACCACTGGCACTTTCGAACGTTACCAGTGATACTTACCGTACGCTCAGCGGACAGCTTCACCTACGAGCATACAACTATCGCAACCCACGACAGTCCCCACAATGTCCCTCTTCGGCGACGACTACGCCGGCCCTCCCTCACGAGCAGGCGGCAGCGCAACCAAGTCTTCTCTTTTCGACGATGACGACAACCAGACCGAGTCCTCCGGCTTCCTAAACGGCAAGACCCAACAGCAGTCCAGCCCGACGAAACCTAACACTTCCATGTTTGGCGACGCGGCCGGCGACGACGACGGTAGCTCGCCTTGGGCTTCTTTCACGCCGAAGAAACAACAACGTCGCTCTGGAGTCGAGGTCGTGCGCTCGCTGTTGGCCGATTCCGAGGTTCCTGAAGCGTACATCGACGCGTGGGAATCGTTAGACGCAGGGAAGACGGGTGTTGTTGAAGAGGCGGATGTAAGGCGGGCTGTGCTCGAGGGCTGTGGGCTTAGATCTGAGGTCGGGGATAGGATTTGGGGGATTGTATGCGCGGGAGCGGAGGGGAGGGCGCTGGGCAGAGGACAATTCTGGGTTCTGCTGGCGCTGGTTGGATTGGCGTTGGAAGGGGAAGATCTTGGGCTTGACGCTGTTGACGAGAGGAGGGCAAGATTGCCTGTTGTGCCTGGTTTGCCGACCAAGGAACCGCAGAGGCCCGTGACGCCGCCTGCTCAGGCTGCTCCTCAACAACAGCAGCCACAGCTTCAGCGACAGCAAACGGCGCAAGGAGCGCAGAGCTCGCCTGTGAGAGACCGAGGTGGTGCTGCGGGCAGGAAGCCCAGCTTTGGCTTTGGCGAGAGCGATCCGTGGGCTAGTCCTGAGATGCACAGGGGACATGGGCATACCAACGGTGTAGGAGCTTCTGCGCCACCAGCACCAGCCATGAGAACGACGAGCGAGTTCTCGACTACTGCTGCAGGTAATTCGGCAAGCATTGCCGATAGCTCATATACTGCCACGCCACCTACAACAAGTGAAGCAGCCTCGTCTTGGGGAGCGAGTAATGTCTATACTGCTCCAGGCGGCAGTGGAGGCTTTGGTCCCACACCAGAAGCAGGAGGGGTTCGGCGAGGGCGACAGCAGTGCGAATAGACGTTCCGCCGCACCACGTACTACATTGCCCAAGGGCGTGGAAGAGGTCATCACGGTCGCGATGCTCGAGGAGAAAGAGGGCATGTTCCTCTTCCAGCACCGCAACTATGAAGTCGGTTCCATCCGGCGCAACTCGAAAGTGATTCGCCGATACTCCGATTTCGTTTGGCTGCTCGAGTGCTTGCACAAACGCTACCCTTTCCGCCAGCTGCCTCTTCTACCGCCCAAACGCATGTCCATCAATGGCAACCACATCGCTGCCGACAAGCTGTTCATCGAAAAGCGCCGACGGGGTCTTGCCCGATTTGTCAACGCTCTTGTCCGCCACCCTGTGCTGCGCGAAGAGCAGCTTGTTATCATGTTCCTTACAGTTCCCACGGTAGAAGCACGCCCACCAACACCCCAAGACAAACAGACCACCAATCGCTAACTATGATGTCGTAGGAACTCGCCGTCTGGCGCAAACAGGCAACGATATCCGTGCAAGAGGAATTCATCGGCCGATCCCTACCCCCTACTCTGGAAGACTCTCTACCCCAAAACTTGCAAGAAACGTTCGAGACCGTGCGGTCTGGCGTGCGTCGCTCGGCCGACTTGTACATCAATCTCTGTAATCTGGTCGAGAGACTGTGCAAGCGCAAGGAAGCTATCGCGGCTGAGTACGGCCGTTTCGGCATGAACTTGACCTCGATCACGGAATCCACAAACGACACTTTCTCCATCGATGTCAACGACGTGCCGCTCTTGAACGAAGGCATCAAAGCCACGGCGAAGCATTTGAGCAGTAGCCAGGGCTTGCTGGAAGACGAGAGCAGAGCGTGGGATGAGGGGGTCCTGGAAGATCTGAAGAGCGTGCGCGATGGCATGGTTGCTCTGCGTGACCTGTTCGATCGCAAAGACCGCTTGGCGAGAGACAACATCCCGCAGTTGGAGAAGCGCATCATGCAGAACGAGAACAAGCTTTCGGGGATCAAGGCCAAGGGTGAAGCGGCGAAGCCGGGTGAGGCTGAGAAGGTTGAGACGGCGATTGTTAATGTAAGTGGCGGTCTCCTCGGGGAGCTTTTGATCTTCTTCCAGCCATAGTGGGATGACGTGACACTAACGATCCAAAACAGGACAAGCAATCAATCGTCAACCAACACGCCCGCGGCGTCTTCATCAAGGAGTGCGTGCGCGACGAGGTCGTCTTTTTCCAAAGTATGATCTGGCGCGTTTCCAGGACGCATCAGGATTGGGCGCAAGAGCGCGTCAAGTATGCCGAGTTGCAGGCGGATTGCTGGAGGGCTTTGGTGGACGGTGTTGAAGGCATGCCGTTGGGTGATTAATTGATCGAGTGAAAGCGTACGTTGTACTGTATGTCTTGTCTACCTACCCATTGCTGCACATATATAGCGCTTGGCTTTTTTTCTTCTAAACCTAAATAATCACGTCTTTCAATGGCACTTCTTTGATACGACTACTGACTTGTGGCCGACGACTTGGGAATGCTATAGGATGTGGCTCTTTCCATTGTTACATCGTTGTTATGTGAGATACTTTCCCTGAATGGGAAGAAATACTCTCTATCAACGACTCCTTCCACAAGCACACTTCACAAGCCAGTGAATGCACTGGAGCAACCGTCTTCACGGATCTTCCCTGCCTGAATGTATGTGTGCCTGCCTGTATGCCTAACGCATGTGATGCAAGCCTTTATATTTGCTTCCAGAAGCACGGCGTATGCAACTATTCCACACTTGTGATCTTCTTACCACCACTGATCCTCCAACGACTTCGTGATGCTAGTCCTGGACGGTACGCATATGCAATCCTCGTACTGACAGCTTGCCTCGACACAAACCGCAATACTTTGTCACCACTCGCTTGCTGGCTACTTGGGTACTTCAAGACCTGCTTACAATTTCTCCCTTGTCTGGCGCGCTTTGGACTACGGATCTATCCCACTCCGCTACGCTCTCGACACTGCTCCATACAACCACGCCAACATGGTCAAAAGAAAAGCTGTCGAGTGCGACTTGGAGGAGGTCGAGATTGTGAAAGTCAAAAAGATTGTGAGAGGAAGAAAGGACAATAACGGTAGGTTTTTACCCTTCTATCTGTTCCTTTGCATTGAGAACTTGAATGTATCGCTCGCTCGCTGCCTTTCTGCGGCTCAGGTGGTGGTGGGGGCCCCGCGGCTTGATCATCCATGAATCGGCGACCTAGCTTCCATGCAACATTATCCATCCTTCCCTTCCCTCCACTCCACTCCACCGACAATCACATTCTTTTCCACCTTCTCGAACTTCTCTTCCCACCCTTGACTCGTCATTGCAAGCGAGAGCGCAAACAGATCATACCCACGCATCGCCGGCTAACATCAACTTCGCCATGCCAGCTCCGAGTGCGGCGCAACAGAAGGCGCTGGTCAACGAGGTTGTGAGTGTCTTGCAGGTCGACTCCAAAACTGCCGCGAAACTTCTGGCAAAGAGTGGTTGGAATACCTCGAACGCTGTCAATGGGTATGTGCATGGATTCACTGCTTCATTGCGGTACCCTCGCGTCTCATGCAAGAGGAGGACAAATGATCGCGAAGGGAATCAACTGCACTTGGGACGATCATGGCGCATGACGAATCGCTGACAATGATCCACACAGATTCTACAACAGCCCCAGCAGTAACTCCGCCTCGAATGGCACCCGCAAAGCCCTTGACCAGATCTTCGACAAGTACCGCACAAACCCCAAAGAGTCGCCCAACGAGCTAGACATCGAAGGCACAGGCAACCTGCTGGAGGATCTCGGAATCGAGCTGGACAACTGCGCCGCCCTCTACTTCTTCGAGTTCACAAAATCACCCCAACTCGGAGTCATCACGCGCGAAGGCTTTACCTCAGGCCCTCTAGTCGAAGCCGGCTGCGACACCCCAGACAAAATCCGAAAGCATATCTACGACCAACTCATAACCAACAAGGGCACACTCGAGCAGTACAAAGCCGTCTACAACCACACCTTCACCCTCCTCATCGAGGACCGCAAGAAAGCTATCGACCTCGAGCAGGCTGAAGCTTTCTGGCGGATCTTGACCGACTCCAGCCTTGGCAAGCCATGGACACCGAACAACGGAGCCGACTTCCTGCCCATGTGGTTGGAGTTCTTGAACACTAAGTGGCAAAAGGCCGTCAACCGCGATCTGTGGCGTCAGACTTTGAGTTTCATGCTCAAGGCCGTCGAGGACGAGAGCCTGAGCTTCTGGACGGAGGAAAGCAGCTGGCCGAGCGTGATTGACGACTTCGTGCTATGGGTCAAGGTGGAGAAGAGAGGCGAGGCGATGGAGGAGTGATGACACGGAAGATTTTGCTGCGACGGAGTTCCTGCAGCGTTATTACGTTGTTTTCCCATGGCTGGCGTGGCGTAGCGAAGCGCGTGTGACTGGACCTAGTCCTTCCTTTCGGCCGGCGCATGCATTTTATCCTTTTGAAGACGCCGAACGCAAAGCGCCTGATATTTCAGAACGCCTGAAAGCGTATGCCGATCATGACACGACTGGAGATTCCGGCTGCGATTTTGACTCGCTGGCAGCTATGAGACCGAGTCTTGCTTTTTCGCTTCCATTGCTCTCTTAGCTTCTTGGGTCTTTGTCAGCGAATACATGCTTAGACAAGAGAGTGGCTGCAACTTTTGGTCTTCTCAACTATAACAAAGACATGATCGATCCTCTTTCCCCGTGATTCGAGGCAAAATTAAGCATCGCAGTCGTCCACATCCTGAACATGAAATCTCTCTTCTTACAATGGCTAAAATATACACGAGGTCGTCTTTTTTGTACCAGCGCCTCACCATCACCAAGTCAGTTGTGACAGAATCTTCTGTTGAGGGCCCAGGTCGCTCTCGTGCTCCAAAAACAGCATCTCCAAAGCATCTCTCTCAATCACCACCCTGCCAAGCTCAAGCATGTCCTTGACATCAACGTAGTCCGCCTCCAGCGCTCTCGCGTGCCTACCCATGTTCTCGCCCTCCAATGCGTCGAACAAGTTGTGCCGCCTCTCAGCCGTGACGAACAGCGTCCTCCCACCCGCGCGACCCATGTTCTGCCATGCCAGTAGGTCCTTCACATACCTCTCCAGACTGCCCTCGGAGACATCAATGTCCACCTCGCCATCAACCAAGATCAACTCTCCCTTGCCGTAGCGGTAGCTGATCGCCGTCCTCCACGCCTGATCGTAGACTTTGCGCGGCAGTTCGGTGCTGAAATCACGCGGTTTCGGTCCAAAAGCCACTCCGCCGCCTTTCAGCATGGGACTCTTCTTGTCGCCCAAACGTGCGGCGCCGGTTCCCTTTTGCGGCCGGATCTTGCGGTTGGAGCCGTGCACTTCGCTGCGGTACTTTGTCGACGCCGTTCCCTGGCGCGTCATGTCGCCCTCGTAGATCACCGCGCGGTGCAGGATGTCTTTGCGCAGCGGCATTTGCAGGTGCGTGCTCGGGTAGGTGACGAAGGAGGTCGGCTCGAAGGAGGGGAAGTCGTGGAGGGTGCATTGTGTTGTTGTGAGGAACGGGTTGCGCGGCGCATCCGCCGCTACTGGCTGGGGCTTGCTCTTGTATCTCTTGGGAGTGGGTGTGGGCTGGAATTGCGTGTCGAGGGTGCTATTGGGGGCCTCGGTGGTGGTGGTGGTGACAGTGGCCATGCTGCGGGCGAGACATGGCTGCTGTTGCTGCTGCTGTACACGCTGGGAGAGTCTGAAGCCGTTGAACAGCTGTTTCGCTGGTGTTGCTGCCCGTCTGGTGGCCATGGTCGCTGATATGTGTGATGTCGCGGTCAGCCTGATAGTCTGGTATTGTGGTATTTGCAGGGAGGGCAGCGAAAGTCGGGGCTGCTCCAAAGCACTCCCGACGATCGCCGCAGAATTGTAGAACGCGACCCTAAGGTATGTAGCGATCCACCAACGATCAAACCAGCACTCGTACATCGCGGCATCTCTCGCAACATGGCCTTCGAAAAGAGTGCCCGGCCGCTGGCACGATGCCTCCAATGCACAAAGAACGACAGGATCTCTCTGCCCGTCCGCAGCTTCACCACCTCCCGTGCCGCCCTCCTGGAAACCACCACAACCGAGCCTGCCTCCGCCCAAGCACCGCCTCCACCTACTGGCACGCCTGCTGCTCTCAACCCGGAGCTGGTCTCGAAGCCTGCTCAGGAGCGTCGTCTTGTTGATCAGACCGGACAGCAGCCTGTAGCCTCCCGCCGTCGCCGTCACATGCTCAAGCAGACGCAGAACATCCCATTCGAGCAGCTACCATTCCAATGTTTCCAGGAGGCGCGCAAGGTGCTGCAGGAGGACAGGAAGGAGAAGCTCGAGGAGATCAGGATTCAGAGAGAGCGCATTGAGAAGTTGGAGGCCCAGCAGGTCGCGCCGCAGGATGAGGGTCACAAGAACCACAGGCTGCGCAGTATGAGGGAGCGGCTGGAGCACACGAAGATCTTGGCCGACAGCAACGATCCGATCGTGAAGAAGACGTTTGAAGATAAGCAGGGTATGTCTTGGATCATATTGGTTTACCCGAATGCTTGCAAACCGCTAACAGTGACCATCCAGGTGACATGAACAAACCTATCTACCGTCATCTTGCCGACAAGAAATGGCGCAGCTACAAGCGACAGATTCTCATGCAGCGTCTCACCCAGATGACCGTTATGCCCGATGTCCTGCCCGCCATCGATCCCGTCGTCTCTACACAGCTCATGTTTGGTCGCCGCAAGGTACAACATGGTGAAATTGTCGACTCTCGCGTTTCAGAAATAGCGCCCACCATCAACATTCAACCCTATGACCAAGGAGAGCGCCTATACACAATCGCGGTCATAGACCCTGATGTTCCCAACGTCGAGAAGGACGGCTACGACTTCCGATGCCACTACCTTGCAAGCAACATCCGCGTCTCGCCCACCGAGACCATGGTGAGGCTTGGTGATTTGAGCGCCGAAAGCCAGGTCATTCTGCCCTGGCTTGCGCCATACTCGCAGAAGGGTCTGCCCTACCAGCGTCTGGCGCTCGTCATCATGGAGCAACCCGCACGTGAAGCAGGCGCCGATGCTACGGGCCCTCGGTCGCAAGAAATCGACGTTGCGAAGATCAAGGCGGGCAAACGCTACATGAAGCGTCACAACTTCATTCTGCGATCATTCGCCCAGACCCAACAGCTGACGCCTGTCGGTGCTGATCTTTTCAGGACGACATACGACGAGGGAACTGCTGGTGTCATGGAGCGTGCTGGTGTGCCGGGCGGTGATGTCGAGTTCAAGAGGAAGAAGGTTGAGCCATTGCCTTACAAGAGACTGAAGGGTAGCCGGTACAGGTAGATGGTGCTTGTCGAGAGGGGAAGCCGAGTTTGTAAAGCATTTGTATATTACGTCAATCTACAGCATCAGATCAACGGTCCTCATCTAGGCGATACTTGATCGTCTTCACCTTTTTAAGGGACGTGCACGTGACGTTTCCCGACCTCCATCCGGCTTCAATGTTCAATGTCCGTTCACACCACACGCTCTACAGACGATTGCCACAAGTACAAACATTACACAACATGGCCTCAAAACATGTCTTCCACGGTGGTAGCTCCATCAAAGCTCTCTACACCATCTTCGTCCAACCAACGCTCTCAACAAATCGCCAGAGACTCTCTCGCAAGCTTCCAGCACCACAACAGCAACACCTCACAAACCAAACCCGCTCTTTCGCCTACACATCACGCTCCTTGGCAGCAGCAGCAGGAGGCGGAAGCAACAACAAGCGCGCCGCCCGCGCGCCCGAAGTGCGCACCCAAAAATGGAACGAAGAGATAACCGCGCGCATCCTCCAACTCGTTGACCCGGACACCCAGAAACTCAGCGAGCCCGTGACACGCTACGACGTGCTCCGCGACCTGGACCAGCGGACCCACCGCCTGGTGCAACTGACGCCCGACGACCCGGGCAACCGCCACTTTGTGCCCGTGTGCAAGATCGTGAGCAAGAAGGAAGCCTACGAGCACGACAAGAAGAAGAAGAGCGCGCAGAAGGAGGTCAAGCAGGCTGCGGCCAAGGAGCGGAGTGTCAAGACGTTGGAACTCAATTGGGCGATTGATGGGAATGATCTGGCGCATAGGCTTGAGAAG
>Ga0265797_10011539_pt1 | contig 11038 bp, 11 predicted proteins | sample P2T30metagenome_FD_192433 | JGI IMG/M metagenome (GOLD analysis project Ga0265797, IMG submission 192433) | Plant litter microbial communities from East Loma Ridge, Irvine, California - P2 T30 | ecosystem: Environmental > Terrestrial > Plant litter > Unclassified | place: USA: California... | reverse complement strand
ATCATCAATAGGAAGATAGGAAGTTCCAGGTAGAAGCTAACGAAATCCACGGCGGCAAACTTGGGGCTGAATGACGACCATCCCTGCACTAGCACAATAAAGATGTTTAGGAAGACGCAGATGTAAGGGCCCCAAGGGTACATCCAGTTTCGGAAGGGTAGCAGGTGTTCTTTTCCTTGGGCTTTGAGACCTGCGCGGAAACGCAGCGAAGAGATGCCGATGCATATCCAACTCAGTTGGTTCGAGACGCCCACGATGTTCTGCAGCCATGTCCATAGCTGACCCGATCCGACAAAAGAAAGGGAGAATAGGACAATGGACACCAAGCTAGTCGTCAACACTGCGATCCACGGAACTTGGTATCGCGTCAACTTCGTGAAGACTTTGGGCGCATGTCCGTTCGCTCCGAGTGTGTAGAGCAAGCGCGAGCCGGCGTAGAGGGCATGGTTGCCTGCCGATATGACACTGGTGAGGACCACTGCGTTGACGAACGATCCAGCCGCTTTCGAACCGGCCATTTGGAATGCGATGGTGAAAGGCGATGTACGCGATGACTTCGTCGAGAGACCGGGATAATCGTACGGTATGTTGAATCCAATCATGATAGCCGTGAGGATGTAAAAGAGCAAGATGCGCCAAAAGACGTTCTTCACGACCTTTGGAAGCACGCGTGCTGGATCGCGCGTCTCTCCGGCTGTAATTGCGATGGACTCAGTTCCACCGTAGGCGAACGATGCAGTCACGAAAACGGATGCAAAGCCTCCAATGCCACCGACAAACGGCGCATCTCCAGCGGTCCAGAATTTGCCTCCAATATATCCATGGTCGGTATTGGCACCAGCATTGACTGCGATGCTCAGGATAATGAAGATGACGATGGTCACCACCTTCAAAAGACTCAGCCAGTACTCCAGCTCGCCGTAGGCCTTAACGTTGATGATGTTCGCCAAGACGATCAGCACCCATACGGCTATGCCAACTGCATACCATGGGACGCTATCGCTCCAGTATTGTATCAGCAACTGCAAAGCGACAAGATCGGCCGCCGTGCTGACAGCATCGTTGAACCAGTAATTCCATGTCAAGGCAAAACCAAATGCATCGTCCACGTAGCGACCGGCGAATGTGCAGAAGGAGCCTGCGACGGGGACGAAGGCAGCCATTTCGCCGAGAGATAGCATAGTGCAGAAGACGATGAAGCCGACGATTGAGTAGCAGATGAGTAGCGAAGCTGGTCCGCCAGTTGCGAGAGCTTTACCAGTCCCGAGAAAGAGTCCAGTGCCGATCGTGCCTCCGATGGCTATCATCTGTACCTGCCGGGCACTGAGTGAGCGTCGAAGGCGATCTTCGTTGACGAGATGGGAAGGTATCCGGTCCAGGGATTCGGGCGATGCCGCCGCGACATCATGGGGATCCTTTTCAGGGTCGGTAGTCGTCATGGTTGGAGCGAGGTCTATCGCAGTGATGCGATGCGATGTAAGAGCTGAAGCTCAGAGCTGGCGCTTGGAAGCTTTTCATGGCGAAGCTTACTTCCCGACTGAGCACGAGCGCGATACCCATAATTCGCAGGCGAGTCAGCGATCATTACACTTCTGGCGCATTTCGCACAGCTTGCCACGGAGCACGTCATTTTGCTCGTAGCGGATTGGTGGTGCGGGGGAAACCAGAGGGTCGGAAACATTTTCACTCTAAGTTTGCATTGGGCTACGCCACATACGGTTAGTGCCCTGCCCCGCTCGGAAAGCTTTCAGCGACGCGAAGAGGCTTGTTCTTCCTATGTCCATTTGCTACCGTACGTCTTCAAGGTGTTTTCTAAGGTCATTCTTCATATCCCACCTTCCAGATCTCAAGTGCGACGACTTTGCCTTCGAAAACCATCGAGCCTGCATTGATCTCTACACCACGCAGTGCATCGCTGAAAGCAAGACTCAGGGCTCCAGCGGTAATCTTCACGCCATCCTGCTCCGCCAGTATCTCTAACGTATCTTCTGGATCATTCGTTCCCTTCTGGAAGACACGATGTACAGGGGAAACTCCAAAAATCGAGTACTTCTCCCTAGGTCTAATGAACCGAACCCAAGGAGGATCCAAGTTGTTAATTTGACGTTCTCCAAGCGCGCCTGTGTACACGCAAATCGTGGTCGATTGATGCGCAGCTTCCGATATATCTTCCTTGGCTTGCACGATTAGTAGGTGATCCGGCGCTCGTAAGATCGTTGCGATTTTGGTGATGAGCCGCATGTCGGCCTGGAAATCAGTGCTGCCAGGTTGCAATTGCACATCAATGGCTTGAATGTTTGGCGCCAGGCTATGTTCGTCAGACATGATTAGGAACAGTTGCGCGAGCTGCTCTACAGCGATGATTTTGGTTGTCGCAACCTCGTTGTAGACGCCCTATCGTGGATCAGTTTCTCTTGTGTATCCACTTGCAGGCTAGGTCCACCTACTGTCATGGCCAGTGAGTATGGCAGCCCGTGCCAAAAACCATGGCTGATGCGGAAGCTCTGCTCGATGAATGCCTCTAGTACCGAAAGCAAATTGGGCTAGGATTTGGTGAGCGCTTGTACAAATTCGGGATGGTAGGAATTGCCTTACGACTGAGGACAGAACAGTGTCTCGAAACGCCGGCCAATCGACGGACGCCATATCTCCCGAACTTCGTCTAAAGCCCTTGATGATGCATCCAACGACGGCCTGGTTTAGCGGCCGTCCAGCAGTCCCGAACAGTCTGTTGAACAAGGAAACAATGAGATCGAACAAGTTCTCCAAGTCGTGTACTGACACAGACCCTTCCAAGTTTCTCGAGTACGAACTGGGAAGTCGAGAGGCAGCTGGCACAACGTCTTTACGCATGAAGCCGTATTTGGGAGGCCGCCGCTGGCGAATTTTCTCACCCAGCCTGAACAGAACATCGATGAGGTCCTCGTCGTCATCCTCCGAACGGAGACCAGGATTTCGGAATGTGCGCGAGTTACCAGTAGCCATGCTCCGAAACAATATTCGCACGTCATCTACTGGGCCTCTTTCTCTGGTGACTGGCTCACCGCCCTGCCACCTGGAAACTTCGTGCGAGAGAACGCGATGATTGTTTTTAGACAGCATATAAATGCCGCGAAGGAAGGTGCCGCTTGTCATACGTTTGTCTTCATCGACGGGGAACGGGAATGATCCGTAATGTACCAATATCCGGTAAAGCAGTGGTCCGGCCCTCTTGATTTCGTGGGGCACATCGGGATTCCGTTGGACCAGGTAGCGAACGAAGGTATCAACCGTCCAATCTGCTTTAGTGAGCAAGCGACCCTGTTGTGAGCGGACTACCTTACATGGAGGCCCGCCTTCGTAATCGCATGTTGATTTTGCTTCAAAAAGTTTGCGCAGCCCGTTCAAGAAGTTTTCTGAATGGATATACAGTTCGTCCAATAACAGGCCCAGCACCTGGCCTGATGACACGAATCAGTACTTTGTTCAAAGGAATGCTAGTGTTCATCACCTTGCCCTGTAAACACGTGCAGGGGATCAACCGGTGGGCCGATGGTGCTTGAGGACAGCCCCATGGGATGGGTACGGGCACTTCAGAAAAGGCACGGAACAATTGAGGGATGTCTTCGATTATGGATTGATAGGAGAATCAGTGTCGAGGCGACGCATGCAGATGAGTGCGGCTGTGGCGCGCTCCAGGCTTCCATCTCCCGCCAGCGGCCAGGCGTCCAGCGGCCAGTCCCGAGCACCACAAGATGCGCGCACCGTCCCTGTTCCTCGGCAAGCATCGCAACATCATACTTCTCATAGAAACATCTTGATCAAACTCCTTTGATAATGTCCGCAGCCTTCTCCGCAACAGCATACATCGTTGCCTGTAGGTGCGCCGCCGGTATCAACGGCAGGATCGACGCGTCCACCACCCTCAATCCTTCCACGCCATAGACTCTCAATTGCGGGTCCACACATCCACCCAACTCTTCTGGCATCAGCGCACATGCGCCGCTCGAATGCGCATACGTCGGATTCAAAGCAGCCGCCTTGATGCTCGCGTCAAAGATCTCATCGTCGGTCTCGAACCGCGCGCCCGGCACGGCTTCGACGGGTGCATAGCGCTTCAACAGGGGTGCGGTCGTCCAATGCTTCCTGTTCCAGCGCACGAGCTCACCAAGCACTAATTTATCGACTGGGTTCTGGAATGCGTTCCGGACGACGATCGGATTTGCTAGTGGATGCGTGGTGTTGAGGGTCAACATACCGCGCGAGAGAGGTTTCTGTACTGCAGTAGCTGCCCGACCCCAGGGTTGGATCGGGTATTCACCCGTGGCCGCGTCGTCGGAAAGGTAGTGCTCGATGAGAATCTTGCGCTGTGCAATAAAGCCCTTCAGCAGGGCATCGATCTTTGAATAGCGTTGTGGTAGGTAGGTAGTGGCATTTTGCTCAGAGATGAGGGCGGTTATGTTGGCGTACTTGTCCGAGAAATCCTTGAATGCAAGAAAGAGTACGGCATTGCCTCGTCCAAAGGTCCATGGGCCCGTACGGTTAGCCTCGTACAGATCGGCAGCTGTGGCGTTGAAGACTGGGTCGGGTTTTGTGACGAGCATGTCGGGATTAGGGATGGACTGATTGGAGAGGTTGAATTGCATGTACAAGGCTTGGTGATCCTGGAAGTTCGAACCAACTGCCGGAAGGTCTTTCTTCACGGCGATCCCAGCAGCGGATAGGTCATCCTTTGGACCGATGCCTGACAGCATGAGCAGATGCGGTGTAAAGACGCTCCCGGCTGCAAGTATGACTTCTTTCTTTGCGAAGACAGATGCGGTTAAGGATCCGGTGTTCGATGTATACTTGACACCACTTGCCGCGAGCGTAGTACCGTTTTTGAATAGGATCTCGTCCACGTGTGTATTGGTCATAAGATGCAAGTTGCTTCGTGATTGAACTGGGTCGTAGTAGGCTCTGCGAGCATGGCTTCGCTGCTTGGTGGAATTATCGATGGAGTTTGGCGTCCAGAACGTGCCAATCGGTCTAATGAGACCCTCCGGTGAGTGCGGTATGTCGGTCCGGGATACAAAAGAGGCCATGATGTCGACGTAATCCTCGTACTGGTAGTTCGGTATCGATACTTTGACTGGACCGTCACCATATCTATGTACAGGTTAGCTATCACCCAGCCGAAATCGGTATGAGCACACACGCATTGGCATCAAATGTCATGTTGAAGTGCTGGCGAACTGCTTCCGAGGGGCCATCAAAATGAGTAGACTTCTTGAAGTACTTCGCGAGGCCTTCATAGCCCCATCCCGGATTTCCCAGCTGCTCCCATGCATCGTAGTCTGCATCGGAACCTCTATCCCATTGCATTCCGTTGACCACTGAGCCACCGCCAACAACATTACCTACATGCACCATCCAGGTCTTGTTCTGCATGAAAGGCTCTGGCGCAGACGTAATGGGGTAATAGTTCTCAGCGTTGATGTTGGCAAAGTAAGGCACGCTTGTCGTGGGTCTGTTGTCGATGACGCCATTCTCAATGATCAGAACAGAGACTTGACGCTGTTAGTCAGGTGAATCATCCTGCTGAGAGGCGCGTGGTGCTTACCACCTGCATCTTCAGTCAAGCGATTGGCAACAACGAGCCCGCTCAGCCCCCCGCCCACTACAATGTAATCGTAAGTTCCTGGCTCCGAGGATGTCTGCCGAGCGCTCACTACCGCCGCTGCGGCTGTTGAAAGAAAGCCGATGAGACCGACGAGCGAGCTGAACTTGAGCAACGGCATCGTCGTGATTCGTCAGGCTCAGCGACGGTGGAGTCGATACTGAATCAACTCTTACCGGGGCATCGAGACAATTAAATGCTCAGCAGTACCATGATTTAGCCAGGGTGACGGTTAGAGCTCTCAACATCATTGAACCCGGTCTGCACGTGACAAGCGGTGTGTTGCATCCGAGTCGTTCTGGACCGACAAGTTTCCAGTATCAACAAATGCATTCGCATGGTATTCATCTCGGTGTCGACCTCCATTTGATGTTGTAATGCTGATCGTGCATCCCTCCGATGCGTGTTTCCAGAGGAACCCCACTTTGGCGCCTGCCGAGCAAATCACGAAGAGTTAACGTGTGGGGCGCCAAGCGGCGGCGGCGGCGCGTCTTCCTCCGCGAGAACCAGCCTTCCGAGGTCGCATGCGCCTCACCCAAAACACTATCTTCCGGCAGATGTCTTCCTTGCCTTGATGCAGCTCCATCGATGCCACCTCTAGCAGTCGTATAGCGAAAGTTAAGAGAAGAACGCAATCATCAGCCGCCGGGTGTAATGTAGAAATCGAACTCTTTTCCCAACGCACATGTCCTCGGACTCACGCAGGTGCCAACACAGCGATTGACATCGGTACCTGCCATGCATATGCGGGCTATGCGTGTCTTGGTATCGACATGGCCTACCCACAAGTAACGGTAAAAATATCCGAGATGTCTGCTCCCCTGGAGTGCCTGGCCCGGCAAATGTCCTGTGGCCACTGAGAAACAGTCGACAAACACCATACGCGCCAAGAAAAGGCGAACAAATTGGCCGGGGCGAAGGCTTACGTGTGATAGAGATTACTGCTATCATGTCAAGAGGTACTGTGCCTCAATGAACCAGTACTCAGCATGCGACGGATAAATCGCTGACAAGGTTTACACAGGAAGAACAGTTGGGGCATGCATGCTTCTAGGCAGAGAAAGACACATGTCCGTAATCTTGAACTCTTGACAATGATTCTCTTGTTTCGTCATGTGGATGAAGTTGGCTTTCATCTTCCATTCTTCGATCTCACTGCTGTGCATCGGGTGCCAGATAGGCCACCAAGATGGAAGGCGCCGAGAACCTACCTACGACGCACCTCGAACTCATTGTTGTCTCGATCTGCATGGTTATGTTTAGCACCGTTTTCGCTGGTTGGCGAATAACGATCAGGTTCAAAGCATCTCCGTGGATGCGAGCGAGCGACTGGTTGATGATTCTCGGAGCAGTAAGTGAGCAAAAAGCCTAGGTCGAAGTTCATGCGTAGCTAACCAACTCGTACAGGCGATGAACAACTCCGCTATGGCCGTTTCCATCGTTTCCGCCTTTCACGGTGCGGGCCGTCTTTTGAGCGATCCGTTTTGGCAGCCGAATACACTGGAGAAGATGGTCTACCAGAACCGTCTCGTCTTTGCGAGCCAGCTCCTCAATGTTTATGCTATGTGGATTGTGAAGCTTTCCATTTGCACATACCTCCTGGCACTCAATTTCTCAAAGGGATACCGTTGGGTCATATGGGTGAGTGCACTACGACTATATTTGACATGACCCAAGCGCTGACATCAATCGGCTCCGACAGGCGACGATCGTTTTCGTCACTATCTTCAATTTCCTACTACCCGTGATACAGCACTTTGGTCTTTGTCGTCCTCTCGCGTCGAGATGGGACATACGTATTACCGACAAAGAGTGCTGGTCGCCGGTAGTGCGGATAGGTATTGCATATACCCAAGCCATTTCCAACATCATCACGGACTTGGTGTATGCGACAGCACCGATCGCATATCTCCGGTCTGTCCGGCTCAGTAACCGTACGCAGTGGAGTGTGCGGGCTGTCTTTCTTATGTCTTTAGTGTAATTCCCTCGACTCCATGATAGCCAAGAGCAAAGACTAACGAGCAACAGGTGTACAGCCATATCCGTCATGAAGCTTTGGGATTTCCAGCGGCTTCAGGGTATGAAAGAGGCTTACTACGAGTCGGTTACACTTTCTATTTGGTCGATGACGGAAGTTTCCGTGGGCATCGTGGTTGCCAACCTACCGCCGCTGCGCAAATCTTTCGACAGCCTTCTCATTCACGTTCTCCCCAAGTCATCGAATGACAAATCGGCTTCAACTAGATTCCAGAGCTTTCATCTACCAACGTACCATAGGCATCTCGACCCCAGAGCTATAACCGAAGGCATGGCGGGCCGAAGCGCGAGACGGCCCTCCATGACTACGATTCCAGGGGACCACGAGAGCGACAAGGCGATCCTGGAAGATGTTCGATCAAGAAAGAGTAACGACAGCCATCACATATTGTGCACGACACACATCAGCGTGGAAAAAGGTCATCGAGGAGCTTAGACTATTACGAAACCACAAAGGTCAAACGTCATTATCAGGCTATATATTGTTGGCTCTTTGGATCGTGTTTGGAGACGCTTAAACGATTCATTGTCACGATCTCGTCATAGTCTATATACTAGCCGTCACGCACGTCCGACCCTCGTTTGCAGTCAGCAGGCCACGGATGGCTCTCAAATGCGCAGCACCTTGCACCTTTTCCCTGATACCATTTCCCATACGCTCATACACTATTTCCAGCCGCTTACTCTGTCTGTTCCTGCGCCTGCAAGTCCTGTACCCTTCTGTCGGCCTCAGCATCAGCTCCCTTCTTGCTCACAACGGCCTGCGCAATCCACGTGCTAACAAGCACCACCGCGCAAACCAAGGTGGGAATCAACATCCTCCTGCTCGCCTGCGCTTCACTGCAAATCTGTTGGCTGTGATCATCATACCCCCTGGAAAGCATCTCGAATATACTGCAAGCAGCTAGTTCGCGCGTGCAGTCGAAATACGGGTTGTAGTATGAGTATGCAGCACTTGGTACGCATGCCTCGCGTTCCAGACGTTTCTTGGTCTCGAAGGTTATGATCGTGGAGGTGAGTGACATGGCAAAGGCGGCGAGGCCGAAGAAGATTGAGCAGGCTAGTACCCATGGGAAGCGTGAGCCTGCGGTCTTGGGGTTCTGGAAGAGTTGTTAGCAGAGCTTCTAGAGGTTAGAGGTAATTAGGCATACCTTCTCCTTCATCATCATGAACGCCACTGTCAGCCATCCCACGACTCCGGCAACCAATCCAACACAACCGCTCACCAAGACCCAGATGTCGTTGCTCGTCACATATTGCATGTATACTTTGTTGAAGTCCCTGTTTCCGGCGTCGTACTCCTCCCAATACGCCCTGCGTGCAGGTGAGCCGACGGGTCCGTAATATGTGTAACTGCCTTCTGGATAGCTCGCGTTCATCGACTCGCTGTAGTGGGTGACGAGAGCGACCGTTGCGATCGAGAGAGCGACTAGGGTTGTCGACGCCAGAAGGGATGTGGCTTGCAAGGCCTTGGACAAGATTGATGAACTCATGGCTGTGTCGTATGCAGTAGCGTTAGGATGGAGATATGATGGTTATCCTGGAAAAGGTAGAGGGCGAGATGGAAAGACGAGTGCGATATGAAGCACAAGGCTTGCAGCCCACGACTACTATATACAACCACGATGAAGCCGGGCGGGGTAGCATTTCACCACATTCTTCCACGCGCATGCTGGAACGGGACCCGAGTAAGACACGCTTAATCGCACGACTGCGCCTCCGTCAGGCATCCCGCGTCCGACTTAAGTGCAACCTCACCTCGACCGCCAAGCACACGTAGCGCATGCTATGAAGGAAGAATGCGCAGATATCATTCGCGCGGATACACTTGGTGCTGTAGTGTATTAGAGCGGAGTCTGGGCAGATCCTGACGTCGTCACAGCGACTACGCCGGGCACAAGTTGCGACGTTGCGTCTTTGCCAATGGAGCCTGGACCCGAGTTCGCTACCAACGCCACATACAGTTACCTCGACAACAGAGGATTGATTCTGTTCTTTTCTTTGCTCTCGTACTCGGCTCTTCAATCGCTGCTATTTCGCACAGTCTACGTGTCGGATTGGAGAATTCTGCCTTGGGGTTGACCTTACAACAATGTGCATTGCAACGAACACGGTCCAATTTGTTGATCAACATTGGACCTCTTATTGATTAGCTTTGCATTCTTTTCCTATCATCCCTTCCATACTTCATCCATCTCAGTATTCATCATCATACCTCTGCTCGTCCCTCCCCTCATCATACGCATTCTCCATATTATCACCAAACTGCTCCACACCCTCCGTCATATTATCCCACCTGTTCTCGATATCCTGCGGTATATCTTCCACAGCCTGAACCTTCTCGCCCGTCCACTCCGCTGCGTTTTCGGGGAAGTCTTCCACGTCCTGGACGCCGTTATCCCATTTCTGCTCGACATCGTCGCCAAAGTTCTCGGCGCGTCCGACTTGCTCGCCGGTCCAGCCCGCTGCGTTCTCGGGGAAGTTGCTGACGTCGTTTCCGAATTCGTCGACGCCGTTGGATACGTTGGCTTTGGCGCTGTCCCAGCCGTCTTCTGCGATGGGGTGTTAGCGATGATGTAGGTAAGCTGGGTGAGTGGAGGGATACGTACCGATCTTGTCACTCTCGTGCATCAGCAGTGCGCCGCCTGCAACACCTGCGACACCGGCTGCGGCGTACTTCCAGCCATTACCGCCGCTCTTCTCTTCTTGCTGCTGACCACTGCGAGTCGGGTCGTATGCGCTCTGTTGGTATGCGCCCTGATTGCTGTACCCATCCTGGCCGTAACCATATCCACCTTGTGGTGGTGGAGCGCCGTAGTTGCCCTGTTGTTGCGCGTAGCCGGGTCCGGGGTACTGGAAAGTTCGCTCGCCGTTCTGCTGGTTCACAAAGACCCAACGGTTCTCGCGTTGATCCCACTCAGCATACCATGGTGATGAGACTGGTGGTGGTTGCTGAGAGTGCTGTGGGGGAGGGTACTGTGAGTAACCCTGTTGCTGTTGTTGAGGTGGGTATTGGCCATAGCCTGACTGCTGCTGTTGCTGTTGCTGTTGATCTTGCTTGCCAGAGCTGGTGAAGTCGGAGATCAATTCGCTGAGGAAACCCATGATGAGTATGCTGTGGCTGTTGGGTAGAGTGAGAAGTTAGTGGAAGTTGTATGAGGACTGTCAATGTGGATGGAGGTGGGGTGAGGTATTTATTCAATGATCTACTTATGCCCCTCTTACGCATCAATCGGTCCACTACATCTGCAGCTAGATCTGTTCGAGATGGCCCACGATGCGTAGCAAATGCGAACGGCCGGACCTTTGAAACGTGGCGCAATCTCGGTGAGGCGGTGAGGCGGTGCCGCTCTCTCCGTATTC
>Ga0265797_10011538_pt1 | contig 11040 bp, 17 predicted proteins | sample P2T30metagenome_FD_192433 | JGI IMG/M metagenome (GOLD analysis project Ga0265797, IMG submission 192433) | Plant litter microbial communities from East Loma Ridge, Irvine, California - P2 T30 | ecosystem: Environmental > Terrestrial > Plant litter > Unclassified | place: USA: California... | reverse complement strand
ACTCCCTCGAGCATTTCGCCAGTGGCAGTGGCGACGGCATCGTCAAGGTCTGGGACTTTACCAGCAGGGAGGAGAAGTGGCAGGCGCAGGCGCATGAGAACCTCGTCAAGGGCATGTGCTGGACGCGGGACAAGAAACTCATAACCTGTGGATCAGATCGCCAGATTCAGCTGTTCGAGCCATATGCGCAAGCCTCGAAATCGGCGCCAAAAGCAACATGGCACGGCAACTCAGCCTTCACCTCTGTCTCGCACCATCGCTCGCTACCGACCTTTGCTGCTGGATCCAGCTCCATCTCCATATACGACACATCGAGGACATCTGGTGCCCCTGTTTCCAACCTCGTGTGGCCATCGGTAGGTCTTTCATGCAGAGCAGACCTAAGGCATATACTAATAATCATTAGGCCATTGACACCATCACGGACGTCAAGTTTAACCAGGTCGAAACCTCGATACTCGCATCATGTGCAACCGACCGCGCGGTCATCCTCTACGACGCCCGCACGAACTCACCCCTACACCGCACTGTGCTCAACTTCCCCGCGAACTGCATCTCCTGGAATCCTATGGAAGCCTACAACTTCGCCGTTGCTTCGGAAGACCACAACGGATACATTTTCGACATGCGCAACATGAAGCGTGCGCTGCAAGTCTTGGTAAGTCTCCCGTCTGGGGGTCGGGCCAGACTCATTACTAACGCCAAGTAGAAAGGACATGTCGCCGCTGTCATGTCGATTGAGTTCTCTCCAACGGGAGAGGAGCTCATCACCGGTTCCTACGACCGATCCATAAGAATTTGGGAGCGATCAAAGGGTCACGCTCGGGACGTCTACCACACCAAGCGAATGCAGCGTGTCTTCTCCGTCGCATGGAGCCCCGACAATAACTACGTACTCAGCGGATCAGATGACGGCAATGTCCGCCTATGGAGAGCTAGAGCTTCCGAGAGGCAGGGCGTCAAGTCATTCGCCCTAAAACAGAAGCTGGAGTATGACGCAGCTCTGAAGGAACGATACAAGCATATGCCAGAGATCAAGCGCATCGAGAAACACAGGCATCTGCCCAAGACTGTCAAGAAGGCGGGTGAGATCAAGAACGAGGAGCTCAAGGCTGTCAAGAGGAAGGAAGAGAACGAGAGGAGGCATACGAAGAAGGGCACAGTCCGGAGAAAGGCAGAACGTGAGAAGATGATCTTGGCGAGAGAGCAATGATAATTCAAAAGAAGGGTTCAGTATATTTTTTGCATAGCGTTGGCGTTCTTGGTATTGGGGTAGAGGACCTGCGGTACTATACGTTGCATCCGTGGGTGTTGATTGTAGTTCAAAAGATATGGGATATTTGACTCCATCATCCTGCCTTTCCAGCAACAAGTGCTTGCATCGAAACCGATGCTTTTCGAACGTTGATACACGTGACTTCGCGTGATTGCGTCATACCTCGGTCTAATAGTTACCCCAATGTAGTCCACAGGACGAAAGGGCGCAAAGAATGACATTTGACCGAGATCAAACAACATACTTTACTATCCGATTTGCAACCTTCAGATACTTCCAAGCTGCACCGTTATACTCCCCAGCAGCGATATTCCAATCTGAGCCGCCTAGATCGCAAACATGGCATCTAGATCCGCCCTCCACATCCAAGACACCAAGTTCAACGATCTCGGTCTCTCAAAGTCCACTTTGAACAAGGAGAAAGTCTGCTGCTACACACGCTCGCTGGAGAACGCCAGCGACGACAACCCCATACTCGTTCTCATTCATGGATATCCGCAATCGGCTTACATGTAACTTCCTCTCATTCCTATCACTGCACTTCATACATCAGATGATCTGACAAAAGGCTAGGTGGCGCCACATCATCCCTCTTCTCCCATCCAAGGCACCGCTCTTCGTTCCGGATCTACCTGGCTACGGCGCTAGTGCACCGATTGAGCGGAATGATAAAGTGAGCATTGGAACGGCAGTACTCGAGGCGTTGAAGACGGAGGTCAAGAAGAGTAAGAGTGCAGATGGGGATGTGAAGGTCATACTCATTGGCCATGATCGTGGAGCGAGAGTTGCCCATCACCTCACTGTTAGCGGGGTGGACGGAGTGAAGATCTTGGGTGTTTGTTTGATTGACATCGTATGCTTTTCCGCCCTGGATTTCCTTGTGTCAGGCAGGCTAATCTTGATAGGTCCCGACTTCAACGCAATGGCAGCACTTCACCTCCCCAGCCACCGCAGCAAAGGAGATAACAGGCTACTTCCACTGGCCACTCCTCGCAAACGTCGATTTGGCGACGCGTATGATCACCGCTTTCGGCCCCTCTAAATGGTGTCAAGAGATGATCCTGCGTTGGTCAGGAAAGAGCAATGCCGGTATCGAGAAACTGAAGGCTAATGACTCGTTAACCGTCTATGGCGATTTCTTCAATCAGGAACATACGCTGAAGGCTACTTGCGAAGACTACAAGGAAGGTGCTACGACGGATGTTGAAAGAGAAGAGAAGAACCAGAAAGAGGGGAGGAAGATTGAAGTGCCGTTGTTGTTGGTGTATAGTGCGGCGAGTATTGGGAGTAGGTTTGACTTTCCGGATGTGTGGAAGGAGTGGGTTGGTGAGGGTGTCAAGATTGAGAATCATGGGTTGGGTGATGGGGTTGGGCATTTTGGGGCGGAGGAGGCGCCTGGAGAGTGTGCAGAGGTTGTTAATCGCTGGCTTGGAACGGTGGTTTAACAGTAGTTGAACGACTATCAATCTCCTTGGCCCTGCGCGTCACACTCCGTTGGGCCTTGCCGAGATACGCCCGCAGTCTTTGACGGAAGATGTAGATCGTAACTCTCTTCATCGAGGCTCTTGACTGAGTCGCATAGCTGACTAAGGATAGCAAACTCGACCTTCAATTTTACGCTGTAACCAAAGCCCTTGAAGCTACACCAGACACCCCAAAGCGCCATATATTCCAGCGTTATGGTGCAAACATCAATGAAGATGATGAAAACATTGGCCAGGAAAAGTAATCGAACTTTTCGACGGCATCCTTTTCTCTGAAGGGTCTCTCCCATCCGGCATATGCGCACTGCCGCCACCAAGTACACCACAGATATGATGATCTCTTGGGTAGTGAGAACGTCAACAGATATCCGTTCCATTATTACGAACGGCTTGTAAGACGGGTCGATCGCGTCATTCTTCACTGCCTGTGGATCCAGTAAGCCTGACGTCTTCTTGTCATCTGCCGGACTCACCAAAAGCGAAAAAACGAACTGAGGCCCATGCATACATAAGCCATTGACAATGATCATGCATAAAATGAGACGCAGCTTCCAAACACTGCGACACACAAGGTGCAGCCGTGACCAAAGTACCAACGATTGGCCTGTGACCATCGCACTCCACCCAAGCCCGATGCTTGCGATCACCCCGTAAGCATTTAGGTACGGAGCGAATATCATGAGAAAGACGTTGGTTTGATAGACAAGTACTCCCAGAGTTGCTACGAGCAAGCAGTAGAAGTACTTACCGGACCAGCGCTTGAACGTGAGGAAAATGGTGACTAGAAGCTCAGCGCCATTAAACCTATCAGGGTAAGTGTGTATCATGCGCACAAGAATAGCTTGCTCACTTACCATGTCATCCCCGTGAGAGCTATGAACACGACTACATCGAGTGTCGAGCTCAAAGGCCCTACTACCAAGGTCTGTTGCGCGGATGTCATCAAGTAGAAGTTAGTATAGGACGCTGAGTGAGTGCGGAGTAAGATGGTGAGTGCTGAATTAGGGACTCTTGATGCGATGCTTGAAAGCTTATCCCGGAGGCTGGCACTGGTCAAGCATGATGATCATTGTGGCGCAGACAATAACAGATAATAATACAACACTTGAGCAACACATCCTTTCGGTAGATATGCATGGAGCCAGTGACGATCGGTAGACACCATGCGTGGGAGTTTCTCCTTTTGGAGTTGCGGCGTGGCGTTCTCGCCTGGGGATTTTGTTGTCCAATCTCGGTTGAAATTGGGATGATGCGGCACAGACGGTTTTGGCAAACACAACGAGGTGACGCGTATTGTCATGCTGATTGCGCGCTGTTCAGCATGGTGACGACCTTCGAATAACGCATGAGTTGGTGTAGTGGAAATGTCGTGGGGTATCGAAGTGGCGGGTGTGGCTGACGAGTCAGCGGAGGGAAGAGAGTGCCGTCCCGGGCCGCCTTTGCAGCGCCTTCGCGCACGCGAACCCTCTCCTGCTCGACGCGCTGTCGCCCATCCCTTCCTGCTCCTCAGACCAGGCACGAAAGCGTACGACAGACTCGATTAAACGAATAACTACACTAGTTCCACCAAACAGCCCCAACTACGTGCTTGTATGGAAGCAATGTTATTCCCAAGCGACTTCCCCGCCGCTACGGCGCTCTGCCGTGTAGGTCTGCATCCTTCAACTCAGCGCGTCGAATGAGCGACGCAGTAGCGTAGCGACATGTGCAGCCGATGGGCTAAAGTCCGCGTTGAACTTGCCGACATCTGCGGCACAGCAAAGGCAACATGGACCTGCTCCACGCCCAGTACCTCATGAGGGTTACTTGACTGCATGGTCCAACGCGCACGCCTCGTGCTTGCTACCTCCCCAGTCTTCGTCTCTCTGCCTCACACCCTCCACTCGAGCGCTCGCACGAAGAATCGATCACTATGCTGTTTCCGACTGTTTTTGCTTGGCTGCTATGCGCCATCCATGGCTCATCTGCATCCGGGATAGACGACCTGAGACTTGCAGTGTCTACGTTGAACACGCGATTATCGAAAGGCGCCACTATCACGTTTCCATGGGATGCTCGTTGGGACGACCTCCAAGTCCGCGGCTCGTCCCCACGCGTATCTCCCGACTACAATGTGGTGGTCGAAGTAGCAACAGAGGCAGACGTGCAAACCACCGTGGCATTGGCCAATCGTTTCGATATTCCATTCTTGGCCGTTACAGGGGGTCATGGGTGGACCAATACGCTCAACAGACTGCCGTTCGGTATCCAGATCAACATGCGGAAGCTTAATACTACGACACTCAGTCGGGATGGCAAGACTGCTGTCATCGGAGGCGGAACAATGCAATACGAGATCACCCGCTCCCTGTTCGCCTCGGGCAAGTATGCTGGTGAGTTTGACCCAGTCTCTGCAGACATATAGCCACTTACTGTTCCTCTCATCAGTCACAGGACTTGCAGAATGTGTGTCAGTAGCCGGGCCACTGTTAGGTGGCGGCCACAGTCTACTCCAAGGTCAACACGGCTACTCTCTCGACGGTCTGGTCTCCGCACGCGTAGTACTTGCCAGCGGTAAAGTTATGGAAGCCTCTCGGACAAAGAATGCCGACCTGTTTTGGGCCCTGCAGGGAGCAGGTCATAACTTTGGCATTGTCACAGCCCTTCAAGTGAAGACCTACGACATCCCTTCCAACTGGACCGTCTATTCACTCGTCTTCACCACTGACCAAATCGAGGCGCTGTTCAGCTTGATCAACGAATTTGAAGAGCCGACTATAGAACGCCCGACAAAGCTGGCGCTCACAGGAGTGTTTGCGAGGATACCTGCCGTCGATCCTGTCAACGTAAGCAGAGCCCGGCAATATTTGTGCCAGATACTGACCCTTCACTAGCCTGTCGTAGCATACACTATCGCATACGAGGGTACGGAAGCGGAAGCTGAACCTTACGCCGCGCGTTTTATAGCGATCGGTCCTGTATCTACTACACTTTCGACAGACGTCAACTACGTAGAGCTATACACGGTCACCGGAAACAACCTCGGAAGTCAAACTTGCTGGCGCAATGAGAACATCGCAGGAGCCGGAGTTTCTCTACCCGCCTGGGATCTTCAGGGTGTCCGAGAAGCATTCACGATATTTGGGAACCTCACGGCCGATCCTCGCTTCAATACATCTGTCACCCTACTGGAAAACTACGGCATGCAAGGCGTACGGGCTGTTGATACAGCTTCCACTGCATTGGCGCCCGAAGAACGCGAGTATCCTGTTCTTGCTTCGCCGGTCTTGTGGTGGGCCGGCGACGACGCGCAGACGACGAAGGATGCATATGCATACCAAGGTGCGATACGCGATGCGCTATACATGGGCGTAGACAAGAGCAACAGGAAGCGACACTGCTATGTTAATTACGCTAACGGAGAAGAGAACAGGCCTGAGATGTATGGGTATGATGCTAGGCTCGCTAAATTGGTCAAGTTGAAGGGTGAGTGGGATCCGAAGAACAGGTTTGGATATTACAACCCAATAGTGTAGGCAGGAATGCATTCACGGTAGCAGAAGACGAAGTATTTTGAGGACGACTTTATTACTAAACTAAACGCAAGTGCGGCGAATGATGGTGCCAGGAGTTACTCGCGTCGAAAACCAGCGCAAACCAAAACGCCAAACCTCAGCCGGGAGCAACTCGCGTCACAACCCAGCGCTGAACGCCAACGCCAAACCTCAGCCAGGAGCAGACATCGCATCTCTCCGCTGCCAAACCAAACACAAAAGTCCGGCGAAGCGACTACAGCCACTTCCAAACGGCGTCGTCATCCCCACTCGCGACGCTGCCCTCTGGGTCCCAGTCGAAATCCTTTGCCTTGGGCGGCCACAGCCCCTGACACTCCAGATGCTTTGCGATAGCATCCTCTGTCAGCTCCGCCCCTGACTTCTCCTCCACCTCTTCCTCGACCCCTGACACCTCCCCCTCCCCCTCCTCAGCGGGCAGCGCGAAGGTCCTCGCAGCCTCGTGAAGCTGCTTTACGGACATCTTACAGGCATTGTCGACCTCTAAGCGCGCTAGCCCCTTGCTGGCGGAAACTTTGGCCTCAGGCCCAAACTCCGAAAAAGTGTGTTTGGTCATCTTCCAGACGGTAACCTCTTTTTCAGAGGCGTTCTGGTCGATTTCTTCAACGGTATGCTTGCTAGCAGTGACCGTGAGGTGTGTGTGTAGTGATTGTCGGGTTTTTCGCTCACCCGAAACGGTTTCGGCATTGTTGAACAATCCCGCTTCGACGCAGGATTGGCCGACGCCAAGGTATTCTGCCTCCTCTGCTATGTACAGCCTGGCCAGGCGCTCAGGCTGGGTGCAGGCGATGTGAAGGCGTTTTGTGGCTGGTAGTGCGTCGCCAAGCACACCCCAGATGTCTGTCCATGTGATGTTGAGGGTGGCGGACTTTGATGGTTTGATGACGATCTCGAGGATCGTGCTCTCAGGATCTATGGCCAGATCTTCCCAGTCTTCTGGGCCCCAGATGGGGAATTTTTGGTGAGAGGAGGACGACGCTGTGGCCTGCGCCTCCTTTGATGTGGTGAAGAGGGCGGCTGGTGACGAAATGCTTGTGACCATGTATTCGTCTTCGTCGAATTCGACGGTTGCTGTTGTGGCCATGCTCGCTTGCCAGACGGCGTCGCGGAGCTCTTTGGGTAGTTTTGGGAAGAGCGTAAAGGTAGACATAGCGATGGTATTGGTAGTAATGTAGTAATGGTTTTGTCTGGCGTACTGGTGTGTGTACTGGTTTTGTCTGAAGCGAGTTCGGACGGGTATGGTAAAATGGTATGAGAGGATAGTTCTGATGAGAGAGAGAGGGGGAAATGGGCTGCATTTTATTCAGACTCAAAGCGCGCTAACTGCAGTACCGCACTACTCGACGGCGAAAAGTCATAAGGTCGTCTATGTCTTTGCTCCACTCAAAGCGTCCAACGAGCATATTATCACGTCACGAGAATCACAGAGCTACCCTATGACACGGCATAACGAATACAATCAGCGCATCGACCAAAAACCGAGACCCGACATTACAGCCCGAGGTACTCGCCGCGCCATTAGGTGTCTCTGGATACATGATTATATCGCAAAAGCCTCCGATCAAGAACCAAGACCCAAATCCACAGCCGGAGGTACTCGCCGCACCATGTACAATTATATCGCGCAAGCCTTCGACCAACAATCGAGACCCGATTTTGCAGCCCGGAGGTGCGCGCCGCACCATATGGTGTCTCTGGACATATCGTTATCTCGCGAAAACTTTCGACCAAAAACCGAGACTCAATTTTGCAGCCCGGAGGTTCTCGCCGCACCTCATGTTGTTCCTGGATATGTCATTACATCGCTCAGAACTTCAGGCAGCCACTTCAGACCCATAACACTCGAGAAGAGATTCCTGCGATATGGCACCAGTGCAAGAGTTCTCAAGTCATATGATGGCTCCCATACTTACTCTGCGACCACTCACGATGGCTTGTAGTCTCAGCATGGGCAACGCCCGCTCAGCGACCCCCGGAGTTTACCCAGCTGCCCAAAGCTCAGCCGATTACGCATAGTTTACCCGAAGCTATGACAAGTCTGCGTTGCTGTTCTCAATCGTCTTAGCGCTAGTAGCCTAGTTTGAAGACATGTACCATCGCGCTTGTTCAAGTTTCTCAAGACACTTGATCGATGCATCATCCGCTTTCACATTTACTAAAGCCGTAAGATGTTTCTTATCGCTAATTGCTAGTTTATATTGCCATTTTGGATTGCAGTGTCTGCTCAGGTATCGTTCTCTGTCACTCGCCAGTCCGGATTGAGCGCACAGTCGTCTGCTGACTAACTCGTCCCCGCTCCCACATACTCTCTTCACAAACCCAGACCTTCCCATCCCTTCTTCCATGCAGTTCTATCCTGCACCTTCTCCACCCTCAAACCACGGCTCCGAGCCTGTTCGTAGATTGAGTCATCAACCTCGGAGACTTTCCGCCGCTCTCCTGCGTCGCTTTCGCTAGCGTCGTCATCGCTCTCAGCTGGATATACGGACTGGTCGTTGCACGGACTCTCCCCAATCTTGATGGTCTTCAAGTTTGGCCATTCTGTTTGGCGATCCAGGAGATGCTTGAGGTAGCGCTTGGTCTCGTACTTTGCATCCATGATACTGATGCTCTCGATCGTGGTAGGTAGATGACAAGTTCGGAATTCCTCGTTCGCAGAGAAGAAAGCTTCCTGTGGGGCATTGAGATTGCGAAGTTTAGGTAATCCAGCAAGCCAGGTCATTGGAGATACACCGCGAGTATACTCCAACATGATCATGTACCTGACCAGATCTTTGAGGGTGGGCTCAACGTCCAGAGTCAGATTCGTCAAACTGCGGCTCTCCAGATGCGCGACAATATGCGCGAAAGATCCTCGTGGAGTGTTGCGAGGATCGAAGTCGTCATGTGAGTCGAGAACAGTGCGGTACAGAATGAATAGGTGGGTCAAGTTTGTAAGGCCGCGGACAACGCTTCTCATATGACCGTACATACCATCCATGTGAATGGCATCATGTGAGTAGAGTGCTTCAAATTCCGTTTGGATGACCAGACTGGTCAAGGTCGTAGAAACAGTTGCACCATGTGTAATTTGCGATATCATCGTGCCGTCGTAGTAAGCGCCTTCGAATAGTTTGATCCTCGCGGCTTCAAGCTGTGGTAAACTTAGCCAGCTGCATGGTGGGTAATCATCTGTGAATAGCCGCTTCAGCCTAGAGAGACCCTGGAAACAATCTGCCAAATTCTTTTGCCTGGTGATGCCTTCGAACACTTCTTTGAATTCGAACACTTCTTCGAATTCGGTCCAAGCAACGTCGTTATTGCCATTGGGGTTACACCTCGGTGAGTTCCAGATCATCAGTGTGAGATCACTGAGGGCCGACGTAACACACAAGATTAGTCCGACAAGGGCCGTGTCTTCGCCTCTCATCAGCATATCTTCCCAGCCCTTGTTGCGAAGCGGAACACCGTCCTTTGACTTGACACCGATCAGAAACCCCATGAAATGAGTACCAAGGTCCGGAATACCGCAGGTACACTCCTCTTCGCTATCTTCATAATAGTATCCCTCGGATACGCAGCTCTCAGAATGCGTGAATTGCTCGTAGGAGAGCTTGACGTCCAGTTTCCGCACTCTGGTGGCAAGATCGGGTCGCTGCAAGAGAGTGCGCGCGAGAAGCGCGAGACCTCGTTCCAGGGTTGGAGTGATTGAGATATCCGTGTAGAAGACTTCTTGCGCAATAGGTCGTAGCTTTCGGCAACTCAACGCGAGGTGATTGAGATCGCTGTATCCGTCCTCAGTGTCGTCTCGCAGACATTTGGCGACTGCGAGCAGGAGCTCGTCTGGGAGGCCACACAAGTCAGTCATGTCGACGAGCGAGCGTGTCTGAGGCGTGGGGTAATGATCTCAGGTGAGATGAAAGAGCGATAGCCTGGTTCAGTAATGTAGGGCAGGAAGTCGCGAACAAGCCTAGTCTTGACTGGGTAAGCTGCCAACGCGCTATCAGCTGACTATTCTCTCACTTGCATTTGCAGATGTCGCAAGCTCGAGCAGGTTTCACTCACTGCATCGCAAGGTTGTCTAGTGGTCGCGCTGTGCTCTCTGTCAAAGCTCGTGAAGCACCAGAATGTGTCACTACCGGATAACTTTGGATGGCAAAGCATCATAGGCTTGCAATGCAGCCTATCAATCTCTCTGAGTACTACTGCTTAAGCTCTCACGTGTTGGCTCCGCTGCGTCCATCCCTTCATCTCTCTTTTCTGCAGTCGATATTTCCCGCTTTCGGACCTAGTCAACCTCAGTGTCTAGGTATGCCCACGACTTCGTTACCACACGCTTGGTCGCTTTAGTCGCATTTGGTTGTGTAGCTGCTTCATGTGATTTCCCCTCTTTGGTCACACATGCACTTGCCTTCGATAACCGTTGTGTCAGCTCTACTCACCACCTTCGCGCCTGACCCATCATTTTATCCAGTCGACGATTCTATACATCTATGTTCAGATTTGGGCTGCTGCTTTCCTTCCTTCACCATAGCCTTCATTGGAGGTATATCCGTATTTGACCATTCGGTGGGTCTGCGGCGGCTAGCGCGTCCGTCCATTGGGCAACGACAGCCGCCAACAATATCGGCCGTGCCCGGGGCCGCCAAACAGGCAGCCATCAGCCTTTACCTAATACGACAACCTCCAAGTTGCCGTACATTAACTCATAACGTCTTCTCGACAGCTTTCGCGATCATCTACCATTTAT
>Ga0265797_10011537_pt1 | contig 11042 bp, 11 predicted proteins | sample P2T30metagenome_FD_192433 | JGI IMG/M metagenome (GOLD analysis project Ga0265797, IMG submission 192433) | Plant litter microbial communities from East Loma Ridge, Irvine, California - P2 T30 | ecosystem: Environmental > Terrestrial > Plant litter > Unclassified | place: USA: California... | reverse complement strand
CTTGCAGTCCGGGATGCCTGAAGAGGAGGAGTACGCGCTGCATCACCTGGTGAAAATCAGTCACGAGCGGGGCGACAAGTACAAGTTTGTCCAGTTCCCTGGTCTTGCAGACGCTCTTGTAAGAAAGGTATTGCAAGTAAGCAGCTTGTTCTACGACATCAAGTGGGATGTCAATTTTGACGACGACACATTCCCACCTGACGAGGAGACACTGAACGGCCTCACTGGAACGCCGAACATCATCGCCAAGCTCAACTCCCGCTCTTGCCACATCACCGACGACAGCGTCGAAGATGCGCAATTTTTGAGCGAGCTTAACCGCATTCTCGAAGCCGCTCTTGCGATCAGGAATATGTGCATGCTGGAAGACAATGCCAAGCACATTGCAACGATGCCCTTGATTCAGGACATGATCACTGTGGTCCTCAACCTACCGGACCGGCCTTGCACCGTCGAACTCCGTCACTACTCCCTCGAGATCGCCGAACAAGTACTACGCCATTGCGATGTGAACACGCAGGATGACCTATACCAGAGCCTCGTGTGTCAGCTTAAAAGTTCCGATCGTGGCACTCTGGTCACAACTCTGAGGACCGTCGCACGCCTTGGCATGTCACTGCCTCCCCCAAAACGACTCGAAGACATCTCTCCAGCAACGTTACATGAGGTACAATCATGGCTCCTAATCGAGGACGAAGAACTGCGCGGAGCTTGCCTGGACTTCCTTATGCAGTACACATCATTTGCTGACAATGTCGACAACCTCCTGCAACATGTTGACTCTGATAGCCTTGCCAGACAGCTGACTCGCCTGCTTCTTTTCGATGCCAAGGAGCAAAAGCAAGGAACGAAGCCGGAATCGAAAGACGCAGACACGGCCATTCCGCCCGTACCCAGACTGTCGCGAAGCGTTGTCGAGCCCTTGTTGAAACTCGAGGAGCCAGAGCGCTCTTCGGAATGGCTGAGAATGTGCTTCATGTCCGATGTCAAGTCTGAAATGACCCAGATCAACCTCTGGCAAGCATACCAGGGAACTTTCGCGCCATTCTCCGCAACACATCCACACCTGATCGCTGGCGAGTTCATCAAAAATGTCTCTGCAGTGTTTACCGGCGCGACTGCGCAGGTTGCTCACGGAAACAAATACGTCATCAGAGGAATCAGAGCCCGCAAAGTACCAGTGGAGACCGGCATGAGTCCTGGCAGTAAGGCAACGGACAAAGGCAAAGAGATGCTCCGATGCTGCTGGAAAGTGACAATCCCCGTCGAAGCACAGCGAGATCCTATGACAGGTGCTATTACTGCAGCTACTACACGAGAAACTGCTTGCGGCGAATGGTTCCGCGGCTCCGCGGATATGCTCAAACACATTTGTGCTAACCACTTGCGCCTTCCACCGAAGAAGTCTTCGCCTACGCCTGCGCCCGATGCAGATGACATGGACATCGACTCCAAGCCCACAATGAACGGCCTTCCTAACGGTACGAGCGGTGACACGACTCTCACGAGCGGGTTCGATTTCGCGGCTGGTGATCAGCAAACACACCGATGCCACTGGGCAGACTGCAAACGATCATCGGACGATTTCCGCGTTGATGGCCACGGGCAGGTCACCGCGCTTCTTGTGCGCCACATACAGACCCACATCCCGGTCGACGCTGACAATGACCATGATTCAAAACCATCAGATCAGGGTGCTCCGCTGCTCCCTGGAAAGAGGCAGATGTTCTTCACGCTCCAGGACGAGACTGGTGACGCTGCTGGACTCCCACTAGGAGCTGCGCTCGTTCTGCGAAACATCGCACGCTTCATGCCAAAGTCTCTGTCCAACTCCAAAGACAGTGTGCGCGCAGCCGTGACCGGAGAGAACGAGCAGTCCACCGATGGTCCTGAAGATGCCGGCCTGGTTAGTCTGTTCTTCAGCGAGGATGTTAGGCGTGGCTTGTTCGATGCGCTGAGCCATAACAGAACGCTCAAAGATTACGTTGGCGTTGTTCTGAGGAATGTTCGCAGGAGCGGAGGCTAGTGAGTAGACCGACCAAGGTGAGGCGAGGGATGTATAAGTACTGAGGAGAAACATGCTTAATTGAGATGGGCGGCGTCCTTCAGACGAGTTTTATTTGATACCATGAATGCGATTGTTGAGGTCTATCTCTTAGGCAGGCGTGCCGTCTATACATTTGCTGTCTACGCCGGTCGTTCCGATCCACATACTGGGAGCCGTTCAAGCCACTGCCTAAAAGCTCGACCGCGGGCGCCTGCACCGAATCGCTGCCCTGCCCAGCGATCTGCCTTCCGTGACAGACCGCCGGATACCACGGCCGTGGAGCATCTTTTTAAGCGGAACATACCTCTTAGCACATCAGCATACGGAAAGTCGTTCAACTCAAGAGTTTTGCAGATCTTGTGGAATGAGTGATTGAGCGTGACTCTGGATCAACTCTACGGACCTTTCGAAGCAACAAGCAACGAGTAGAAAACGAACAGCGAATCAAACGAGGATAGTGGAGACTGACACGACGCCGGGTCTGATGGCAAGCTGATCACAAGGTACCAACTCATTCGTCCACATCCCTCGGGTCATGGTTCTTCCAGAAATCCTTGTACTCTTCCCAGCCCTGAGTTACAAACTCCTCAGGCCAGGTGATCGGAGCCAATGGACTCCCCGTTGTCTCGAAGAGATGCAATTTCTTCGCAGTCATTGGGCGAGTCTTATTGATGCTATACACCTTGACACGGTGAGCCGAACTCGTGACATGCAGCCCCCAATTCCAAGCCGCTCTCACTGAAAGCGGTTGCGTGTTGAGGGAATTATCCCAGGTGCGGCAGACGATTTCAACCCAGCCCTCTACGTTGCACGGCAGATCGATCTGCCATGTACGCCAAGACCATTTGCCCTTCTTGGATAGGTTTTCCAGGGGCACGGCATACCAGCTGAACCCGCCGTCTGCTGAGAGCTCTACGCGTTCAGGCCAACGACCTCCACCTGAGTAGGCCCAGCCCTTGCAGTGGATTTTGCCGTTGTGGATGACAACCTGGGTTTGCCACGGTGTCATGATAGCTGAGCTTACCGGCATTTCTTGGATCTGGATGCCGTCCGTTGGTCTTTGGTTGTGTTTGCCGATCTGCTGATTGAAGTACAAATACTCCTTACTTTGCACAGGAGCGAGACTCGGATCTTGGATGGCCTTGATGCGGTAGAGCCACTTCACACTCCTTGCGCCAATATATCTGCGTACAGAGTCAGCACGACAGTCATGGGTACATGGCTCGAGGTGGCTTACCCAAGTACCATTACCCTAAGTGGGAATCCATGGATGGCAGGAAGACGCTCCCCGTTCATTTCCCAACAGAGCAGTACTTCGTTAGCTTTCACCTTGCTCCAAGGAACGCTGACCAGATAATTCATCGCCTCGTTGTCCTTGAAGTAAGTGTCTGCACCATAGAACTCGAGGTGCTTTGCGCCATCTTTCAACCCGCCACAAGCTTTGAGCACCTTCTTCAAGCTAACGCCGACGTATTCCGCATTTCCAATGGCTCCCTCGGCCCAAGGGGCCTGAGGGACCTCATCACCCTGACCGGCGTAGAGAGTTATCTGCTCGATTCTGCGAGTCCCTGAACATTGCATTGTGATCATCTTCTTGATCCGTGGGAACCTGGTTTCGTCCATCAAGTCTTTCATGGTGAAGGTCTTCGGGTCATTGACTAAGCCGTCGACGTCGAGAGAGAACCTTTCCTCATCGATCAAAGGGATCCCTCCATGGTTTCTCACGAAATGTAGATCATTCGGGGTCACAGCCTTGTCGGTCACCAGTCTCTTGGGGGGCTCGCCATTGTAAGGAAACTGGAGAAGATGGAGCATTTCCGGATGCTTCTCTTTCAAAACGGATTTCCAGGAATCTTCGGAGACAGTCTCAAGCTCACCGCCAATGGCATGGTGCCACATCTTCCAGTGCGTTCCTGGGAGGACGGGATTCGTGTCCGGAATAGGACCCATTTGGAACTCCGGGTTGGGAGGGAAGGTCTGAGAAGTCAGGATCTTGTGTGCCTTTGCTTTCTTTTCGGGATAATTCTCCCACTCGACATAGCTGCGTATAGCACGTGTCAGCCGCCATGGTGCATTTGTTGTGATGTTGGAGAGATTCTCTCGTCCTCCATGCACGACTCACCCTTTCCACCCGACACGTTCGGCTTTGAACAACTCATTGCGATCACCGACGGCGTCGATGGCAGCCTGGTCCTTCCAGTCCTTCGGCCATTGCCTGGGTAGGATTTCGACCTGAACATCTCCGGTCTGGTCGAGGAACGGCAACTTAGCGCCGTGGAGTCCTTGTTCGATCTTCCACTCGTCTGGTCTGTTCTTGGTCTCCAATGGCTTCGAGTCAGCCACTTGAACGCTGGGTGCCATTCTTTCGCTTTGAGGAAACGTCTACAGTAAGGCTTTCTGTTTGCGGTCGAGGGTTCACTTTGCAACAAGTTCGTGATGAAAGAGCAGGGCGAAGATGGCAGAACTTGGGTACTACCTGGTAACACTGTTCATATCAGCTCTCCATGCCCGTGCCAGACTGTCTGGAGCTTGATCCAATCATTACAGCTTCTGATTGATCGTCTATTGACCCGGGCGGGGCATTGCTGTAGGGTTTCAGCCACGCAAGCAAGATTCGGGGCCGAAGCTGAGGTCGGTATGGTAAGATGCCCTGAAGGAGCATCTGAAATGGTGGTAGCCAGTAGCATCCTCGCTTTGGCGAGACGCAGTGCACTGCAGTAATGCCTAGAGCTACACCGCGTATAACTCACCGGGGCAATCGGATAGTATGCATATTCCGGGATGAGCTTGCGCGCAGCAGCTAGCCCAATAGATACATTATTGCATGTCAACAAGCTTACCCAGAGATACGACGAGATACTGACGGCTCTACTAGCAGACAGCGTCAATGGTCCTGTGGTATAGTTTCTGTTTGTCGAATGAGACGATGATAGCTGGAATATATGACGATCAAAGCCAAAAATGGTGGAGGCAGAGCAATGGTGCATAGATTGCCAGACTACAAAATCTTCTTCTTCGGCAACATAGAAGACATGGCTGGGAACCTACTCCTTGTTGCTTGGTAAAGTGCTGGCTGGGTCTGGATAGCACCGAGCTCAGCTAGAGATCGGAGTCCGTCGGTATCTCGACCCACACAGAGGTATCATGCGTTCACAAAGCATGAATGGCTTGTGGCATTGGCAAAGAGATCAGCTGATCAGTACGAGCATGGAAAGACCAAGCTGAGCAATGGAGATCCGATAGACCCTAGTGTACCGATGTCCATTGATCTGTGATGGCCGCCTCTCAACCCGGCAAAATCATCGTGCGGAGGACCTGCAATCCGGAGCCGACCCCGATCTCTGAACATCAGAACATTCCTCCTGCCCCACCTTAAGAAAAGTATATTAAGAAAAGTATAATAAGGGTAATGTTGGAACCTTGTTTACTTCCTAACGGCCCGATTTTGCTCGGGCCCGAATACCAACTCGGCAACTGCAACAAGAGTCGACATGATGATCATGAACTTACTGCAGGTCAGCTTCCCTGATGCAGGTGCCAGATTGCGTATGGTACCAGCTACCGAAAGAGCCAGTCGTCAGTCGTAATCCGTATAAAATTGTAATGGCATATCACAAGAGATGGAATCCGATCAATCGCCACTATCCTTGCAATTTATTTGCCTTCAAGACGCTGAGAAGTCGAACACCAAATCTAGAAACGAAAGCAAAACAGCCTCAAGATGGCAACAGTAAGCATTGGATCATGCTCATATAGCTACTGACAAAATACTGAGGACGATCTTCGCAGCCAGCAACATCTCAGATCCCTTTGTACACTCTGGCCGAGGGTACGTTATGTCTTCCTGATGTCCAGATATTCTGCTGATTGAAACGAACTGTCAAGGTCAACCATGCTCTGATCCGGGTTCAGCACAGGAAATCCGGCTCGCTTCAGGCAATGGCGGGCTCGCAGTACTAAGTGACACGCAGTTGATTGAGGTTCTTGCTCATTTTTCTCGCGAGCGGATACCAGAGAGGTGCGTACACCAAGCACCTGATCGAGTAACGGTTCATTGATCCAATTTAGAATGGTCCATGCGAAAGCCGCCGGAGCGTTCGGTTGTTTTGAGGTTCTAGACGACGTTACTGATCTCACGGATGCCAAGTTCCTCTCTGCTATAGGCAAAAAGACAGAAATCATGACTCGGATTTCTACAGTCGGTGGCGAAAAAGGTTCCGCTGATACTGTGAGAGATGTCCATGGCTGGTCAACCAAGTTCTACACAGAAGACGGCAACCAGGATTTCGTCTTCAATGATCTTCCCGTCTTCTTCCTGCGAGACCCGATCAAGTTTCCGAGCATGAACCGGAGTCACAAGAAGCACCCTAGAACCAATGTGCCAGACAATACGATGTTCTGGGACTACCATGTGAATAACCCGGAAGGCATCCATGCCCTCATTCACCTCTTCGGGCAGCGCGGGATCCCAGCTTCGTTGCGCCATATCAACGGATTTGGGGTGCATACCTACACTCTTACCAAACAGGATGGGAGCTTTGTCTACGTAAAGTGGCATTGGAAACCGGAAGGCGGCATTAAGACTCTCGATGCAGCGACAGCGATACGGCTCGCAGGAACTGAGCCCGACTACCACATCAAAGATCTCTTCAATGCGATTGAGCGCGGTGATCACCCTACATGGCTACTCTATGTACAAGTCATCAGACCAGACGAGGTAGACTCGGCTCCGTTCGATATCTTCGATGGCACCTTCACATGGCCGCATGCTGATTATCCGCTGAGACGCATCGGGAGAATGACGCTGAATAGGAATGTGAGTATCCAAGCTTGCTGTTGGCTGATCATGAAATCGTTTCAATACTGATTCACTTAGCCCGATAATTACTTCCAGGACATCGAGCAAGCAGCTTTTTCACCTTCAAACATGGTCCCCGGTATTGCTCCGTCTGCAGACATGGGTATGTCCCGTGGTTATCGATCGTGCTTGCGGAGTGGTGCAACTTTGCTAACTTACGAACGCAGTGCTGCAAGCACGAATGTTTGCGTATCCGGACGCAGCTCGTTATCGCCTAGGCGCCAATTACCAGCAACTTCCTTCCAACCGCCCTCACACCAAAGTCTACAATCCATACGAACGTGACGGCCTAGCCCGAATCGACGGCAACTACGGGGGTGACCCGGACTACATCAGATCTGAGCTTCGACCAGTCACCCTGAGTAGCAGACACTCTGTACCAACACACGAGCAGTGGCAGGGCAAAGTGCAGATCTATTCTACCGGGGTGACAGAGAAGGATTTTGTGCAGCCACGCGTGCTGTGGAAGCTCATCCAGGAAGAAGGAGCACAGGGCCAGTTCCTCGACAATATTTGTCCAACACTTCTCGATGTTGGAGACCCTTTGCGATCTCAAGTTTACGGTGAGTCCTAAATGTTTTTGCTCAAGATCGCGCGTGTGCTAACTAGTCGAACGACTACTTTGCGAGGGTTGACGAAGGCTTGGCTCGGAAAATGAGAGAAAGTGTCTTGCAGAGGTTGCAGGATGGAAGTTTGAACGCATGAAATGTCTCCGGGCTGGCTCTGGACTTTCTTACCAGCTGTAGCTTTATTTGGACAAAGTACAATCGATTCGATCTCTGACTTCACACATACATTAACGCTTCAGCCTCGGCAAATGAGAGTTGGAGGAGGTTTATGTGCCAGGCGGCTTTTTCTTGTGAGTAGCCTCTACAACCCTCTGATCGCGAATGATCGAGAAAGCAAGGCAGCATGACAAGTTTGTGACGGGCGAAATCGTGGCATTGCAATATCGTTTCACAACAATGGATGCTTGATGAGTATGAACGACGTACACGGTTCATTGAGATTCAGAACTTCAGATGGACGGTAGTGTTTCGTGAATACATCATTCTTCACCCATCACATGAGTCCGCCATACTCCTTACCCTCTGCTTCCATCTGCTCATCTTCCTTCATGTAGTTGTGGAACTTTCCCCCTTCTTTTGTCTCCTCGGCTTTCAGCTTTTCTCCAAAGCTAGGCTTGCTCTCGGCCTCTTTGGCTGTACCAGATTGGGATTCGTCCTTCTTGTGATGGTGGAACATCTTGTCCATGAGGCCTTCTTTCTTGTGATCTTCTGGTGTATGTCAGCATGCGTGTGAATGTTAAGCATTTCCAGCTTGACGAACGTTCAGCCATTTTTGAGGAGTACGTGAGTCGACTAACGACTTTTTGATTGAATGAATTCGGTTATCTCGTATGCAGAGGAGGGGATGTAATCTGGCACAGAATGGATTTCTGAAGGCTATTGAACATTTTATATAGGGAAAGCCAGCGAGTTCCTGATCTTCATTCATTTGATCGATCCTTCCTTTTATGCGAATCTAGGTTTGGAAAGATCTGAGTAGAGATGCACACTTCAAAGGAAGCTGGCGTGTTGCCCGCGAAGATCGACGAGATCGACATGATTGGCGTTCTCGGGGCCGAAGGACGCTGCCCCACGGTCCACCACGAACTCTTCGTTCTACACCTACCTGATTGGCCATAAACCATATAGTCAAGCTGAAGCTGACAGACCCACCAGAGACGTGTCACTTTCGCTGGGCGGCTGGGAACTGTTGCGGTTGTGACTTCTCGGAAGTTCGGAACCCTCCTCTCGCAGTTTGGCACCAGGATTCTCACCAGGGCGGATCCAATGCTCCAATAGCTCACACCTGTTGGTCTCTATCGGTACTTCATCTGCAAGCTGATCGGCCAATCTTGACCAGCAAGCTCCAAGAGCGTTATTTCGTAAATGCTCAGTGGGCAATGCCACCAAGATCTCGGCCCCGACTTGCGCGTGCATGCGGACGCTGTGCCGAAAAGAAGCTAAGCTGTGACAAGGTAAGATGTTTACCTCAAACATGAAGGGTTTACGGGATATGGCTGACTAGGGAACGCAGTCACGACCCTCGTGTACCAGATGTGTTCGCGCAGGGTTTCCTTGTCACTACGCCGGTTTGGGCCGATCTCCAGCAACTGCTGGTATCATCATAGGTACAACAGGTGGATTGAACAAGGTAGCTGAACGTTGCTAAGTGCGAAACAGACGAAAGCCAAAATGTGAGAGATCGGCTGTCTATTCCACGACGACTCAGCAATCTAGGTCACCTTTTCGCTGAGTCTCATCAAGGTGTGTGTTCCGAAGTTCCGAGTCCTGGCAGCTAACCAAGATATACTGACCAATACCGGCGGTAGGAGGCAACAATGATGAAGCCATGGTGGCTTCACAAACAAGTATAGAGTCAAATAGTACCGAAGATCCTGGCCATCTACATACCGGGGCTCAGTCCAAGAGTAATTACGTTTCTCCGAGCTTCTTTGCGATGATAGGAAAAGAGGTGAGCATGAGAACCAAGAGTGAGCAGCCCGGATTTGACATGAACTCCAGGTGTCGGACATCAACGATCTCCTGCGACAACAGAAACGCAGTGTTGCATATCGGCAACGTACATTACCGAGCTATTCATCAACAGACTCAACAGCCCAGTCAACTGATTCAGCAAGCTCGCAGGCTCGCCGGCATCTTGAAGAGACCTCTGGGCAGATATATGGCGATATCTTCCAGAAAGCCCCTCGCGAATCCGGTTTTCTGCGAGATGGGCAGATACATGTCCCCGCGGAAAGCATGTCTCTGGACGCCATCGCAGATCAGCTGCCAACCGGAAAATCGTGCGATGTGTTGATTCGGGCGTACTTCAAAGGCTACCACACCGTGAAGCCCCTGTTAAACGGCCACTTTTTCCTCGAAGAGTCAAGTAAAATCGCGCTCTGGTAAGATCAGGGCGAAGGCTGTATCTCTGATTAGACGACACTGACATCATGTACAGGCGTGCCCAGTTGTCGACTACATATTTGCCCGGAGCCCACTTCTTCGCATTATACACGGCTGTTGTATTTGCAGGCTGTGTTGTCTGTCCGAGAGCGATCCTCCAGCAGTACTTTGGATTCGAGACACGCGAAACGCTGTCTTCTCGTTTCCATGGGTTTGCAGTCGCGGCCCTGAGGCTAGTCGAGTTCCCGAAGACACCGTCACTATGGACTTTCGCAGCATTCCTTATCGTCAATTCTACATGGCTGAGAGAGGAACAGCCCCTAAATTGTTGCTCATTCGTTGGTCTAGCCTTCAGGATAGCACAGATGATTGGTAAGTGAGGCAGGGTCGTCGATATCATATATGCCATGGGAAACACTGACTGACGCTTTGAAGGTCTTCACAGAGAGCCATCTGGATTCGGGAACGTAACAGCAGTGGACATCCAATTGAGACGTCATTTGTAAGTATGCATTGATCTCGTCCGTTTCTATCCGCTAACATGGAGGTTTTACAAGATGGTGGACTTTAGTATCGCTTGACGCGCAGATAGCCATCGCCAGCGGTCTTCCCCCGATGATCGAGAACCAGCTCTATCATGTGAAGAAACCAGACGAACATGACGAACCAGACGTCGCAAGGAACCAGACTGCAACCACACCTGGAAGTCCTCCGACAGTCATGGGAATGTTCGTCGGTGGCCGATATGCATTTTATCACCACGTAGGAGACTTCCTGCGCATCATAAACAGCCATCACTTAACCAAGAGTGATGTTGACAAGATTCTCCGACTCACAGGAATGATACGACTCGAGCTGGACAAGCGCGTGAGCCAGATTGTACAAGGCGCTTATCCGACGGAAATGGAAATTGTAGTGGGCGACCTTCCAGTGACGTCGGAGGAGCTGCGTGGTATGCAGTCAAACCCGACATTGGCTTCATTTGCAGTTTCGGTACTCTCTATGCTGACAGCGAAGCCTTATGCGATAATGTACGGCCCTTTACGACACCAGGGACTGCTGCCGTACTTGAAAGAGAAAGACCCAGAGTGAGTGATTGTCGGAGTTTACTCAAAAAGCCACGCGCTAATGTGAAAAGATGCATACAGTCTTGCAGACGATTCTTACATCATTTCCTCAGGCT
>Ga0265797_10011535_pt1 | contig 11043 bp, 14 predicted proteins | sample P2T30metagenome_FD_192433 | JGI IMG/M metagenome (GOLD analysis project Ga0265797, IMG submission 192433) | Plant litter microbial communities from East Loma Ridge, Irvine, California - P2 T30 | ecosystem: Environmental > Terrestrial > Plant litter > Unclassified | place: USA: California... | reverse complement strand
GAAGCGCATTGGCCTGACTGAAATGCTGACATTGCTAGCAAGATGTTGCCTTCATCTGGGCTGATTTGGGCGCGGTTTGGTGGTGCCATCGCGTATAAATGATAGAAGGTGTGATTTTGGAGAACATGCGTCTCACGCCCTTGTCCGTCTCACGCCATTACCCCTCGCGTTACCTAGCGCCGCTAACACTTGTACTTCCGACGAAGACCACTTCAACGGCGGCGAATCTTAGATGGGTTAGCGTTATGCAGAACATGGCAGACTGAGATCGACCTACGTCGCGGTCGCAGTGAATATAGTAGCCTTGTCTGCAGGAGTGAATACTGCTAGGACGAGAGAGAAAAGAGACGTGAATATAATCACAAGCCCAATGCGTATCAGCATACTGTGGATGAAGAATAATACCAGCACCGTGGTTGTTGGCAAGGCCGAAGAGAGGACTGTGACTATGGTGGTGCTGGTCTGGAAAATTCGTTCTTCGGAGTACCGGCGGAATCCGGTCTGCGTCTACAATATGCTTAGTACCAACCAGGTCGTATTTGAGGGGTGGCGAGATTGCTTACCTCCTTTCGCTTGCCCCACGCTCGGTGGTAAAGGTCCAGTAATGCTCCACTGAGAAAGGAGGAGAACATGTCACTTTGAGGTTGTCGAGGAACGAGCGAGATGAAGTCGTTCACGTTAGCTTCAGTCCAGATGTGCAACTCTTTGTCTGTCAAGAAAGAGCCTCCACCATCTGGCCTGTTGAGCCACCCGATCCTGCCACTCTTGTTTCCCGTTTTTCTGGATCTGGAGCCCATCAAAACTTCTATATTGCGGGCATCTGGCACATCCAATCGCTGGAGAGCGATTGCGTCATCGATGGCAGCTCCTACTCGTTGTAAGTGTTTTGGTCAATGCATACATGAATGACCATGAGGCAGGAGCAGCATACTATACTCGCGAAGCTTGTTGCCGATACTTTCGATTTGCTCATACTGTAGCGACTGCTGTTCCGGTACGACTGTATCCTGAAAGTCTCTCATAGCTTTGAAATCGCGACTAAGCCTCTCTCGTACCTTGTTGCCCGAAGTCACATCTTCCAGAATGATTTCATCCAACTCTGTTTCCATCTCTTGCAGTTCCGCTTGAAGTCGGAGGATATTCAATAGTGCTATTGACCTGAACTTCCGGAAGATGGCAGCCTCGGGACTTCTGCTCATGAAATCAGCCAGACTTGGATAGCCCCGCCGGTGCATGTTGGCTGTTGCCTGCGCAGCAGGATTTGGGCTTTCAACATCCGGATCTGTGTTCTGCATAATGGAGCGTGTGGACGACATGTATTGTTCAGAGCTGGGGATGCACACAGCTGCCGTTATGTCTATGAACCATTTTCGCCGATAGCCGCCGGGCTGAGTCCTTTCAGGGCCTGGAACCATCCGGCAGCTGTGGCTTGCAGCCAAGCGTCCAGTCATACGATCACACGTCGCGAGAGACCCATTATCGTTCTATTTTCTCCCAAGCCCCGTACGCCAAGCTGAGTATCTCGGTCTAAGTTAGTCTCAAGTGGCTGTGGCTTGCAGAGACCAATCTGGTGATTGAGAGATCAATGATAATATGAGCTTGTTTCATGCCATAAAGGTCGCAACAAAAACCTGCTTTCCCGATCGGAGCGTGACAACATCTCGGAACTCCAGCATCCCTTAATCCGTCCGTGCCGGAACTTGAAGTAATTGCATCTCTTTGGCATCTGTGCGGCGATGGACCCAATCTCAATAACCACAGGCATCATCAGCCTCACCACGGCTACTGCAAAGCTTACGAAGGACCTTTTCGCATTGTCAGAAGTGCTACAGTCGACCAATGCTGCGCAAGAAGTTCAATTCTACACACTATTACTATCAGAGCTTAGCGACGTCACTCTCAAGAACGTCGAAGTATCCCCAAGCACTTCAGCTGCCGCTAAGCTCTGTCACGAGCGCTTGGTCGACCTACAAGATGCTGTGTCTGCTGCAAAACCAAATGCCAAAGCCATACGAGCGGAACTCTCCAGCTTCCAGGGTTCGATAATGTTGTTGAGAGAGATGGTCATGGAGTCAGATTTCCCCACCGCTGACGATCTTGGCGAGACTCGTACTGACACGATCTTGTAGCTCGATCACCCATACACTTCTGCAGGAGCAGCGGGAAGCGCAAGTCCAGGCGATGGAATCCGACCTTGCACGACGAGCCAGACACACTGGAGATGTACAAATTCACATAAGTCCTGATGATTTCGCAAGCGAACATGCCGATGGAAAGATAAAGCAGATGCTCCAGGCATTCAGTAGTCCTGACATCGACCGTGTTGGGCATACAACGATCCATATCACCCGGAATCCACAAGAACACAAGGAATCGGACTCGACTGGACGAGATGCAGATCTCGATCAGCTGAGGCGTAACTTGCAGAAGTGGGGTTTCAAGGCACAAGCGGGAACAAATCCCTTTACGAGGCAAATTCACATCTTGCAAGCCGGTCTGCAAAAAGGGTATCTGCCGTTTATCGCCAAAATTGACACCGCAAGCAGCAAAAACTGGATTAGGCCGCAGGTCGTTGAGAAGCTTGCTTTAGAGCCTCAAGTGCAGCAGCTCGAGCTAAGCACGTCGGACTGGTTCAAAGGAGCTGGCGGCGAGCTTTTCCAAGCGAGCGGAAGCGTGAGTCTAACGTGGTATGACAGTGTTGTCACAAGGACAAGGGAGACAGAGTTTCTCATAAGTTGCGAAGATGCTCCATTCGACCTGATCTTCGGGTGGGAGTGGTTGACGGCAGATGGCGAGTCGGCGTTTGCAGAACCTTTCTTGGCGATAATGAAAGAGATAAAGCTCACCGAAGGTTGGTCGACACCAGTGACTCCAAATGCGTCACGACAGGCTAACCTTCGCAGCCGAAAGCCGCGTAATGCAAGCGAACTTGTTCAGCCAGAAAGACGTGAGCGAAAAGCTTGCTCCACTGAGACGCGCCGAGGCATTTAACAAGCGCGAAGACAGGCGTCTGCAGAAAGCAGCGAACGCAAGTCGCGCAGCTTCAGTCGCACATACGCCAGCACTTTCCTCTATCCAGACTCCTCGAAGACCGAGCTCGCCAGGAGCAGGCCCCAGCGCACTCGGTCCGCAGCAGCTTACAACGGGAAACAGTAGCTTAGACCAACGACGACCATCTCTGGACTAGATATGCTCGACAGTGACATGCAGGGTGCCTTGCTGACAGCCACCAGCTTATGAAGTTCTGTCGGACACTTACGTACATGTTTGGCATGATTCAGTCATGGCTCTGGGGGCCGTCGGTGCGTTAAATGGTCTCCAAGGCCCGCAAACATGTTATTGTTATCGGTACTGGGACGTGTTTTAATGACCAAGAGGGGCGATACTCCGTTGGCAGTGATCCAGTAGAAGCTAGGGTGCTTGCGATCTGTTCGTCTGTAGATGCAGGAGGCATTTTGTCTGAGATTCAAAGACATACAAAGCAATTCCAAAATTCGGATATCACCAGTCAGCTTCACCGAGCTCCACGGTACGTACGCCAGCTCAGGTAGGGATGTCTGCCCAGACTTCCCCAAAGACGGACCTTCTGTATGCGTCGTCTTAAGCTCCGAATTCTTCGATTTCGGACTTGATGATATCTTGATTCGGCCATACGTAGTCTAGAGAATCGGTAAGATTGCAATCTGGATGCGGAAGGTAAGGTTTGGTGTAAGAGACGGCGATAAGTATCCAAAGTTTGACATCTCGATTGGGGACAAGAGAAAGGGTCGGTGGGAGCATATACGTGAGCGAGAGACCCCTTAGCATCTTGTACGAAGTGACTACGGGCGTAAGGCTTGGTAAGATGACGGTAGAGGTGTTGGCTGATTGTGGATCGATTCTCAATATCCACGTAGAAGTGTCAGCGACAAAGAAGAAGAAGAAAAACTAGGCGGACTACAAGGTGCTCAGACACTCAGTAATCCACATCTAACAGCATTGCAGACTTGAAGACATAGCCCCGTTGTGACGCCTGCAGATGTAAGGCTGAGCTGGAAAGCTGTATGGAATTGAAAGGGTTCAAACTCGAGAGAACAATCGAAATCACTTGCAGGCTACAACGATCTTCTACACATGACACTGACTGGAAAGGGCAAGTGTGCACATTCAGAAATGATACATATTGACACCGTGGTTCTGATTGCAGACACGAATCGAGTCCTATTATTCTGCAACCAGGCGGTAGTGGGGCTTCTCTCCATGCTGAGCTGGCACGCTCCACCTTGCGGGCACTGGACAAGTTCGGCAACGGTATGCCTCAGACGAATGAGAAGCCATTTCAGAAGCGTCACGCTCACTAACTTAGCTCGTGCTTGGATTATCTAGCGGCTGTCTGCATCTGGACAAGGCCGTCTAGGCTACACGGATGCAAGCTCGATTGAACGATACATCAATATATTGTAATGAAAGGTACATTTTTATAGCAGCGATGATGAATATAGATGCGCAGTCTGGCTTACGATAGCCTTCAGGCACATATACGGTAGTCCCGCTTCAAGTTCCCCGGTGGCTGGGTGTTACCTGACACATGACGAGCCTGACTTGGCGTGATTAGCATGAAGGATGAAGCAGAGCTGCATATGCTCGCTAATATGTATGTGGTCGAGCCGCGTCTTTTCTATACTTATTGATGGGGCGTCTCGCTAAGCATCTGCCGTGCCAGCCGGGAGGCAAACAGGTTCTGCCGCTTTGTCGGGCGCATCCAGACCATCTACCTGCATCTCGGCCGCGTTTACTTGTATGCAGGTGACATCGCGTATCGCTGGCAGCACGAATCCGGTCAGTTAACTACCGACTATTGCCATTGTGGCGCTTGAGCCGTGCAATACTTGATGTATCTGGCTCAGCCTTAATTGCAAGATGGAATCCGAATGGTCAGTCTGCAATCCTGGCGGTCGAGATCCACTGGTATAGTAGAGCTTCTCTTGGCGGGATCTTCTAGCACCATGGTTCCAGACTATGACACTCAGTTCTGCTGTGTCTGAGGTCACATTGCTTTGACGCGATGAAAAGCAGTGTCTATGTACCCTGGGACTTATTCTAGAGCTTGCTCATGATTACACAATCACAAGGTCGACACCCGCTTCCCCATCTGGTGGTATGGAATAGCTCGATCCCGACTCGGTAGCGCTTGTATTTTTAATTATACTATATGAAAGATCTTCTGCAACCAATTTACCATGGACAATACTTACGCTCATCATGTCTTCCTGTGCGTTTCGTGAGAGCCTGCGCGACGGGCGGAGGAAGATGACGCAAATCCTGGGGAACGAGGCGTAGGAATTGCTATAATGGGGTAGCGCGGAACCCGTACCGCGTTTGTAGGCGTCGCAGTCGGGCATTATTCTCCAACACATGCCAGCAGCGCACTTGCTTGCATCGTTTGTACAAGCATGCACACAAGTCGTACAATATTGACCGATGGACTCCAAGTCTGCGCACGACGTTACGCCTGATACACCACCGGATGACAACGTCTCGCCTGGAGCACGAACCCCTGCTGCGCGCACTCTCCCGCACACTCCGCCCTTGTCGCCATCACAGCAGCGGCCAAAACAGCGGCCGCAGAAGACACCAGATCCTATAATTGAGCGCGTCGAAAACGTCATCGACCGGTGCAGTCGTGGGGAGATACCAGAACCCGATCAGAGTTCTGAGTTCGAGCTCTCTCCGACGCAGCTGGACGATCTTGAGCGCGGTCTGCAAGACGAGAAGCCTTCTCTGTGGTGTTTCTGGGTGCATAAACTTCGCTACGATTACGAGGCATCAAATTCGGGAGGCAAACTTGTCTTGCGCATGCCTAGCGCGGTTCACGAGGATTTCATTGGATCTTTGGAAAGCACAATAGAGAAGGAGCTTGCGAGTCTTGCGAACCAACTTCCCACGCCAGATGAGACGACCGCAGCCGAGATACGACGGATACGCAAGTCTGGAAGTACAACGCTTCAGTACACGGAGCCAGAGCTGGATGGCAGCGACCAAAAAGCCACAAGAGAACCTGTTATCGTTCGTCACAGTCCAGATGCCTCGTTCAAACACCCGATCGCAGGATCACAAGCGCCCGGCCTAGTTGTGGAAGTCAGTTACTCGCAACGAAGCAAGAAGCTGGGGCGGTTGGCGGAAAGCTACATCATAAACAGTGAGCACAAGATCAGATGCGTCGTCGCAATCGACATAAAGTACACACCACCAGAACACAAAGGATCTCACAAGGATAAAACAGCCACAGTGTCGGTCTGGCGGGCATCTTTCGAGGAGCATGACGGCGAACTTGTGGGCATCTGCAAGCAAGATGTGGATGCCGCTCCGTTTCGCGATCGCACAGGGCGACCATGTGAGGGCGTTTTGCAACTCACGCTCGCCGACTTTCTGCATCCAATAGTGCGGAAGAAGGTTCTACCTGCTGCCATGCGAGATGGTAAAGAAACTTTGTCTATACCATTCGAAACTCTGGCAAAGCTTCTGAGTGAAGCAGAGAGCGACCAAGAGTTGTTAGCGGAGTCGGAGGATAACAAAGTTGCAAGGTACCGGAAGCGGAAACGTACGCCCAGCGAAGAATTGTCTGATTCGCGCGAAGAACACTTCGCACAATTGGAGAGCGCGGACAAGGAGAAGGAGAAAATCAATAACACTGAGTGGAAATCAAGCAGTCGAATTAAAAGACAAGCCTTGAGCGAGCATGCGGGTACCATTGTGCTCCGAAGAAGCACAAGATCGAAGAATTTGCCAGACGAAGAGGTGATCTGAAGGTCAGGTCGCGTTCTCAAAGGGTTGCGCGGCTGTGGTCAAAAAATGCGTGGAGACGTTTCGTGCAGAGGCATCCGAAGGCACTGGGCACGTTAAGGAGTGTACTTGGATCCCTGTGAGCCGACATTTAACCCATAGCCGCAGAGGAAGAAGGAGCAACCAGAGAGCCAGTAGCTGCAAAACCATTGCCAAAAATGAGGCAGGAGCAGTCGCAAATTCAACAGCGACTTAGCAAGAAGCAGGCGCAGAGTCGGCAGCCACTGCCGTGGAGCAAAAAGGAACTACCACGGAGCAATAAGCCTCAAGAGAGCGAGAGCAGTACAAGAGTAGACTTCAAGTTGGAACATCGCCGGGAAAGCCATGGGGACCAAAGATACATATATGCACCCGGAAAGGACTGATGAGACTATGATGTGCGAAGGGGTTATTTGTCCAGAAACAGGCATCGGTGGAAAGGTATAATTAACCTTAAGTTGTGGATGAAATCAAAATTCTGTTCTTAAACCAGCATATCATGTACCTTCAGTTTCAGGATAGTGATGATTCGACTGGTGACAGACAAACAAACTCACCAGGCCCAATGTATGACCAGGATCCTGCGGTCCGACCACGGGATCTGTCAGTTCATCTTGATGATATTGAGTACTCAAGTTTTGAATCTACGGATCAGTGAGTGTGCCGAGCAAGCAAGTTGAATCGTAATCCGGCCGTATAGCGCCTTAACTTACGAGCCTCAGTTCGATACCGCCACGCGACACACTCCCCTTCCGGGCCCGTTGAGCCATGCGTAGACATGCGACCCTGTCCACTTCTCCGCATATCGTAGCAGGTCGATTTGCTCCGAATTTGTGAGAGCGCTGTCGTCATATGATATGATGTTCTGCTCCGCCCTGCTCGCGACCCACGAGCTGGGGTCCGGGAGTGTGAAATCAAATGCCAACCGTGATGCCGACTTCGGGTTGCACTGGTTGAGAATGGCTTTGCCCACGAAGCACGCAGCGTTCTGGATGCGGCGTTGGCATTCGACATAATAGAGGCTTGTGTCCAGACGTTTCAAAGTATCGGACTCTGATTTCATATACGACTCTGGAAGATCTTGCCCATCTGCTAAGTGAGAAGCCAACACGGTTCGAGACAGAGTTCTTTAGTCAATAGATGACATGAGGCTTATGGCGATAGATCAACCCTCGTTGCGGTGCGTGCAATCTCGGTCCCTAGATCCGGTAATGCAAGGTCTGGTACGACCGTAAAAGGCTCGAAGATTGTTGAGAAACATTGGCCAAAAATTCCAGTGAATAGTTCTTCGAAAGATACGATGCTGAGTATCGCGTTAGGCGGAATTTCCTGCCATATCAGTATCTCGGTCTTATAGACATTATTTTCAGAGAGTTCCAATCTGCGTCGTATAGTGTTGCACTTGCCGCGTGCTCCTTTGGGCATTTCCCATAGGTCAATCGTGACCAGACAGACGTCCTGGTACCCGGCATTTCGAAGTTTACGGCCATGATTCAGTGCTCTGAGAAGATCCGGTGTGGCTGAAATGAATGGTGATGCTTGTAGTGATTCCTGATCCTCATCAGTGGAATGGATAAGCGGTTCAACGAGCATACGTACTTTGAAACCGTGATGATAAACATAGTTTTCCAAGTCATCTCGATCCACTCCTTGTTGAAGCATGAGACGAGCGTCTATCAATCGGTCGAGATGAGATTGTGGAACTGAGAGACAACGTTGCGCGCGGAATGAAACCCTTTCTTCCAAAGCTTGTTTCGAATTGATATCGATCCGTCTAACAGTCTTGACTTTTGTAGTACCTGGCCATGAATGCTCGACTATCCTACTTCTCTATGTATGAGCTTGTGGCTTTATCGTGGGATATGGAGTCTACCACGAACCGTTTCGTGTTCGAAGACACTGTCAATCCTGCGAGACTGTCTACTAGATCAACTGCACCGGACATTTCTGCATATTCATGTGAACGAGGCTGACTTGCTACGGAAGCGAAAGCAAGGACTGCCTATGTACCATTCGCAGCCACCACTGGGTTCACTAGTTGATTTGACATCTTTTAGTGTTCCTTTCATCCACGATGCTGGGTGACCATGGCTTGAGTTTTCTGCCAGAAATCTCTACCGCTTCGATGAGGCTTTCGACTTGTAAACTTTGCTACGGATGTCATTTTCCCAAACTAAAGCTGCCAAGAAGGGCGAGGATCGCGATCACCATGTTGTCACAACAAAGTGTAATCTGTTGCTTTTCGAACAAGTAAGCGGAGAAGAGTGGGAGGAGAAAGAAAATAGTGATGTGCAAAATGAAGTATAAACTTTGGCTCACCTCGCACAGCAGAGTGTATGACGACGGGGTTTTCAAAAGCCCTCTTAAAGAGCACAACTGATCGATTCAGCAAGATGAGGAACCGTGGATCGTCCGAGAAGACCCTAGGTACGCAGATGTTCGAGCTTGCAGTGGTCGGATCGACATCTCACCCATAAATGTCATTGAATGATGACAAGGCAATTATGGTCTGGTATGGGCTCGCAACTCAAAGAGTCGAGCCTGTTGGTTGGAAAACTTTGGTGCGGGGTTGTCACAGGCGCTTCCCCCGCTCTTCCTCAAGTTCCAGCTGCGCTTTTTCAAAGAGTTCCTTGCAGCCGGGGGTGTTGCTCGTCACGGTTGCTCCTTCGATAGCGTCGCGTTATGGTTCTGTTTACAGGTGCGTAGCGAGATCGGTCATCAGCTTGCTAAAAATGGCGCTCGGTCGCGCGTCCGCACGAGCATCGTTGGCATGAGTGTGATTGCAACATCTGATGTTCTCGCTTATCATCAGTGCGAACTTGATCGACTCTTTTCGCTTTCAGACAGGTTGTGGGACATACAGATACGAGTCGAAAGCTGATGGTTACGTCAACTCCAAGCTTTCAAGGAAGCGGCCAAAGCACCGGATCTCAAGGCGAGTTGCCATCGCAACCAACCCCAGCGGCAACGGCAGCGCAGCCTCGCACTTGCTTCGGCTAGCCCTTTGTGCGCTAACCCAGTCGCGAGGTCGTCCGCGAAGGCAGTCACGTCAGGAAGGACATCTGCATTGCTGTCCACACCCTTCCACCCCCGCCTGTTGCGATATATTTGAATTCAAGTCCTCCAAAACCTCAACTTGTCCTGTAGCATAACTCGAGAGCCTCCTGCACAGAGTTAGAGTCATGCTCGTTAATTCCACTGCACTCTAGCGCCCGATTCACTCCGCAGTCGCCCAGTCGCAAATTCTGTCACACCATGTCCTCAAATACACCGCATCCTGGAACCATTGCCCTCGAGCGACAAGTCACTATAGAGATCCGAGCCGGCAATCTCGCAGAAGCCATCGAAATTCTGCGTCTCGCTCAGGATCGTGATCGCACGCATTGAGTCTGCGAATCTTGTAGCAATTACGCCGCTGATACTAGTGGTAGACAGGAAACCAGTTACATTCCTGGATCTGCCGGCGGAACTACGAACTCGGATCTATGAGCTGAGCGACTGCCTTCGAGTTGAATGTGACCAGAAAAAGAAGTTCGGCTTCGCCAGCACTATTCATGCAGATGTCGCTAGCCTCCACCAGATACGCTGCAAATATGACAGTGGCATGAGCTTGATGTAAGTACATACGGTGGGACCATAACTTATGCTCGAAATTGTACTTACAGGCTGCAAGTCCTGTGCCTCTGGGCATGTACAAGTGTGGCAGGTCGATATCGCTGCCTAACAACAAGGGCTCTTGGATCAGTTGCAGCTATAACAGAAGTGTAGCTCAGCAACCCGATCTTACTCGAGTTTGCCGTCAAGTCCGAGACGATACCTTACCCATGTTCTACGGAAGTAACCATTTTGTGCTGGATGGCGACTATTACGGGACTAATTACCGCAGATGGCTTCGTGTCATCGGACCTCTGAATGCCGCATTGCTGCGTACCGTCACTCTAAGTTTGGGAGTGAAACCAGATACATCATTCCAGCGAGAGGTGACCATCAACGGTGCTAAGGCTATCTTCCAATGGCTGCACAGCGAATTAGGACAGCATACGAAGATAAATGCTGCCTGGTTTCAATACGATTGGCCATACCTCGAGAGCGTTGATGTCCTACACACAGAGCCTGCATGAGTTTGTTCATTCGGTATATAGGATAATAGTAGAGCAGCCGTTCAGATTCTTCGAACCGATAGCGATCTCTTCGTTCTTCTCTGGGTCGCGGATCTCGACTTCATCGTGTTCAGATACCTGC
>Ga0265797_10011534_pt1 | contig 11044 bp, 9 predicted proteins | sample P2T30metagenome_FD_192433 | JGI IMG/M metagenome (GOLD analysis project Ga0265797, IMG submission 192433) | Plant litter microbial communities from East Loma Ridge, Irvine, California - P2 T30 | ecosystem: Environmental > Terrestrial > Plant litter > Unclassified | place: USA: California... | reverse complement strand
TCTCGACCAGCCGCAAGGTGCGCAAGAGCGCCGAAAAGTTCATCGAGTGGCTCGAGCAGGCTGAGAGCGATGAGGAGAGCGAGGAGGAGTCTGACTAGACTACTTTTCCGTTCCTGGTCCCGACCTGGTTCGTCGCTGCTCGCTGTTCTGCTTCTGCGATTTTGTGTACCTGAGTATGTTCAGACTTGAACTTGTTTGAAAAAACAAAAGCTCTGTCGGAGCTATTTACGACTTGGAATTTTTATGCAAAAGGTTGTGCTTCTGATTTCCTGCTGTGCAAGTTTGATGGTGTGGACCTGAGTAAACAACCTAGCAATGACATCTCAGCTCTTTTTTTTGATCACCGTCTCACATTTATTCTCAATTCTCGTGCGGCTAGACGTCGGGAGTGTGTTGTATTTGCGTTGTCAACGAGACCCACAAGCTGTCGGTGGGGGACAGATAATAATGCAAACATATCAAATACATGGCCGAACGGATATCCACATCCTACCCAATGATTAGTTGAAGACCAAGCGCAAACGTGATGGGCTGGGCCGAGGTATCTTTTGAGAGCTCACGTAAACGCTATAGACTTCAACCGAAGAACCCCTCCGCGATTTGAGGTGGGATCGTCAGCTGAAGGCTTAATACTGGAGGTGTTAATATTGTTGCTCTGAACCGCTGTTGTTTGAGAGGCCTTTTGCTGGAAGCTTGGGAGTTTGACCTATATTCACATCAGGTGGGTCTGCCTCTTTAGTATACATAGCTCTAACGTCCCGACACCATCCTGACTTGTTATACTAGGAACCTGCCGTAGCTTGAGCAGGCGAAACGATGGCATATTTGCACGACGTCGATAAGATCAAGCCTGATGATGAGAGGGTGCAGAGTCGCTTTGTGGAAAATGGTGGACATAAGTGGCGTATGTGTGAACACTTGCTCTTCCCTCCTACAATCGTCTCAAAGTCCAATCCATCTCGGGATCTGAAAGACTGACATGTTCAACGCCACAAAGATTACCTCGAAGCTCTGCCAGAAGGAAAACCCAAAGGCACAATCGTCCTGATCCATGGCTTCCCGGACATGTCTTTCGGCTGGCGCTACCAGATCCCTCACTTCGTGAAACTAGGCTATCGGACCATCGCGCTCGATTGCATGGGCTATGGCAAGACGGTATGCTCTACCAAAAGTCGATCTCCCCCACCCATCGAACAATGCTAACATGGGCGATACCATCAGGGCTACTCCCCCAAGCTCTCAGACTACGGCTTCCTCGCCCACGCCAACGCCATCGCCGCCATCGCCCGCCAGATAAACGTCTCCCAGCTCATCCTCGGCGGCCACGACTGGGGCGGCGCCGCCGTCTACCGAGTAGCACAATGGTACCCCTCGCTCATCGCCGCCGTCTTCGCCGTCGCCACGCCGTACAGCGCCACGTCCAAAACGTTCACGTCCACGGAGACGTTGGCGAAGGGCAAACTGCCGAATTTCGGGTATCAGTTGCAGTTGGGGAGCGAGAATGGTGTGATGGAGGGGTTTATCGGGGATGATAGGGGCTTGGTGGAGAAGTTTTTGAATGGGATGTATGGGGGAAGGACGAGCAGTCGGAGGAAGTTTATGGTGCCTGAGAAGGGGGTTGATTTGGATGTTATGAGGGGGGATGAGGTTGGGAAGACGCCGTTTTTTGAGGACAAGGTGAGTGTTTCTTTACCTTGTGATGTGCTTTTGGTTTCACTGACGTCCGTCTCGCAGGAACTCGCTTTCTACACGGATGCTTTCCACCGTAACAACCTCGCCGGTCCGATGAACTGGTACCGTACGCGTCGCGTCAATTACGAGGACGAGCTCAAGCTTCCGGAGGCTCAGAAGTACCACATCGCGCAGCCTGTGCTGTTTATTCAAGCTGCTAAGGACGACGTGCTGATTCCTGCTATGAGTGTGGGTATGGAGCGCGTGATTCCAAATTTGACAAGGGCGGAGGTTCCGACTGGGCATTGGGCGCTGTGGCAGACGCCGGCGCAGGTCAACGAGATTGTTGGGAAGTGGTTGGGTGGGTTGGAGTTGGGCGATAATGAGGGTGGGAAGAGTAAATTGTGAAGATCTGATGGAATTTCAGGAATGTTTCAAATGTTACTATTGGCAATGATTGTTTTCAGCTAGCATCACCTTCGTAAAACGTCGTCTGACTGAAAAGGGGAATCTTGGGAAGAAATGAACAATTTGCTCGCCGCTCTTCGCGGACCGTCACACAGCCACGCAAACGCACTCACGAAACATTCGCAGCAGCCTCCTTCTCCTTGTCCGCCGCAGCCTTCTCCTCAATCTCAGCAGTCTCCGCAACCGTCGCACGTCCGTGCAAGGCCGGCTTCCTCTTGCCAGTGATATCCAAGAAGATCGCCTTAATAGTGTGTGTGCTCGTCCGCCTGCCCTCCCACAGCGGGTACAAGCCAACGCACACACTCGAGCAGAAGAGCCACAGGATTCCCACCGCAACCCAGCCGGTGAAGAAGCTCTTGCTGAAAATATAGCCGGAGCCGTACATCGGCATTGGCCAGAGGATCAGCAAGCACAGCGTGAGCACGACTGTCAACGTCCTGGCGATTTTGGCGGAGCGCGAGAGTTGGCGCTGCTCGGCTTCTTCTTCTTGCGCGCTTTGTTCGGCTGCGCCGCGGACGAGTTCGGGGTCCATGTCTGCTGCTGCGGCGAGTTCGGTATCGTCGGCTTTGCGGATGGCTTTCATGGAGAGCCAGTCGTACTTTGGTGTGCGGAGAGCAAAGGATAGCACCGGAATGAAGATGAGCGGGGCGAGGAGAGAGACAACGTTGCCGGCGAGCATGGGGTTGTTGGCTCCTGTGGAGAGGACGGAGAGATCGCCGCCCTCCTTCTTAGCTGTCACCAGCCAGGCGATGAGAGAGCAGATGAGTGCGAGAGGAGGAGTGAATGTCGCGGCGGCCCAGGATTGGCGATCCCAGAGGAGAGACAGAGATGCTGGGATGACTGCACCAGAGATAATGACACCCATCATCAAGTACAAGTAGCCCATGCTGATGCCAGCGTAGTAGAGACCAGTACTGAACGCGGCCATGACAAGAGCGTAAAGAGCGCAAGAAGCATGGCTCATGTAGATCAGTCGCTTACCACTGGCAGTCGGGTTGATGTAAGTTTGGTAAATGTCGTAGGTCCAGATAGAGCTAACGGCAATCAGCTCAGCAGACATGGCGGAAGTGACAGCCATGAAGATGAGCAGCAGGGTAGCTGCAGCACCTCCAGAGCCAAGCAGGGCGACAGCAGCGTCGGGGAGCACCAAGCCGGCGGAGACATCGGCCGGGTCCATGCGGTTAGGGAAGGTCGGGAACACAGGGTTGTTCTCGAGAGCCAGAGCAGCCAGACCCATTGTGGTGGCGCAGAGCCATGGGATGGCGAACCACGAAAGTCCACCAGCGATGTAGCCAGGCAGAGCATGCACTGGAGAGGCTGCGATCGCCTTGTTGTAGTATCCGTTGTCCATGAACACTGTACCGAAGTTACCGACCAGGTTGATCACTAGAGTGATGTCAGCAAATTATTCAGACGATGAGATGCGATACACGTACCAAAGAAGATTGCGCCTTCCTTTGACTGCATGGTGAGGTATGAACCACCAGCATTACCAGCGACGGGGTGACGTTCAGACGCAGCGACAAGAGCGTCGTAAACTGCTCCCGGCGAGCCAAGGATATCACTTGTAGCGTAAGTAGTGAAAGCGAAGATGAAGATGATGATCAAGATCATGACGGTGTGCACGTAGTCCGTCAAAAAAGTTGCCTTGATGCCACCGAACATGGTGTACAGCACGACACCAATTGGAAGCAAGAAACAGCCAGCAGCAGTTGGAACACCGGTGAGTGAAGTCACAACTGCGGATCCACCAGTGAGGAGCATAGCTGTGACTAGGACGTTGGTCATGAGACCGAAAGTGATATAGACGCCGTGTGTCACTGGGCCATAGCGAGCGCGGATGACTTCAAGGAACGTGTGGGCGTTCGGGGCTTTCCTCTTGAGCTCGATCGCAAGGGTGGCGAAGAGAATGACTTGCACAGTCGCTCCAGAGGCATACCAGAAAGGCCTAGTACAGTAAAATATTATGTTAGCGAGGCATTCGTCTTGTAGTTATCGATTAACCTTACCCAGAAACGCCATAGTTATAAGCGACAGATGACGATTGTAGTAGTGTTGCCGCCCAGGTCCAGGATGAAACAACTGCAGATGAGACCAGGCCTGACTTAACAGTACGGCCGGCTGTGGAGAACACCTCCGATGTTTGCAATTCGTTGTTGTAACGTCGGAGCACAAATGTCGTTAACATCATGCCAAAGCTTTGATCGATATGTTAGTGACTTAATTGCAACATGGCAACTTGCCTATTCAGCAAGGACGTACGCGAATAGGAATCCGAGCCCGAGAATGACGCCTGGGTAGACAAATTGTTAGCCACATATTCCCGGAACAATCGGATCGATCACTCTGACTTACCATAGCCAGTGGCCTGGCTCAAAGGCGGAATTGTCGACATGTCTGCGCAGCTTTGTTGCGAGAATCTAAGTTGTGCAAAGAGCTGCTGCAGAGCTATACCACCACATGTTCGTCGAGGGCTGCAGTCATCATTACTTATATTGTATGTACCTCCGCGTTGATATCGTGAGATAGATAGCGATTCATTGGCTGCGCCTGTCTCGTTTCACTACCCCAGTATCTCAAGCCGAAGTAAGCATAACTAAACCATGATAAGCTCGCCTGGGGTATAGGTCACGCATTGATTCGCCAGAGATTAGACGCAGCGATTTCGGCGAAAAGCTGTACAGCTTAAGATAACCATACACACAGCCTTGTGAAGATATTGGGGGGAGAGGAATTTGTCTTCATGATGACCAGATGGTGAAGATCGGGGAAGGATTGTTGGTTGCAGATAACTCCGCGGCTAGTGACCGAACTAATTACGCGGATAATTTACACGTGGGGGTATAACGATGAAGGATGTGCTAAACGCCTTCTGTGCCTTAGTAGATAACGGTGTCTTCCTCTCCTTCGACGATATGATCATCGTGCTCGTCCTGATTCGTCGCTGCAGCCTCGCGTTCTGCCTCCTCAGCAGAAGTGCCTACCGCGTCCTTGTCGACATTCGCCGAACGCTGGACGCCTTCAGCGCCGTCTTTCTCCGTAGGAACAGATTCTTGCTTGCCATCCGCAATCGAAGTGGTTATCGCTTCATTCTCATTTGAGAAGTCTGGTGTTTGTGTTGTTGATGCGGCATTTGGCGTGATAACATCAGCCGTGTGCTCTTCCCGTGGTTTTTCTTCCGTCGCCAGTTTGTTCGAATCTATATCATGTAAGCGCAGAACGAATGTGACCATGGATGTTCCTATACATACCGCCACCATCGCCACCCTCGCGTGTCTGAGTTCCACTGAAGCTGGCCAGCTCTCGATCAATCTGTGCTTTCGCTTCACTAATTTGATCATCAATGCGATCCTCTTCTTCGTCTCGGAGCTCCCATGGTTTGTAAAGCTATGCGAAGTCAGCTTGATGTCAACCATAGTCGAGCATGCGATTTATACTCACGAGCCTTGGCTGAGCCGAAGTATGGAGGAAGTTGGCCCTGTGCAACAGGTCTCGGTGTCGGTTGCGCATCTGCTCGCGTGATCAGCTGCTTGGTCTCTGGTGAGGCAGGAGTTCCAAGTATACGCACCGTCTCGGCCTCGAGCTCTTTCTTCACCCGTCTGCGCTTCTCAGCAAGCTGCTCCAGCCGCCTCTGCTTGTCTTCCAAGTGTTCGTCATCCTGTCGCTGGAGCTCAGCTTTTCTTCTAGACTCGATCTCCTGCCGCCTCTTCGTAGTCCTGCTGTCGCCCTTCTGGCTCAAACTCCCTAGTAGCCCACCAAATAGTCGTCGCGACCTGTCCTTCTCGTTGACTGCGCTGCTCTTCCTCCGCACCTCCCCTTGTTGTGGTGCGCTGTCTCCAGCAGCCTTGTCGGTCGACTCGCGCCGCGGACGTTCCTCGCCCGGCGCATTGCTGTCGCGACAGGCGCTTGCGCGTGTAGTCTCCGGATCTGGAGAGGTCTTACCGGGACTTGCGCGCAGGCGCTTGCTCTCCTGCTCTGAGACCTCGGACTGTCGTCGCTTCAAGCCATTCGTGGGTGGGGATTGCTGGGGGTCGAGCTCGGTTGCCATTGTGTCGGCGGGTGGTGGGCTGTTGATGCGTGATTAGGTGTCGTTTAGGGTTGTAGAAATTTAGGCGACACACCTTTGGGCCATTTCAGGAGGTTTTGTGTTGTGCAAGAAGTGCAAGTGTCGAAGTGAATGCGACGTGTTGGTGAGTGAGTGCCTTGGAGATCGGCATCGGCACAATCTCCAGACCCCTCGGGAAGCGTTTCTAAGGGTTCCACCAGAGTGGAGCAAGGAGGAAGCAAACACTGGCCAAGAAGTGTCTTGTTTACTTTATCTCCACGAAAAATTGATTAACTTTGTGATCGCATAAATCCTAATGTGAATAGAGCATCTATCTATCATACCAAGTCCAAAAGAATCACAATTCCAACTCAGCCAGTGCATCGCTCCCAAGGCTCCCTATACATCAACTCCATCCCTTCGAAGACCCTCTTCTCCGCCTGCTCCATCGTCGTAGCTCTGCCCTCCCCAATGCTACCTTTGTACTCATGAAAACCCTCAATGTCTACAACCTGACCACTACCTCGACTTCGCACCCCGGACGAATCGAACTTCCACCCTTTCGCACTCTTAGCATATCGTCTCAGATCCCTTTCAAAAGTCGTTCCGGCTGACCAACCCAAGACTGCGCACCCGACTGTCCGCCACGGCGAGATGATGATATCAACACGACGATGGATGTTCGGATTCTTTGCCTTTGGGTTCGCGGCGAGGTCAGGCTCCTTCGTTGGCCAGTTTGGATCTTGCCAGACGACAAGAGCTTTGTCAAGAGTGTCAAAGCCGTGGCCGCCGCCTCCAGTGCGAAAAGGCAAGGTCTGTTGGCCTCGATTGGTAGAGTTGAGTGAGAGCAAGAGAGTATGAGTTATCCAACCCTCGTCTTCGAGCGACGTCACGATGTCGTTGACGATATTGAGTGTTTGCTTCTCGTCAGGATGTGACACAATGATGTCGACATCCCCACTGGCTTCTTTGCCACGACGATACCCGCCAACAATGAGAGATTGGATGCCGTCGTTGCGGACCTTGCATGCGTGGCGGTGCACGATCTGACCAATCTCTTTCACTTCAGCGCGAGGAATCTGATCGAGAAACTCATCATAGAACTTGACCCCAATTTGCTGGACTCGACTCAACGTCTTCCATCCATACTCAACGATGTCATCGAGATCTCGCCAGCCTTTGTCGTAGTAGAACTCTCTGGCGGTAGTAGCGCCCACGCCCCAAATCTCGTAAAAGACACGCAAGATCTTCAGATCACTATCTGCTTCAATGTCTTCCACGGCCTTGATCGTGCCTGTGTTAACCCATTCGATGTACAAGTTGGCGATCTTGGCATCACAGCCAGGCAAAGCCATAATCTCTCGTGGGTTGCTGACTTTGTACGGATACGCAGCCAAAGCAGCTATACTCGTACTATAAGCTCGCACGCCAATCTCGTCGTTGGTCAGAAGTCGAGCGAGCTTGATCTTCTTCAACAGAGCAATGAAAGTGTCATTCGGCTGGTATTTCGGTGTCAGTCGCTGACAAGCATATTTAATACCTGCTTTGACCCACTCCGGCATTTCCGGCAGATCGCTCGAGATTCCCATGTCGTTCTCGGATGTAGTCGTGTGTAGGAGATGTGCGTGAAGCTGTTTATTGCTGGAGCCGGCTTCCCAGCTTGCACTGGCAGAGGACGCGACCGTGTACCCGAATTTACGTTTGCCAAAGCGGTCGGTACGGGCTACTTGAGATGGAGCGTCCTCTTTCGCGCGCTCCACAATAGCCGCGATGGGCGATGATGCACGATCACTTGAGCGCATCGATGCATTCGCAGACTTCTTCGGGGTGACTTGACTGCTAGGCGTTGCAGAAGTGGATTCAGGTTTACTGACCTGTCGTCCCTGATATGTGACAAAGTCATCGAGTGGAAGAGGCACGCCGGACTCCAAAGATTTGCGGAACCAATCGAGTTTCACAACCCTGATCAACGCCTCCACCGGAGTGGCCACAGCTTGCCGACGGGGCGAATGCGTGCGTTTTGCCGCCTTCCGCTTGCCAGTCTGTACTGTGTTTTGAAGACCATCCTCGGCTTCTGACGCAGTACTCGAATCGTCGATCACAATCGCCTCGCTCACCTTCACTTTGGTCCCCGAGACGGGCTCAACCTTGGACTTCTTTGCAGGTGGCTGGGAGTTGGCGGCGACTTCATCCTCAGTCGAAGAGTCACGACGCTGCTTCACTTCTTCCGTCCACAGTCCTTTGGCCTTCAGATCGAATAAGATTCTTGGCTTTCTCGTGACTTTGCTGAGGACAATTCCAGCTTCAGTTAGATCGTACGTGAGGGCAGCTCCAGAGTCGACAAGCTGTTCTTCCAATTCGTGGAGATCCTCTGTTTCGAAATGTGTTGCTGAGACGAATATAGGTGGCAATCCACTCAAATCCAAAGTGTTGTTGTCCAGATGAGCTGCTGGAGGAGAAGAGTTCGGCAGAGTTGGGGTTGAAGGCAGCAAGTCTGCCATGATTGAACACTTTATAAATCCAATTTGTTCAGAGTATTCGCGGTATCCAGCATGACAATGTATCGTTCAACGGTGTCAGCGCTTTTCATCAGTCAAGTGTATCCGGCTGCCAGCGCGTCGCTCCGCCAACTTGATCGCGCTTTCGCTGACCTTGCATGATCTTGTTCTCGTCTCACTTCTAAAGAGAAGAAACGAGAAAGACAAAGTACACCAAATGTGAAATACCACGAGTAAACACGGAACCAAAGAATGCAGGTGGTCGGATACAACGTCACCAGCACAGACCACCAACGGCAACTTTCCTAGCACCAGACTCGACCTCGATCGCGTGCCATAGGAGACATCCATCAGAACAGTACTCCACGGAGACGATGTCACCATCGCGAGGTCAATACTGATAAAATAATCGCTATGGCTGCGCCTTTCATACCACGGACGGTGTTCCCACTGCTGGACTCCGTCCCGCGCTCGTACTATCTCGGCCATCATGCCGCCGGTCTATCCAAGATGAAGACCATGCTGTCTCAGATCGACCTCATCATCGAGTGCCGCGACTACAGAGTACCTTTGACATCGCACAACCCGCTCTTTGAAGACGCTCTTGCCGGACGGGAACGCATGGTGGTGTACACGAAGAAAGATCTCGGACGCAAGGGCAATGGGACAGAAGAGGACAACAAGGTGCGTCGTCTGCGAAGAGCCAGGAACATTGGTGGAGAGAACCGCGGCCAAATACGGAGGCTGATATGTAGAAATTTTGTAGCGAGAAGCGCTGCTTCGCAAATGGCACCATCCGTCTCAGGTCATGTTCTCAGACCAGCGTGCTTCGCGCGATATCAAGAAAGTGCTGGAGCACATCAAAGCCGCCAACGTCACGCGTAACAGCTTGACAGGCTCCCACTTGATGGTAGTCGGCATGCCTAACGTCGGCAAGTCTTCCCTTCTTAATGCCCTCCGGCGTGTAGGTGTAGGCAAAGGCAAAGCAGCCCGGACAGGCGATCAGCCCGGCGTGACCCGCTCGATTGCCCGCTCCGGTGTCAAAATCTACGATGCTGTGGAGGAGGGCAGTAATGGCGGCAGTGTCTACCTTATGGACACGCCGGGTGTATTCATGCCTTACGTGCCAGATGCCGACCACATGCTGAAACTAGCACTCTGTGGTAGTGTCAAAGACACCGTCATCCCACCCTTCACCCTCGCGGACTACCTGCTCTTCCAAATCAATCTGCACGCTCCGAAAGCGTATAAAGAATTCCACCCATGCACCAACAACGTCACGGACCTACTGGAGGCTATTGCCAGGAAGACTGGCCGTCTTGGGAAGAGCGGGGTGCCAGACATGGAAGCATCAGCTTTGTGGCTGATCCAACGGTGGCGAGACGGAAAGCTGGGCCACTTCGTACTGGATCAGGTTGATGAAGCTGCTGTCGATCGGAAATTGTCGCCGGACGAGGAGAAGCCTAGCAGTCTAAACCAGGCGAGAAAAGCTCATAAGGAGCTGCAAAGAGCCAGAATGAGAGCGAAGAAGACATCTTCGTGAGAGCGCCGGCAGGAGATGTGTTCGTCCAACATACCCTCAATGACTTCTACTAGCATTGCGCAGAGTGCGCTTTTGTATAATCAGTCCGGCGTCGAGTTTACGCTCATGCAACCAGCGCCAACTAAGGCATGCCTTCCGAGGTGAGCCTGCAGCACTCACCGGGCAAAGATTGGCTATTCCTCGCAGCCACCGAATCTCTCTGGGACCTGCCGTTTCAGACGCCCATTACCGACTCAAATTGAATCCAGGCTGCCACCTGTGGCACCGAAGTAGGGAGAGAGCAAGCCAATCTTCCACTGAAAGATATCCGCCATCTGATGCGAGTCTACCACTCCGATCCTCACGGTCGCTTGCATGAAGAAGTGAATGAAGAGGAATAAACCTTAAATAGAATGAACCAGGAGGCAATGACACGGGGGTGAGTTTGCTCGTAAGTTGCGGAGACTCTCAGCTTCTCGCTGGCACTGTCTTCGACGTTGAGATGTAAGAGAACAAGCAGTTTGTATTGATATGTATTAGTAAGCCTCCACCACAGCCAGGGCCATGGCCTACAGTCTCAAGTCTGCGCGCCATTGCTCAAGTTTTGTTGTACTGATGTTTGGTCACATGACAGCCTTTCAGAGCTGTGTTCCAAGATGAGGTCTAAGAAGTGTTTGTGTCCATGCCTCGCTCCAAAGCGTAGATCTCAAAAATGCACTGCTCTCTTCACTTTCCTTCTCTCCTTGTTTCTGATACTCACACGTGCAGGAAAAAAAGAATCTTTGTGTTACCGTGTGGCGGAGCACGACCGCTCCTTCCCTTTCACCGTTTGTTGACAGC
>Ga0265797_10011532_pt1 | contig 11045 bp, 5 predicted proteins | sample P2T30metagenome_FD_192433 | JGI IMG/M metagenome (GOLD analysis project Ga0265797, IMG submission 192433) | Plant litter microbial communities from East Loma Ridge, Irvine, California - P2 T30 | ecosystem: Environmental > Terrestrial > Plant litter > Unclassified | place: USA: California... | reverse complement strand
CGATTCTTTGGCATCCGCAGCGTGAGCGGATTGGCGAGCAGATGCTTGGTCCTGCGGCGGGTGGCGCGATTGCGCTCAATCGGTTTGCGCCCTTGTTTGCGCATGCTGGCGCCGGGCCTGATGGGACACCGTTGGGCGAGCGTTCGATTTCGCGTGCACCGGTGCATATTCGTTTCGATACGGATGTAAGCGTCGCGATTGAGCATGTGCGCGGCAAGATGGGGTTGGAGATCAATGGGCGCTTGTCGACCGGCGCTGACCACTTTGCGGCGGCGGATCTCGAACGTGGCATCGTGCTCGGGTTGGGGAGCCAGATATTCGTTTGTTTGCATCTGATGCGCAGCTTGCCGCGGGTTAGCGCGGTGCCTGCGCTGATTGGTGTTGGCGATGCAGCGCTCAAGATGCGGGAGGCGATCGGGCAGGTAGCGGGAACCACGATGCCGGTGCTGTTGCTGGGCGAGACCGGGAGCGGCAAGGAAATTGCGGCGCGCGCTATTCATGATCTGAGCGCGCGGCGTGGCCAGCGCTTTGTCGCGATCAATATGGCGACGCTCAGCGAGTCGTTGGCGGCGGCCGAGTTGTTTGGTGCGGTCAAGGGGGCTTATACGGGCGCTACAGGGAACCGTGGCGGATGGTTTGCCGAGGCGGGGGATGGGACGCTGTTCCTGGATGAAATTGGGGATACGCCGGCGTCGGTGCAGGCCATGTTGTTGCGGGTGCTTGAGAGCGGCGAGTATCGGCCGCTGGGGGCTGGGGCGGATTCGGTGTCGACTGCAAGGATTGTTGCGGCGACCGATCAGGACTTGGGGGCGGGTGGGTTTAGTCAGGCGTTGCGGCGTCGGCTTGAGGCGTTCGTGATTCGCGTGCCTGCGTTACGTGAGCGGCGGGAAGATATCGGGGTGCTGGTGCGGTATTTTCTTGAAGCTGAAGCGCCGGGCGAAGATTGGGTCTTGCCGTTTGATGTGCTGAGCCAGGTGTTCAATGGCGACTGGCCGGGGAATGTGCGGCAGCTATCGCATGCGATACGGCGGGTGGCGCTGGATCTGCAGGCTGGGATCGTGCCGGTGCTCGAGCAGTCGATGTCGATGCCTGTGATACCGGTGCAGCCGGCAGCGCCGGTGCTAGTGCCCCGCCCAGTACGTCGCAAGGTGTCGGAGTTGAGCGATGATGATCTTGTTGAGGCGATGGAGAAGAGCCAGTGGCAGATTCTTGCTGCGTCCAAGCAGCTTGGCATTTCACGACCTACAGCTTACAAGTTGCTGGAGGCGCACCCTCGAATTCGTTTTCCCTCCGATATTACAGAAGAAGAGATTCGTGCAGCCTGGACGGCTTGTGAGGGTGACCTCCAGCGGTGTGCTTCCACGCTTATGACGCCTGCAGAGGCGTTAAGGCGTCATATGGGATTGCTGGGGCTTGTCTGCAGTAGTTAAGAATTCGGCCCAGCTTTCGGCTTCATTCCGTTGTTGACCTCGCTCTCGGGATCGAAATAGAACACCCTTCGTTGTGCAGTTTCTTCGCTAGCTCGTTTGATACTTACCGTCACATAGAATGAAAGATCCCAAAATCCGTTCCATGGTCCGACAGTCAAATGGCCATCCCACAATAGCGTAACTTTTCGCCCCTTTTTTGGGTCTGCGCCGGTGCTATGCTCAGAAAATGCAGTGGGAACGAATGGATAAATTGCTCCGAGCTCTTCGCCGTTGCTACCTACAAAAAGGGAGGGCGGTGCATATTGGGTCCGCGTATCTGGCCCGCAGCTGATTATCTGAGGACGGGTAATGATACAGCAGTCGACTACTTCAAATGATTCAAAACCTGTTTTTTCTTGATCGCTTGCTACAATGGCAATGCGAAATTCTTGTCCTGCAGAGAATTCAACATTTCTATTCCAGTAAGGATCTCCTGGTGTGTGCTCTATATTTTCGATTGAATCAATATCTGAAAACAGCCAATCGATACCATCATCCACTTGGTTGACGTCAAAACGTGCTGCCAAAGTCATTAATGGTTGCGTCATTGTTTCATTTCCCTTCTAAGTAATCAAATCGCGGATCGCTCCGCAACGCCAGTAAATCGGGTTCAGTTTCGATGAGTGCCTTGGGATAACCAAGTCGCTGTGCGATCCTTATTTCGGTTAGAGCAGCATCACGTTTCCCAGTTATTTCGTAGGCTACGGCTGCGCGGAATCGGATATTTGAGTTTTCAGGCTGAGAATTAACAGCTTTCTGGCTCATTAGCGCTGCTGCTTCAGCTTCTCCTAGCTTGGCTGCATACAACCCCATGCGCGAGACCATCGTTGAATCGTCTGGGGAACGTTTGATCAACGGTGTTAATAGCGCTGCCGCGTTACGATAAGCTTGTTGGGAGTCATTTTCTCTCCCTGGAAGCCATCTCAATGTATCGGCCAAGTTACCCCACCGTAAATATGCGATGTTTCCGCCTTTGGAAGAGGAAACAGCATGTTCGAATGCTTTGGCGGCTCCGATATAGTCCCCGCGACTGAACAACGTTGTCCCAAGATTGCTGTAAAGCTGCCCGCTTGGACGCACCTGCAGCCCTTGTTGTAAAACTCGGAGGGCTTCATCTTCCCGATTTTGTCTCAATAGAACTGCACTGAGATTGGCATATGCATATACTGTGTCTGGATTCAGTGCTATGCTTTCGAGGAAATATTTTTCAGCGACGGGGTAATTATGCTGGCGGAAATAAATTTCACCTAGTTGATTAATTAGCGAAGGCTCTTTCGGATGAATTTTTCGTGCGACATTAACGGCTTGTGCGGCTTTCTCATAACGTTCCAAGTCTATCAATGCTCCAATTTTCGTGTTATGAGCAAATGTGTCTGATGGATCGAGCTGAAGAGCTTGCTCGGCAAACTTTAAGCTTTCCTCGTTCTGGTTCTGTTGCCAGCGTATTAGTGATTTGGCAGCGTAGCCCAGCGCTAACTGATCGTTTAATTTCAGCGCAACTTGAGCGCTCGCTTCCGCCCGCTGCAGCCAACTGGCATCGCTTCTATCACCGGCATATCGAAATGCATGAGTGATCGCCATACCAGCCGCCGCTGCTGCATGTTCGGGGTCTTCTATAAGGATAGAGTTGAAATTTTCTGCTGCAATGTCCAGACTGCCGTCGCGATCATAGTGGCGTAATGCGGTCAGCCCATTTGACATCCTCATAGCCTCGGATACTGGAGGCAGCCATTGGCCAAGCTGACTTCGCGAAGTTAATAAATAGGTTATCCCACAGACAAGTAGCGACAAAATGATTGCTACCACGGTGTATGTGATTCGACGTTGATTGGTATGTGAAGGTGGGGGGAGCGCGAGTGCCGGAGGCATTGTTGGTGATACTGAGGCGGTTTGCGAATCAGGGGCCTGTAACGCACGTGCGGCCTGTTGAAGTCCCGCCATCGATTGAATGCGTGCGCAAGGGTCCGACGCGCACGTCGCTCGCACCAAAGCAATCATGTCCTGATCGGCGTCCGGGGAAAATGTCCACTGTGCGCAGGATGACTGCACCTGTGTAGCCGCCAAGGCTAGTCCGTGAAGATGCGCAAATGGACGTTCACCCTGCATCATTTCGTACATCAGAACGCCAACGGCGTAAATGTCGCTCAGCGTATTAGGATGTTTGCCATTCAGGATTTCTGGCGCCAGATAGGCGATCGTGCCTTGCGTCTGCAATACGTCGCCGGACTCGGTGGCAAGCGGATCGATCTTGCGTGCCAGTCCAAAATCCATGATGCGCAACTGCCCCGAGGGCTCAATCATGAGATTGGCCGGTTTCAAATCACCATGGATCAGGCCCGCCGCGTGCGCCTGCGCCATCGCATCTGCCAACTGGCAGACGATGTCGAGTATCTGGTTTCTCGTGAGTTTTGTCGTGGACAGCAGTTGATGCAGGGTTTTGCCGCCGACCAGTTCCATCACGATCGACTTGCTATTACCGTCGTCTTCAAGCGAATAAATCTGGATGAAGGCGGGATGTCGTAGCGAGGCAGCCAGGCGGGCCTCCTGCAGCAGGTTATCCGGCTGGTCGCGTACCAGGTCGGGCTTCAGGCGCTTGATGGCGACGCTTCGTTGCAGGGCGGGGTCCCATGCCTCGTGCACGTCGCCGAATCCGCCGTGGCCAAGCAGTTTGCCGAGCCGATATCGCTCAGTGCTGGGGGTGGCAAGCAGGTCGGGCGGTGAGTTCATGTGCAGCTCGTTCAGTCGGCGCAGTCGCCGTAAATACTACAGGAAAAGAAACTTGCCGAATACACATTCTTGATGTGATCGTTGCGGCACCGGACATGTCAAATCGCTAGTTGACGTGTAAAAACCCCGCTTTTTTACACGCATTCTGCATAGTTAGTCGACTAGATCGTTAATTTTGTTGCTTTTACACCGTTATTTGGGCTGGCATGGAGCTTGCAAAGTTGCTGGGCATGGCGGCTTTGGTTGCAGTCATGGACCGAGCAGCCGCGTCATTTCTGGCGCAAAGCATGTTATTCATTCCGGAAAGAACATTCAAGAGATGGCTACCCAAAACACAGGCGTTCTGCAGATCGTCGGCGCGGCGTATGGACTGAAGCAGGTGACTGCTCAGGTCATCAAGTTGGTCGATCGTCAGGCACTTCCAGAGTCCTTGAGTGTGTTGGTGAGTAATCGCGTGTTCGGCGATACCTGGATCGGTCACGCCAAGACGCTCACGGTCGTCTATCGCTATGACGCTGGTCCGGCCTGTGTGGCGACCGCCGTGGAAGGCGATATGCTGTGCATCGGTCCACAGGAGTTCAGCGAGTCGGGACAGGTTGCGGTCGAAAAGCCCGCAACCACTCCTGCTCTACCGCGATTGACCATCTGGGGAGCGAGCTACGGCCCCGTCGATGTCAGCGCCACCGTGCGCGGCCTGGTCGCGCCAACCGGGACCTTGTCACTGGTCGCCGACAGCGCCATGTTCGGCGATGTATGGGAAGACAAGCGCAAAACCTTCGTCATCGTGGCCAGCTACGCCGGCCAGGTGCCCTTCATCGACATCGTGGTCGAAGGTGCGCCGTATTCACTGAGCTACCGGCCGCCCCTTCACATTCTGAGCGCGTTCTACGGCCTGAAAGACGTTACCGACATCGTCCGCGCCAGCGTCTCGCGGCGCAGCCTGTGCGTGGCTGCATCGAGCAGTGTGTTCGGCGATGGCTGGCCAGGCATGCGCAAGACGCTGCATGTGGTTTACCAATACGCCGACTGCACACCGCAGATGGCGGCGGCGACCGAAAACCAGACTCTCCAGATCGACTACAGCGCCGCCGTTCCCGGCTCCCTGGCGCCGCGCGATCCGCGTGCCCTGAACGTGATCGCAGCCGCCTACGGCCCGCTTGACGTCACTGCCAAGGTGGCAGCGCTGGTGACCGATCAGGGATTATCGTTCACGGCCGACAGCCTGACCTTCGGCGATACCTGGCCCGCCGCCGTCAAGTCGTTCTCGATGGTGTACAGCTGGGGCGCGGCGGCGGTATCGAGCATCAACGTGCCCGAAGATACGCCGGTTTCCATCACGCAGCCCGAACCTGCGTTTGTCGCCGATCGCACCTTTGTGTCGCTCGCCGGCCTGTTTGCTGCTGGGGACGAGGTCAAGCTCCAGACCGCGGCTGGTGGCTACTGGTCGCTCGTCGCCGACGGCCAGGTCACGGCTCTCGGTACATCGAGCGATGCGGCAGAAGTGTTCACGATCGGTATCCCAGATGCTGCCGAAGCGACCGCCATCACCCTGCAATGCCGCGACGGACGCTATGTCGTCGCTGGTCTGGACGGCACCTTGCGCGCTGGTGATAACGCGCAGGAGGCAGTGCAGATCATGGCGTCGCTGCAGGCCAACGGCGCCATCAATATCGGCATCGTCGGCGGAGCAGGGGCCCCTTTCATTGCGGTCACGCCGAAAGGTTCGATCGCGGTTGACGGCAGTTACAGCACCAGTTTCTCGACCTACTTTAATCTGCTGCTCAACCCGACGCGCGCCGGCGCCATTAGCCACCTGCGGGCCTTTGCTAATGTGACAATGCTGGACGGCCCGGTCGACATGAAGCTGGTGAAAGTGGTGTGGGACCTGACCGGCGGCTGCTTCCTGGCGGCTGGACTTGGTCCGCTGCTTGGCAACCCGGAGCAGATCGGTCCTGCCTTGTACCGGTTCCTGCGGCGCTACCCGGCCGTGATGAACAAGATCGCCGTTCTGATCGCGACCGTCGACTGCAACCGCAGCGTGCCTGCAGGCTCCTTGTTCACCGTGCTCAAGGCAATTCACGAAGCGGGCGTTCTCATGCCAGTATTGCGCATGACGCTCGCGCGCACCGAGTGGATAGGCATTTCGTGGGCTGTCGTGACGATCCTGACGAAAGTGCAGGGTGGGGTTGCAGCAGCAGGGGCCACGCATAGTTCTGAACTGGGACAGAGCTTCTCTGGTTGGGCGTATGAAACCACAATAGATATGCTCGGATACATCAACTCTGCCGGCGGCACAGCGTTGATGCTCGCTTATGAACGCATGATCACTGCAGAGCGGCCAGTTTTGCGTCAAGCGCAGGGAACGAGCATATCTAGCTTTTGTGCCCGAACGGGACCACAAGAGGCTTCCGGGTTATACACCGGTCCCCTCAAGCGGTCCTTTCGGAGCCACGCCTAAAGAGTTAATTTCTAGGGATTGGCGTGTGGAGGGTTCGTGCCGTTGCTAATTTCGCCTTCAGGGAAATTATTGATTTCGATTGGCGGGTCCATGCCATTGCCAACTTCGGTTTCAGGAAAATTATATGTTGCGACTGGTGGATCCATGCCGTGAGTGATTTCGCCTTCGGGATCGCTGCAAACGACCAGATTTTCAGTCCAACCGTTTCCCATGCGCTCTAATGTAACCGTAGTCTCTTGCGCAACCGCTGCAGTCATGCCAAGAGCTATACCGCTCAGGCAAAACGCGCGAATTGCGCGTGACAAGAGTGCTGACACAATCATGCAAACCTCCTCAAATAGGGCGAGTAGCCATCTAATAGCGCTTCGCTGAATGTCGCCATGCGACGTAAACGGATCATCGTCACCTCATCGATAAGTCCTGTCGGTAATAAATCATTTATATGTTTTCATTGTCAATACGCACGGGGTAGTTTCGAGTGGCTAACGTAAGTTTCGTCTATTGCCAAAAGAATTGACTGCGACTGTCGCGGTCAATTCTTTCGGTTCAGTTATACTGTGCTTTTATACAGTATTGGCTGTCTGACAGCATCGCAGCGTGACCAAGCCGACCCACACCGCCAAGCTACCACCCTCCCAGGCGTTGCCCCCCTACGCCGAGTTGTTCTGCCTCTCGAACTTCTCCTTCCTGCAAGGGGCCTCGCACGCCGAGGAGCTGGTCGAGCGCGCCGTCCAACTCGGCTACGCCGCCCTGGCCCTGACCGACGAGTGCTCGCTGGCCGGCGTGGTCCGCGCCCACGCTGAAGCAAAAAAAGCCAACCTGCCCCTGATCATCGGCGCCCACTTCCACCTCAAGCACCCCGACGGCACGCCAGCCCCCTCCCTGATCCTGCTGGCCAAGAACCGCGATGGCTACGGCAACCTGTCCGAACTGATCACCCTGGGCCGCACCCGCAGCGAGAAGGGCACCTATCTCCTGCACCCGGACGACCTGGCCAGGCCCACGCCAGACAACGCGCACCTGGCCCACTTGCCCGACTGCCTGGCCATCCTGCTTCCGCCATACCCCGGCCACGAGGCCCAGGACGTCGACCGCCTGCACGAGCAGGCCGCATGGGTGGCCACCACCTTCCCGGGCCGCGCCTGGCTCGGCCTGACTTCGCTGCACCGCGCCTTCGACGACGCCCACCGCGCCACGGTCGAAGAGGTAGGCTGGCAGCACGGCCTGCCGATCGTCGCGCTGGGCCATGTGTGCATGCACGTGCGCTCGCGCAAACCGCTGCAGGACATCCTGAGCGCCACGCGCCTGGGCAAACCGGTGGTCGCCTGCGGCTATGGCCTGGCGCAGAACGCCGAGCAGCACCTGCGTTCGCGCCTGCGCTTGGCCAATATCTACACGCGGGACGCGCTGGCCGAGACGGTGCGCATCGCGCGCCTGTGTACCTTCTCGCTCGATGAGCTGCGCTACGAATACCCGGACGAAGTCGTCCCGGCAGGCCACGACGCCGCCAGCTACCTGCGCCAGGAAACCTGGACCGGCGCGCACCGGCGCTTCCGCAAGGGCATCCCGGCCAAGGTGCAAGCCCAGATCGAGTACGAGCTCGAACTGATCTCGCACATGCGCTATGAGCACTACTTTTTGACGGTGTACGACATCGTGCGTTTCGCCCGCTCGCAACACATCCTGTGTCAGGGCCGGGGCTCGGCCGCCAACTCGGCGGTGTGCTACTGCCTCGGCATCACCGAGGTCGACCCGGCCCGCGCCAGCCTGCTGTTCGAGCGTTTCATCTCGAAGGAGCGCAACGAGCCGCCCGACATCGACGTCGATTTCGAACATCAGCGGCGCGAGGAGGTCATCCAGTACATCTATAACAAGTACGGCCGCGACCGGGCTGCGCTGGCGGCGGTGGTAATCAGCTACCGTCCCAAAAGCGCCTTGCGCGACAGCGGGCGCGCGCTCGGCATCGATCTGGCCATCGTCGAGAAGGTGGCCAAGACCCACCACTGGTTCGACAGCCGCGCCGATCTGCTGGGACGCCTGGCCGAAAGCGGCCTCGATCCCGACGCCGCGCTGTCGCGCCAATGGGCGACGCTGGCGCAATCGCTGCTGAACTTTCCGCGCCACCTGTCGCAGCATCCGGGCGGCTTCGTGATCGCCAAGGGCAAGCTGTCGCGCCTGGTGCCGATCGAGAACGCGACGATGGTCGACCGCAGCGTGATCCAGTGGGACAAGAACGACCTTGAAGAACTGGGCCTGATGAAGGTCGACGTGCTGGCGCTGGGCATGCTGTCGATGATGCGGCGTGGCCTGGAGCTGGTCGGCCAGCGCCATGGCGACCTGTTCGAGATGCAGGACATCCCGCCCGACGATACCGCCACCTACGACATGATCTGCCAGGCCGACACGGTTGGCGTCTTCCAGATCGAATCGCGCGCGCAAATGAGCATGTTGCCGCGCATGCTGCCACGCCAATTCTATGATCTGGTGATCGAGGTGGCGGTGGTGCGCCCTGGCCCGATCCAGGGCGGCATGGTCCATCCCTATCTGCGGCGGCGCCAGGGGATCGAGCCGGTGGTCTATCCGAGCCCCGAGATGAAGGAGGCGCTCGGGCGTACGCTGGGCGTGCCGATCTTCCAGGAGCAGGTGATGCAGGTGGCGATCCTCGGCGCCGGCTTCACGCCGGGCGAGGCCGACCAGCTGCGGCGCGCGATGGCGGCCTGGAAGCGCAAGGGCGGCCTTGAAAAATACTACGAGCGGATTGTCGGCGGCATGCTCGAACGCGGCTACACCCAGGAATTCGCCGAGGCGATCTTCAGCCAGATCCAGGGCTTCGGCGAATACGGCTTCCCCGAATCGCATGCGGCCAGCTTCGCGCTGCTGGCCTATGCCAGCTCCTGGCTCAAGTGCCACGAGCCGTCCGCCTTCCTGTGCGCGCTGCTCAACAGCCAGCCGATGGGCTTCTACAGTCCCTCGCAACTGGTGCAGGACGCGCGCCGTCACGGCATCGAGGTGCGGCCGGTCGATGCCGCCATCAGCTGCTGGGATTCGGCGCTGGAAGAATACGATGCCGTGGACCGCTCACGCCAGCCGGCGGTGCGCTTGGGCTTCTCGCTACAACGTGGCATGAGCAAGGAAGCGGCCGAGCGCATCGAGCAGGCGCGCGCGGTGCGGCCATTCGACAGCGTGGCCGACCTGGCGCGGCGCGCGGGCCTGGATCGCAGCGACCTGCAGGTGCTGGCCGCATCGAACGCCCTGCGTTCGCTCGCGGGGCATCGGCGCGAAGCCTTGTGGCAGGCTTCCGGGGCCGCGCCAGATAAAGATTTGCTGCGCCCGACCGTGCCGCGCGAAGAGACGCCCATGCTGGCCGCGCCGAGCGAGGGCGAAGAGATCGTCGGCGACTACCGCGCGCAGGGATTGACACTGGGCCGCCATCCGCTGGCGCTGCTGCGCGAGCGGCTGCTCAAGCAGCGCTTCATACCGGCCCAGGACCTGATGGATTTCCAGGACGGCCAGCTGGCGCGCGCCTGTGGCCTGGTGACGGTACGCCAGCGTCCCGGCACCGCCAAGGGCGTGCTGTTCATGACGCTGGAAGACGAGACCGGCAACATCAATGTGATCGTGTGGCCGTCGCTGGTCGAGCAGCAGCGGCGCGAGGTGCTCAATGCGTCGCTGCTGGGGGTGTATGGGGTGTGGCAGCGGCAGGGCGCGGTGCGGCACCTGGTGGCCAAGCGGCTGGTGGATTTGTCGCATCTGCTGGGAGGGCTGGATGCGCGTAGCCGGGATTTCTGTTGAGGCAGGGTTGGCGAGGCGGCTGTGCCGCCGACGCGTCGATTGTGATCGGCTCCACTTTTGTACCGGACGATCTGGCTGCCAACATCTACCTGCAAAGCACTTGGCCATTGTTGATAGAATGGAACCGGGGATGATGCAGACCACGACAGGATGATAATGGAAAAGACGGGCCGCAGCAGGGGCAGGGGGACGGGGCGTGCGACGCTCGAGCAGGTGGCGGGCATGGCTGGCGTGTCGATCATGACCGCCTCGCGTGCGCTCAGCCAGCCGCAGATGGTGTCCGAAGCCACCCGCATCAAGGTCGAGCAGGCGGTGGTGGAGCTGGGTTACGTGCCCAATCGCGCCGCCCGCGCCCTGGCGTCGGCGCAGTCGCATGTGATTGTGGTGCTGGTGCCGTCGCTGTCGAACGCCGTGTTCACCGCCGTCCTCGAAGGCATCCACGATGCGGTCGCGCCGGGCCAGTACCAGCTCCTGATCGGCAACACCTATTATTCGCAGGCCGAAGAAGAAAAGCTGCTGCGCACCTATCTGCAATCGAGCCCGGACGGCATCCTGTTCTCGAGCCAGGCCCACAGCCCGGCGGTGGCCAGGATGCTGGA
>Ga0265797_10011531_pt1 | contig 11046 bp, 4 predicted proteins | sample P2T30metagenome_FD_192433 | JGI IMG/M metagenome (GOLD analysis project Ga0265797, IMG submission 192433) | Plant litter microbial communities from East Loma Ridge, Irvine, California - P2 T30 | ecosystem: Environmental > Terrestrial > Plant litter > Unclassified | place: USA: California... | reverse complement strand
CGGCCAGGACCAACGCAGCCTGGCGGTACAGGAACGGCGTGCCTTGTTGCAGAAGAAACTGCCGAAACGGCGCAGCCTGCTGCGCTTCTCAGAAGCGTTCAGCGTCGACCACCAAAGCGTACTCGACAGCGCCTGTGCGCTCGGCCTGGAGGGGGTGATCGGCAAGCGTGCGGGTAGCCCTTATCGCTCTGCGCGCAGCCCTGACTGGATCAAGCTCAAATGCCGCCAACGTCAGGAGTTCGTAGTGGTGGGCTTTACCAAGCCCCAGGGTAGCCGCTCAGGATTTGGCGCGTTGCTGCTGGCAGTCAATGATGCCGACGGTCTGCGCTATGCCGGGCGGGTGGGTACCGGCTTCAACCAGGCGTTGTTGAGCAGCCTGCACGAACGTATGCAGCCGCTGGCCCGCAAGGATTCACCGCTGCATAAGCAACCGAGCGCGGCGCAGCGGCGGGGAGTGCAGTGGATCGAGCCGCAAATGGTGGTGGAGGTGGCCTTCGCCGGGTGGACCAACGTTGGGCTGGTTCGCCAGGGTGCATTCGTTGGCGAGCGCAGCGACAAGCCGGTCGAACAGATCGTTCGCGAACACGCTGCCTCGGCAACGGATCTCAAGGCGCCGCCAAAGCCTGCGGTTGCCAAGCCGCGTCGCCAGGGCAGGGAGACTATCGCCGAGGTGTCCGTCAGCCACCCGGAACGGGTCATCGATTCACAGAGCGCCACCACCAAGGCCGACCTCGCCAGGTTTTACGCAGAGATCGCCGAGTGGCTGCTACCGGAAATACGTAAGCGCCCGGTGTCGTTGCTACGCGCGCCAAGCGGTGTGGGCGATGAGCAGTTCTTCCAGAAACATGCCGAGCGCCTGTCGATTCCCAATATCCGCCACCTCGACCCGGCGCTCGATCCTGGGCACGACCGGCTGATGGCGATCGATAGCGTGCCGGCACTGGTCGGCGCCGTGCAGATGGGCACCGTCGAGCTGCACACCTGGAACGCCGAATACGCCAGCATCGAGCGACCGGATCGGCTGATCCTCGACCTTGATCCCGATCCAGCCTTGCCTTGGCGCGCTATCGCCGAAGCGACGCGGCTCAGTTTGTCAGTGCTCGACGAGTTGGGCCTTGAGGTCTTTCTCAAGACCAGTGGCGGTAGCGGCATGCACCTGGTGGTGCCGCTCGCACGGCATGTTGACTGGGACACCTTGAAGGCATTTGGGAAAGCAGTTTCGCAATTCATGGCCAGTGAACTGCCGGACCGTTTCAGCGCCCGCATGGGGCCGAAGAACCGCATCGGCAAGGTCTATCTGGACTACCTGCGCAATGGGCGTGGCGCCAGCACGGTGGCCGCCTATTCGGTGCGGGCACGGCCCGGGCTGCCAGTTTCCGTGCCGATCCGCCGTGAGGAGCTGGCCCAGCTGCAACATTCAGCGCAGTGGCACATCGGCAACCTGCAACAGCGACTGGCGCAGTTACAGGGCGACCCCTGGGAGGGCTACGCCAACCGGCAGCGAATCACTCGCGGCATGTGGAAAAAGCTTGGGGTCGAGGCACCGTGATAGCTCGATGCCAGCTGCGTTGCAGCGCGTCAGCGGCACTTTGGAAACTCTGAACTTTGCTCAATCCGGCAGGTTCGGAGATAGACAGGTCGCGCTACCTCGCAACGGAGAATGACCCTGATCGTCGAGGCCTTTTGAACCCAAAGGCGTTATGACGCAACAGCGTTACCGGCTGCAGTACACCGTGACCAATCCGCATTCAGGTACGCACTTTCGCGTACGGCCCATGGCGCATGCCATGGGGCAACAGCTTATACGCCTGCAAGGCGTGAGGAGCCCGTTTCGATGCCGTCTGCTCAACTGCAAACCCCTTATCTGCAAGAGCCTGTCCGTCTGAGTCATGGTCAGTTGTCACTTGAACAGGCGTTGGAGTTACCACGCCTGGCCATCGAAGAAGTGGAGCCGCAGGTCGAGCAGGGCCGTTTCGCAGTCAAGGCGATAGCCGGCGATGAGGTAACGGTCAGCGCGCTGATTTTTGCCGATGGTCACGACAAACTCGCGGGTGAAGTGCTGTGGCGAGATCAGGGCGCCGAGCACTGGCATCGTGAGCCATTGGAAGACATCGGCCATGATCGTTGGCAGGCGGTGATCACGCCGCAGAAAGTCGGTGAAGTCGAGTTTCTCATCGAGGCCTGGTGGGACATCTACGCCAGTTATTGCTACGAGCTGTCGAAAAAATTCGGCGCCGGGGTGACCATCAATCTGGAACTGCAGGAGGGCGAAGCGCTGTTGCGCGAGGCTGCCGGGCGCGCCGAAGGCGATCTGGCCATGATGCTGCAGGCTGTGGTCGATGAGCTGGGCGAATTGCAGAGCCTCGACGAGCGCGTGGCATTGCTGCTGGCGCCCGATACCCAAGCTGCGGTACGTCGCGCTGAAGGGCACCCGCATCGCACCCGCAGCGCTGTCTACCTGCTCGATGTCGAGCGTCCGCTGGCGCGTTTCGCCAGCTGGTACGAACTCTTTCCCCGTTCCGAAACCGATGATCCCACTCGCCACGGTACGCTGAGGGACGTGATCAAGCGCTTGCCGGCCATTCAGACGATGGGCTTCGACGTCCTCTATTTCCCGCCCATCCATCCCATCGGCACCACCCACCGCAAGGGCCGCAACAACTCGCTGACCGCCGGCCCGGAAGATCCCGGCAGCCCTTACGCGATCGGCAGCCACGAGGGCGGCCATGACGCGATTCACCCGCAACTCGGGACCCGCGAGGACTTTATCGCCCTGGTCGAGGCGGCGCGCGAACATGACCTGGAAATCGCCCTGGATTTCGCTATTCAGTGCTCGCCTGATCACCCATGGCTGCAACAGCATCCGGGCTGGTTCAGCTGGCGCCCGGACGGCAGCATCCGCCATGCGGAAAACCCGCCGAAGAAGTATGAAGACATCGTCAACGTCGACTTTTACGCCCAGGACGCGATCCCCGAACTGTGGCTGGCGCTGCGTGACGTGGTACGCGGCTGGGTCGAACTGGGCGTGTACCAGTTCCGCGTCGACAACCCGCACACCAAGCCGCTGCCGTTCTGGGAATGGTTGATCGCCGATATCCGCAAGACGCACCCGCAGGTGATGTTTCTCGCCGAGGCTTTCACCCGTCCGGCGATGATGGCGCGCCTCGGCAAGCTCGGCTTTACCCAGAGCTACACCTACTTCACCTGGCGCAACACCAAGGCCGAGCTGGAGGCATACCTCACCGAGCTGAACGAAGCGCCGTGGCGCGATTGCTACCGGCCGAACTTCTTCGTCAACACGCCGGACATCAACCCGTACTTCCTGCACCACAACGGCCGTGCCGGGTTCCTCATTCGCGCGGCGCTGGCGACCATGGGCTCGGGCCTGTGGGGCATGTACTCGGGCTTCGAGATCTGCGAGTCGCTGCCGGTGCCCGGCAAGGAGGAGTACCTGGATTCGGAGAAGTACGAGATCCGCGTTCGCGACTATCAGGCGCCAGGCAACATTGTTGCCGAGATCGCCCAACTCAATCGTATCCGCCGTCTCAATCCGGCCTTGCAGACGCATCTGGGCTTCAAGGCGTACACCTGCTGGAACGACAACATCCTGTATTTCGGCAAGCGCACTGCTGACCGCAAGAACTTCATCCTGGTTGCCATCAGCCTCGATCCGCACAACGCCCAGGAGGCCAACTTCGAATTGCCGCTGTGGGAGCTGGGCCTGGATGACAACGCCACCACCGAGGGCGAAGACCTGATGACCGGCCACACCTGGCAGTGGCACGGCAAGGTGCAATGGATGCGTATCGAGCCGTGGCATCAGCCGTTCGGTATCTGGCGTATTCGCGTGGCGAGCTGAGGGAGTCATTCAATGTCACGCAAAGCCGACGCCCGCCGCGGAGCGTTTCTCGACGACCCCCAGTGGTACAAGGACGCGATCATCTATCAGGTGCACGTGAAGTCGTTCTTCGATGCAAATAACGATGGCATCGGCGACTTTGCCGGACTGATCGCCAAGCTCGATTACATTGCTGATCTGGGCGTCAACACCTTGTGGCTGCTGCCGTTCTATCCGTCGCCGCGCCGCGATGATGGCTACGACATCTCCGAGTACCGCGGCGTGCACCCCGACTACGGCACGATGGCCGACGCGCGTCGTTTCATCAGCGAGGCGCACAAGCGCGGCCTGCGAGTGATCACCGAGCTGGTGATCAACCACACCTCGGATCAGCATCCCTGGTTCAAGCGTGCGCGTGCAGCGAAGCCCGGCAGCAAGGCGCGCGACTATTACGTGTGGTCCGATGATGATGGCAAGTACGACGGCACACGGATCATTTTTCTCGACACCGAGAAATCCAATTGGACCTGGGATGCAGAAGCGGGGGAGTACTACTGGCACCGCTTCTATTCACACCAGCCGGACCTGAATTTCGATAACCCGCAGGTGCTCAAGGAAGTGCTTGGGGTGATGCGTTTCTGGCTCGACATGGGTGTCGACGGTCTGCGTCTGGACGCCATTCCGTACCTGATCGAACGCGACGGCACCAACAACGAAAACCTGCCGGAAACCCACGAGGTGCTGAAGAAGATTCGCGCCGAGCTGGACGCCAAGTACCCGGATCGCATGCTGCTTGCCGAGGCCAATCAGTGGCCCGAAGACACCCAGCTGTATTTTGGTGGCCAAGACGGCGGCCCCGGCGATGAATGCCACATGGCGTTTCACTTTCCGCTGATGCCGCGCATGTACATGGCTATCGCTCAGGAAGACCGCTTTCCGATCACCGACATCCTGCGCCAGACCCCGGAAATTCCGGATAACTGCCAGTGGGCGATCTTCCTGCGCAACCATGATGAGCTGACCCTGGAAATGGTCACCGATCAGGAGCGCGACTACCTGTGGAATTACTACGCCGCGGATCGTCGTGCGCGCATCAACCTGGGCATTCGCCGTCGCCTGGCGCCGCTGGTCGAGCGTGACCGCCGGCGTATCGAGTTGCTCAACAGCCTGCTGCTGTCCATGCCGGGCACACCGACGCTGTACTACGGCGACGAGATCGGTATGGGCGACAACATCTTTCTCGGTGACCGCGACGGTGTGCGCACGCCGATGCAGTGGTCGCCCGACCGCAACGGTGGCTTCTCCCGCGCCGATCCGGCCAGCCTGGTGCTGCCGCCAGTGATGGATCCGCTGTATGGCTTCCAGAGCATCAACGTGGAAACCCAGTCGCGCGACCCGCATTCGCTGCTCAACTGGACCCGGCGCATGCTCACCATCCGCAAGCAGCATCGGGCTTTTGGCCGCGGCACCTTGAAGATGCTCAGACCGAGCAACCGCCGGGTGTTGGCCTATGTGCGCGAGGCCACTGATGCCGACGGCAATGCTGAACTGATTCTCTGCGTGGCCAACCTGTCGCGTTCTGCTCAGGCGGTCGAGCTGGAGTTGTCCGCTCATGAGGGCAAGGTGCCGGTGGAGATGGTCGGTGGCTCATCGTTCCCGCCGATTGGCCAACTGAATTACCTGCTGACCTTGCCGCCCTATGGCTTTTACTGGTTTCTGCTCGCCGAGGAGGCGCAAATGCCCAGCTGGCACGTACCACCGGTCGAACGCATGCCGGAGCTGACCACTCTGGTGATCAAGAATGAACTGAGTGAACTGCTGCAGCCCCCCGCACGCGGCATGCTGGAGCAGGAGTCGTTACCCGCGTATCTGCCCAAACGGCGCTGGTTCTCCGGGCAGGCGGAAGACCTGCGCGAGGTGAAGATGCTCTACGCGATTCCCTTTGGCGAGGCTGACGAACTGTTCGTGCTCAGCGAGGTGGAAGTCAGTCGCGCCAGCGGCGCCAGTGAGCACTATCAGGTGCCGCTAGGTTTCGTCGGCGAGCATGAGACCGGTAGCAGCGTGCCCCAGCAATTGGCCCTGGCGCGCTTGCGTCGCGGTCGCCAGGTCGGCCTGCTGACCGATGGCTTCACGCTCAGCGGCTTCGTGCGCCACGTGATGCGCCATCTCGACACACGCAGCGTGCTCGATTGGCAGGGCAGTGAAATTCAGTTCGTGCCGACGCCGCGTCTCGAGGCACTGGACGACCTGGGAGAAGCCGATATCCGTTTGATTTCTGCCGAGCAATCCAACAGCTCGGCGATCATCGGTGACCAGGCGGTGCTCAAGCTGGTGCGCCGCGTACTGCCCGGCATTCACCCTGAAGCCGAGGTGGGTGGTTATCTGACGGCGGCCGGCTTCGAACACATCGCACCGTTGCTGGGCGAAGTGCGCCGCGTCGACGAGCAGGGCGTGCCGCACACGCTGATGATCCTGCAGGGCTTCCTGAACAACCAGGGTGATGCCTGGCAGTGGACCCAGAACAACCTGGAACGCGCGATCCGTGACGAACTGGCCGGTGGCCTGTCGCAGCAGGAAAACCAATACACCGCCTTGGCTGAGCTGGAAACCTTCGCCGGTTTGCTGGGCCGCCGCCTGGGTGAAATGCATGTGGCCCTTGGGCAGGCCAGTGACAACCCCGACTTCGGCTACCACGAAACCACCGAAGCCGACGTGGCTGAATGGTCGAAAAGCATCGCCGCGCAGGTCAACGAAGCGCTGAATGTGATCGCCGAGGGCCGCGGGCATTTGCCGAGCGAGGCTGCCAATCAGGCTGATTGGCTCGCCGCCCGCCACGAGCAGATCATCGCTCTTGTCGACGACCTGGCGCGCCGCTCGGCGGGTGGCATCCGTATGCGCGTACACGGCGACTTGCACCTCGGCCAGGTATTGGTCGTGCAGGGCGACGCGTACCTGATCGACTTCGAGGGCGAGCCGACCCGCACGCTGGACGAGCGTCGGGCGTTCTACAGTCCGCTCAAGGATGTCGCCGGCATGTTGCGTTCCTTCGATTATGCCGCGGCCATGGCCATGCGCAATGCGCAGAGCGCCGACGTATCCAGCGAAGCCGAGCAGGCTCGCCATGACATTGCCGGGCTGTACCGCAGCCAGGCGCGAACGGCCTTCAACGAAGCCTATCGCCTGGCTGCCGCGAACCTGCCTCATGCCTGGCATGACCGTGAAGGTGAAGTGGCCGCTCTGGCGCTGTTCTGCATCGAGAAGGCGGCCTACGAAATTCTGTATGAAGCGCGCTATCGACCCGATTGGCTGGAGGTTCCAGTGCAAGGGCTGATAGAGCTGACCAAATATCTGTTGGGGAGCGGTAAACGATGAGCAATGGAGAAACCGATCGCCAAGTGGCGGGTATCGAGCGCGCCGCAATCGAGGCTCTGGTAAGGGCTGAGCATGGCGACCCGTTTTCGGTCCTGGGCCCGCACGAGCTGGCCCACGGCATAATCATTCGCGCCTACCTGCCTGGGGCGCTGGGTGTCGAGCTTATCCACTCGGTAAGCGGCGAGGTGCTCGGCGCCCTGGAGCAATCTAGTGTGCCGGGGCTGTTCAGCATCCGCGTCGAGCAGCGCGTGCCTTATCACTACCGTATCCACTGGAGCTCGGGTGTCCAGGAAACCGAAGACCCGTACGCCTTCGGCCAACTGCTCGGCGAGATGGATCTCTATCTGTTCGCCGAGGGCAATCACCGCGAATTGGGCAAGAGCCTGGGTGCGCAGCTGACCAGCCATGAAGGTGTCGAGGGTGTGCGCTTTTCCGTGTGGGCGCCGAATGCTCGGCGTGTGTCAGTCGTCGGTAGCTTCAACGGCTGGGACGGTCGCCGTCACCCGATGCGCTTGCGTCAGCCAAGCGGTGTGTGGGAATTGTTCATCCCGCGCCTCGCTGCTGGTGAAGTCTACAAGTACGAAATTCTCGGCCGCGACGGCATCCTGCCGCTCAAGGCTGACCCGATGGCATTGGCCACCGAACTACCGCCGGCGACCGGTTCGGTAGTGTCGGCGCCGCTGCAATTCGAGTGGCGCGATGACGACTGGATGCAGCGCCGTGAGGCGCAGCAGGGCTACCAGGCACCCATGTCGATCTACGAAGTACACGCAGGGTCGTGGCGCCACGAAGCGGGTGAAGAAAGCCGCGTACTCAGCTGGAAAGAGCTCGGCGAGCAGTTGATTCCTTATGTACAGCAACTGGGCTTTACCCATATCGAGCTGATGCCGATCATGGAGCACCCGTTTGGCGGTTCATGGGGCTATCAGCTGCTGTCGCAATTCGCGCCTACCGCGCGCTATGGCAGTCCGGCTGATTTCGCGGCGTTCGTCGATGCCTGTCACCAGGCCGGCATTGGCGTGATTCTCGATTGGGTCCCCGCGCATTTCCCTACCGATGCCCATGGCCTTGGCCAGTTCGACGGTACGGCTCTGTACGAATACGCGCACCCCTTCGAGGGCTTCCACCAGGACTGGGACACGTTCATCTACAACCTCGGTCGCAATGAAGTGCACGGCTTCATGCTAGCGTCGGCGCTACATTGGCTGCGTGCCTATCACATCGACGGCCTGCGCGTAGATGCGGTGGCTTCGATGCTCTACCGCGACTATTCGCGTAAGGATGGCGAGTGGATTCCCAATCGCCATGGCGGCCGCGAAAACCTGGAAAGCATCGATTTTCTACGTCACCTCAACGACGTGGTCACCCAGGAAGTGCCTGGCGCGCTGGTGATCGCCGAAGAGTCGACCGCCTGGCCAGGTGTCAGCCGACCGACTCAGGAAGGTGGCCTGGGCTTCGCCTACAAGTGGAACATGGGCTGGATGCACGACAGCCTTAAGTATGTCGCGGAAGATCCGCTGCACCGTCGCCATCATCACCATCAGATGACCTTCGGCCTGCTGTATGCATTTTCCGAGCATTTCGTGCTGCCGATTTCCCACGATGAAGTGGTACACGGCAAGCGCTCGTTGCTGGACAAAATGCCGGGTGATCGCTGGCAGAAGTTCGCCAACCTGCGCCTGTACCTGAGCTTCATGTGGAGCCATCCCGGTAAGAAGCTGCTGTTCATGGGCTGCGAGTTTGGTCAATGGCGCGAGTGGAACCACGACAACGAGCTGGACTGGTACCTGTTGCGGTACGGCGAGCACCAGGGCGTTCAGCAACTGGTCAGCGACCTCAATGCGCTGTACCGCCATGAGCCTGCATTGCACCAACTCGATGGCAAGCCGGAAGGCTTCGCCTGGTTGATCGGCGACGATGCCACCAACAGCGTGTACGCCTGGCTGCGTCAGGATGAAAGCGGCGAGCCATTGCTGGTGGTGCACAACTTCACGCCGGAGCCACGCAACGGTTATCGCGTCGGCGTGCCGAAAGCGGGCGCATGGCACGTGCTGCTCAACAGCGATGCCGAGCGTTATGCCGGCTCCAATGCCGGTAGCCAGGGTGGCGTGGTGGCCGAGGCTGTTGCCAACCATGGTCAGCCGCAATCGCTGCTGCTGGATCTGCCGCCACTGGGCACGCTGGTAATCAAGCCGCAATAAGCGGGGGCGGCTCAGCTGAAGGGCGATCTGTCATGGCTGACAGATCGCCCAACTGCTCAAACGTAGGATTGCCCGGCGAAACCGCGCGGTAGGCGATGCGTACCTGGCAGGTCAGTCAGGTGTTGCTGCCAGGCAGCACGCCAATCGGTACGTGGCGGTGACGTTCGGGCTTTGCGCGTAGCGCGGCGCGCGGCATTGCGGGTGTCGCGACGGGCCTGCTTATACGCCTCGGTGTTGCGACAATTACGGCATCTCACTCGGTTCAGCTCTGCGCTCGAAGCGAGGTTTTCGCCGTGCGTGCCGCAGGCCAGATGGCCATCGTTCTTGTAATGAATAACCATGGGTGGATCTCCTTGTGTCGATCCGGAAGCGGAACGTGCTCCGTGTCTGCCGGCCTGTTGATTCAAGCCATCGACCTAAGGTAGACCGCAGTTGGCTGTGCCGGTTCGCTTGTGCCCCTCGGGTGCCCGAGGCTGCAACGGCTGTTGCCGGCCTTGCTTAAATTATCTCGGAGCGGCTTGGCGCTGGCGTTGTCTCAGCTGGGTCATGTTTATCCGAGGGCGTTGTTGGTGAAACCATCGTTGCTGCGTATTCCCTGCGTACTGCTGGTTCTGTTGCTGGCGGGCTGCTCCAGCCGGCCGCAGGTGCCTGCGCCTAACCCGGCCGAGGTGCGTGCGCAGATCGTCCGCCTGCTACCGGCGCAGACGGCGGATCGCCAGGGTTGGGCCACCGACATCTACGCGGCGTTCGCCGCCCAGGACATCCCGCCGACTACCGAAAACATCTGCGCCGTATTGGCGGTGACCGAGCAGGAATCGACCTTCAACGCCGACCCTCAGGTGCCGGGGCTGGCGAAAATAGCCCGGGCGGAAATCGACCGCCGTGCGGCCCGCCTGCATGTACCGCGCTTTGTGGTGAATGCCGCGCTGAACATCGACTCGCCCACCGGCAAGACCTATCAGCAGCGTCTTGATCGTGTGCGTACGGAGAAGCAGCTCAGCGAGATATTCGACGACTTCACCGGCATGGTGCCGCTCGGCCGTCAGCTGTTCGGCACCCTCAATCCGGTGCGTACCGGCGGGCCGATGCAGGTCAGTGTCGCCTTCGCATTGGCGCACGCTGATGGTTATCCGTATCCCCCCGACGGCTCGATTCGCCGTGAGGTGTTCAGTCGCCGCGGCGGCATGTACTTTGGCATCGCACATCTGCTCGGTTACCCGGCCAATTACCCGAAACCCTTGTATCGCTTCGCTGATTTCAATGCCGGCTGGTACGCCAGCCGCAACGCCGCCTTCCAGCATGCGGTCACCACGGCGTCGGGTATTCCACTGGCGCTGGACGGCGACCTGATCATCCACGGCAGCAGCAAGGCCGGCTCTACCGAATTGGCGGTGCGCTCCCTGGGTGACCGCCTGAACATGAGCGACCGGGCGATTCGCCGGGCGCTGGAAGAGGGCGACAGTCTGGACTTCGAGTCCAGCCGCCTGTACGAGCGCGTGTTCGCCCTTGCTGACGAGGCCGAAGGCAAACCACTACCGCGGGCGGTGCTGCCGGGCATCGTGCTGAAAAGCCCGAAGATCACCCGACGCCTGACCACCGCCTGGTTCGCCGACCGGGTCGACACCCGCCACCAGC
>Ga0265797_10011529_pt1 | contig 11047 bp, 11 predicted proteins | sample P2T30metagenome_FD_192433 | JGI IMG/M metagenome (GOLD analysis project Ga0265797, IMG submission 192433) | Plant litter microbial communities from East Loma Ridge, Irvine, California - P2 T30 | ecosystem: Environmental > Terrestrial > Plant litter > Unclassified | place: USA: California... | reverse complement strand
AGACGGATTGTTCGGATATGTGATGAATAGATCTGTATGTGCAACGGCCGTAGGATTGGAGAGATGGTATGGGCACGTACCATGGAAGAGGATTGGTTCAACCGCTCTCAAGAGGAGTGCATGAAGAGGATCCGGGACGCGAAAGTGGAGCCCGACGATAGCTGGTGATACCTCCGCTGATAAAAGGAGAGCTGTAACAAGTATTGCTGTCGCAGACCAGGTCGATGCATAGATAGCCCATTCTCAGGTCTCGATGTCAGTACGTAAACGAGAAGGTCTTTAGCGCAACCTTGAACACCAGCAATGACATATTTGTTCTGACCATCCTTACATCATGATAGCTAACTCATTTGACAAGCTCGACACGCTTGCAGAGTGGCTTTGCCGCAGCCAGCTCATCTTACTGGCTTCATCACAGGTAGATACTGCACGGCCAGAGACAACAGGCAGAAAGCATGTAGTTGAGGCGCGTCTATCTTTGGTGAAGCGGCCGAGGGCACGGTAAGCCAATGCCGTTGACGCGTCCAGGAGAGGAGGATGGCTGAGGCCGTTCGAGATCAACATCACGGCCCTCTTATACTGGCCAATCGCGCTGCCTATCATCCCACCAGGGGTGCCCGCCCCCCGCAATTGCCGCCCTCATCTTCGCCACCAAAACATCAACACAGAGTTGATAAGCTTGTCGCATCCTGCTAGTCCCTGCATAATATTCACCTGCAATTATATCTTTTGTTTTGCGAGTTGCTGCGATCAACCATGCCCAGGTTCTTCAAGCGCATCTTCAGTGATGCTTTGTTCCGGAGAGAGCCGGATGTCAGCGACATGCAGCGATCGCGGCGCGTGCTGGTAAGGAGCTCAGGAGGCATGGCGGAAGAGTCTTCGAACTGGAGGTCATCGCTTTTCGATGTTCAATGTCAGGATGAAGAGCGTCGTGGGTTAAGGGATGGGGCAAGTGTAGCCGGTAGCGACATGCATGCCGCCGAACGACCTATTCTAGCACCGAGCCACGAGCAAATACCAGTGCGTAAGCCAAGTCGTGTTCGGAGAAGACTGAGCAAGAGGCATCGGAGGCCTGCTTGAATCAAATTTGAAGGTATGTTTGTCCTGTGCGACTTAAAGCGCACGAAGCTGACGTCTTCTCTTTGCCAGGTCATCGCGGCGTTCATCATCACGCGCTGGCATTATCACGGAAAGAGAGACTCGCGATCTCATATCAGATACCCATCTGCAACGCGATGGATCGCGCTGAGGTTGAAGCGGCTGCATTGTTATCATCACTCTTGCAGCCTGGCTGGTCAGCTACGCGAGACAGTGGAAGCTGATGGAGAGATCTTTACATCACACTGGGTGAAATCTCAAGGTCCAAAAATCTCCTACATATCATATCAGCTGTCTGCTCGCAACGACAGCCCTCTTGGGATGGAATGAGAAGACGAAGGATCAACAAAATCGGGGCTTGTCACGTGTTCGCCCCTCACCGGGCCTTGGCCTGTCAGCCACCACAGCTTTAGAAACACGATTTGAATCATATTTATCGCACACTGTCCGGATTCTGCAGTCTCATGATTCCGTCTCTTCATACGACTTGTCCCTACTCACTGTCTTAATGGCAATATATCCTGGATATACACGACTAGTCGTTGGCATATCCCACTTTTTATCACTCAAGGTATAGTTAGGCTGACATAACAGGAAAGATTACCGAAAAAATATCTCGTATTTATACTGATGAAGATAGGCTATCTTGACTGGTTCTACTCATTGCTGTCTGGACTGATCTATTCCCATCCATCCGACCCCGTCCATCTACGGATTGATTGAACGTGGACGTAGTTCTTACACAGAACCTGACGCTGTACATACTCCGTCTCGATTGCATCTGACCATGCTCAGTATACGATTCATTGTATCTCTTGCCTGCCTGCTTTCTATCATTATTCATGCCGATGCAGCGGGACAGAAGTGCAAGTGTGTGAGTCGAAATGACCACAGATACAGATCACTGCTAATGCGGATGATAGACACCGGATGACATCTGCTGGCCGTCTACTGATGAATGGAACAACTTGAACAAAACACTCCATGGCGCACTGATTCGTGGTATTCCTCCAGGTGCAGTTTGCTACCCTTCACGACCTGAATTCGATCAGCAAGCATGCGCTTCTGTTGCCTCAGAATGGTACAATTCCTCATATCACGCTACGAATCCGGTCAGTATCGATTATCCGATATGGGCAAACAACTCGTGCAATCCCATATTTCCTAACGGCACTGGCATCACTGGCAGTCCATACGCTAGGGCAAATGGCTGTAGTATTGGCAATTACCCAGCTTATGTAGTAAATGCGACGTCCGCAGATCAAGTCAGCAAAGCTTTGGTATGGGCAGGTGCAAGGAACATCCGGCTCGTTGTCAAAGCGACGGGCCACTCATACCAAGGTCGCAGTACTGGACACGGCAGTTTGAGTATCTGGACACACCATATGCGCGGTATCGACTACATCCCTTCCTTTCAACCCACATCATGTTCTTACAAAAGGCCCTTGACTGCAGTCCGCGTAGCAGCCGGTCACACGAATATTGATGTTCAGGAAGCAGTCGCGATGCATGGAATGGCCATCGTGACGGGCGCTAATCCAAGCGTTGGGCTCATCGGATGGCTCACAGGTGGCGGTCATGGCCCACTCTCTACTCGTTATGGCATGGGTGCTGATAACTTGCTTGAGGCTACCGTTGTTACACCGGACGGTAAAGTGGTTCTTACAAACCCATGTCGAAATGAAGATTTGTTCTTTGCTATACGAGGCGGAGGGGGAAGTACATTCGGGGTTATCACTGAGGTTGTCGTCCGCACATTTCCTTCTCCAAGCACCATCGCGCATACGTTCCAAGTTCGTTCCAAAAGCTTGAGCACGAACGCCGAGTTCTACGATTTCCTAGGCTTCTTGCACTCAAAAATGCAGATGCTGAAGGAAAACGGCATGCAGGGTTACTACTTAGTAGTTGGGCCGCCTATAGTCCCTAATCTATCGTTCTCATGGACATTCCTGCTTTATGACACGCCGAGTGGAACGATCAAGCGACTCATGGATCCTGTGGAAGCGTACTTGTATGATAGAAACTATGCTTTCGAATGGCAATCTGTCATGACGCACACGAAAACGTACCTGGAGATGCACAAAGCCAACTTCACGAACGAACAAGTCGCAAACGGCGGTTCAGCTTATGGGTCGAGGTTACTCAGTGCCGAGAGTCTAGCGAATGCAAACAAGACTGCGGCAGTTCTATCAGAGATTGGTCCCAGTAATGAAGCGTTGAAACCAAATGTAAGCTATCTTAGCTTGGTGCCACATTATCAATGTTGAGCTGACACCCGCACCTATAGGGCCCGGTAGCAAATACTCTCCTAATCGGTCACATGATCGCCTCGCCCAACGAGCCACTTTATTACCCCACCCATAGCTCCCTTAATCCCGCATGGCGCGAGACTCTTACGCACCTCATTGTCGTATCTCCTTTCGGTGACATTGCGTCTCAAAAGCTCGTCGATGCTGTATACACGGATATCACGTACAACAAGACCGAAGCACTTCGGCGACTCAGCCCAAACACAGGAGCGTACTTCAACGAAGGAGACATCTATGAGCCGGAATGGCAGTATGCGTTTTGGGGTGGTAATTATGAAAGACTCAGGACGATTAAGAGAAAACTTGATCCACGCAACTTATTGTGGTGTCGCAGATGTGTGGGAAGTGAGGCATTGGCAGAGAGTAAGGATGGGCGGTTATGCCAGGCGAGCGCCAGGGACGGCCATGATGAGCTTTAGGTGTTAAACATAGGATATTCGTCGCAACGGAGAAAATGTTGGTTCGTGTGGTCGCGCTGAGCTTGCGGGTTGGGAACTACTTTGATATGTAGAGCAGGGTTGATTGTGGATCTTCACGCCGCGAGCCAGAGTTTGGTCTGGTTGTTATACAATGTGGTCCAGACATCTTGAGGGAGCTTGGGCGAGGCCAGCTGTGGTAGCGTATCGCGTCGCGGAGGACTTGCTACAAAACCATGCACCAGAGCCAGACAGGGGTCATGAAAATGGAGCAATTTACTGTGGACATATGTTTGATGTAAGTCGCGTTATTATACAACGTGTAGATGGTAGATACTGTTGGCATACATCTAAAGGGTAAAACAGATGCATGCGGATATAGTTGCAATGTTGATGCTGTATTGAGTTAGACGTAAACACCAGAGGAATGGTGATTGAGATCCGCTGAAGCAAGCGAGATACATAAAAAAAGACAGGATGTACGCAGGTATGGGTACAAGCTAAGGAGAAGTCCTCGAACAACACAGGCACGACTCACAGCAGTATGCACGAAACTCCGCTTTGGGTGTTGAGCGCAGTGGAGATGACTTTATTCCCGGGCCGATATACAGCCCCATAGTTAGTCATCCATGATACCAATGCAACATCAAACGCCCCTGTCTAATACGCGAATGCGATCCACCTCACGACCACTCGAGCCTCCATGCGCTGGTTTCTGTTACTAACACAGTAGGATACCGTTACCGTCAATTGGTTTTACGATGAACCTACTTGAAGAATTCACAGCTCCAATCGACTCTTACCGACCGAAACGAAGAGAACGCGTCCAACCACCTCCGAACACGCGCTCCCGTACCCGTTTGTCGACCGCGAGATCAGCTTCATACTGTCTGATCAATAGAGTGGAGGTTGCATAACATGATGTGTATAAGGCTGGGCCGGCAAGCTTGAAGTCATGGACGCGATAGAATTGAGAATCGCAGATCCAACGCGTCCTTTGGACAACTTGCGCGACTGCTTCGTTCCCACGATTGGGAATTGAGAATTGATGTGGACACAGTTTTGGTATCTACTCGAGACGATGTAGGGGACCCAGCTTTATTATGAGAAGTCCGCATGCTTCAAAAGGCATGCCGGCGGTCGATCGGAGAATACCGCTTTGGCACGGAGAAGGACGATGCCAAGACACATCATGCCTAATCTTCGACTTCTTCTGAATAGATGATCCGTGGTTGTTCTCACCGCTCGTTGCGCAATCATTCCCTGCCTGGAAGGACCCAGGTACAAGGATAACAAGTAGGTATTACTATCGGGCCCTTGTTGATGTAACAATGCTCCCATCATGTTTTTGTGATAGACATCACGAACCAAGGTATAGCTACAGGGCTAAGCGCGCTGCTAATGGGTACCATACTCAAGCTTTCTAGGGCTGTGTCTCGTCGGCCATGGCTGTATCAGCCATCTTTGTATACTGATCTGAAATCACTGGGCCCTCGTCGTTGGACAGAATTATCGCGGAGGCCTCAGCCACAGTCCGTCATCGTACATGAACACGCTTCTAGATTGACTCCACTCGGCTCTCCAGCCTCCTTTGGGACTGTCGCCTCTGAACCTTCTACCCTGCCAACGGCTATCCACGTGAAGGGCCACCAAGTCTTTCGAGTTCACCAGTAGATGAAGACAGGGTGAATTTGTGGAAGCCACCGTTCCCTTGAGTATACGTTGGCTGAGACCCACGAACACTCACCCATACATCGCTACATAGATATTATCCGACTTTTTCCGCCTCGCGTCCAACTACTAACTGTAGGTCACGAAAGCCCCGCGAGCGCCACCTCTATTCGCACTCGGGTTTCTGGATCTGATAATGTAGCGTCGTCGCCCAATCTCATGCCCGTGGCCGGTAATCGGGCTAGGTTATTTTCCTTCGCTCGCTTAGATGTTGAGCATGAGGCTAATGACGCACGCTGCTGCACACGCAATTGACAAGTGCGGACTCTCTTCCGAACTAATGGCTCAACTATTTGCAGCATGATGGTGCTTGCTCGCTTTCTTCTCCGTTGTTATTTTAGTCCACGTCAATGGTTATGGGCGCGTAGAGAACCACCGTTTCGTCAAGCGCTGGGTCGCAACAACGGCCGCGATACGGTTGTCGCACAAACTGTGCTTCCACTTTTGTTCAATTGGCTGTGCTGATACTTCTTTGTTGTTCTCGTCTGGTCGTTCCCCACACTTACACTGGTGGGTTTGGGCTTACCGTGCATGTCACATCGGTCCTTTTGCTACTGTTTCGTCACCGCTCATTCGGTTGTTAAGGACGACGCGACCAGCGGACCTTACACCTCGATCGTGTCGGCATATCCTTGTCACTGTAGTCGTTTCTACCAATTGGATCATTGCGGCGATTTATGCCTTTGTTATAGTATAGCTCTTCGACCATGAATTTGCTGGAGCATTCTGGCGCCGGTGGCCAGTTATCTGATACAAATAGGCCACTAAGGAGGGATAAGGTGCGATGTCGTAGGCTACTTTCGCCCCACATGCTTAGCTTGTATGTCTCCAATTGCTGTTGGAGTGTGCCAAGTTTAGTACGTACGATGTTCAGCCGTTTTTGGAGGTTCATACCAGCAGTAACTGCCGCAATCCGAAACTGAGCAGTACCTGTAAGCTTGTCTGAGCGTACCCCTCTTTCTGCGTCATGAGGCGGTAATGAGTTTACTGATGGCTTTGTATATATGCGACACTCTCGGCGCTTTGCCCACGGAAGCCATTTGCACGGCACAATAGACTTTGGCAGCCCCAATCAATGTGTGTTGGTGTTCTTCCGGATCAGCACTTTGTTGTTCGGCCATATCAGTGACCCAACACGGTTACGATGGCCAAATTCATGCGAAAAACATTCCCTCCGCATCCTTCGCATGAACAACACATCTCCGCTAATTGACTGTTTCTTTGTTTCTGATCAGTGCCTGCACGCCATCATCGGTCTGACAGGCTGCTCGTATAGTAGTCAGCCAAAGAATCTCGCGGCATCAGCCAGACCATGAGCTTATCCCCTGATCCCTCCTCGTTTGTGCATATGCGGCTAGGGGTTGGTTGCATGCAACAGTTTTCCGTGCTTGAGCGAAGTCTTCCAGCGTCACGCACATGCTTCCTCCTTGGTCAAGCGAAGGCGATGCAGGACTTTCAGCCTGAGGTCCCGCCACTTCGATCCTTCCACATCTCGAACGTAGTGGACATCCTTTACGTATCCAAATGCTTCACCTAGTCAACGTACCGCATTCATCACGTTACACTCGAACTCATCTCGATTAGACCTTGCCTTGACCAAGGCGTGTAACTCGTGGAGTGATGTCTGCCTATTCCCAGGCGGTCTTTCGTCATCCAGTCTGCACACTTCTCGGCATACATGAACGTTCTCATCCGCCTTGACCAACCATACACCACTCTTGCGCGGGGACATGTAACCTGTCTGGCCAGACCGATTTGACCCACCAAGAAGCGGCACCCGCCAATCCGCAAACACGCAGCTTAGCCTTGTTATGCACGAAGGGCGCCGGTGACCGCAGCTCCGGCCCACAAGAGCACAGCACTCACTCGTCTCGGGATCAAAATTGCGTGCGACCTTATTATCTAGTTCCATTGCAGCCCATGTACTCGCGGCGTACCCAGCATCGCGTTGCTCTCACATGACGAGAAGTCTGCGCGGAGTGCCGCATAGCAAAATCCAACGTCAAGTCTTGGTGAGAAAGGTGTTCTGGCGCTCGCTGAGCGCAGTGCTGGGCATATTTCCGTGCCAATGCAACGAAAAGTCAAATCACAACGTCAGGAAAGCCCAAAAGAGGTGGAATCAGCAACGGATCGATTGATTGCGCAACTATTTGCAAGGTTACTTACGGTCGCAGCAGTGGCCGCAGTTGCCATGTTTATTGTGATGGCTGGTGTGTGGTTCCGTGCACGACGCAAGTCCGTCGTTGGGCCGGATGACACCACAAGGACACCTCACCTTCTGCATCACTTGGAGTAGGCTCACTTTGCCGCACTTATGCCATGGATGCCCAGTACGCAATTGAAGAGAATGATAGTAGACGTACAGCTCAATCTAACTGAGGTGAAGCAATTGGTTCGGTAATGTGGAATTGTTGCCTCATTTGATGACAAGGCAGACTGGTTGAGTCGATTGACGAAAGCAGGCTGCATCATATTGCCACCGCATTGACTAAACCATATACTCCATGTCTTGTTATACATCATTTCGGGCTCACCGGTAAAGACGGTACGATTTGGGAGAATCTTTTCATAGGCCAAGAGCAAGCATTCCTCGCTGAGTATGCGTGGAAAGGTAGGCGAGCCAACGCGGACATTTTCGTAAAAGCTATGACAGATGGCGAGATGAACGCCAGGGATATGGCTTCTCCTTTGATCAACCATATACCGCTCGCCACGTCAGAGGATCTCCGATGGGGCATGCTTTGGCTGGTTCTAGTGTGTGTCCGGGGGTCCAGATGATTACCTCGATATGCGATGGCGGCCTAGGTTCCGCATTAACTCCACGCCAGCCTGTTATCTAAGAGAGCAATGCCTGTCAGCGTGCAGGGCCTAGTCAGTTAACAACGGACCGGCCACTGGCAAAGCCAGCCGTTGAGTGGGGATACAGATCAGCTGAACGAAGGAGCCAGTCCGTGCAATGCAACATGCATGCGGATGTTGCTAGCGTTCCATCCCAGTGGCAATGCTGGATGACCGGATGCAATAGCTAAGACGCATCTCTGCAGCCTGAGGAGATAAGGTGACTGGCCAACAGTGTTTCGAGTCGATGGTGGAAAGGCCGGCACGTTGTGTGTCAGCCAAGCAGAACTGAGGAGTATCTCTAGTGGACGCGAGAAGCAGCCGAGCACCATCGGTGAAGCTCGATGGTGCTACACAGGTTTGTTAGCCTGGCCACAAAGGGAAAATTCGGGGTCGAGCATGTAGCGTAGGAAATGAGAAATGCCCGAATTACCGTGAACACATGGCGTACTAGTGCGCAGGGAGACAACGATGCCCAACCGAGGGCGATGACACTGCTTACTCTTCAGATGTTGGTCAATGCGTGTTGTAACGGTTGACCATAGCTCGGAATAGAGGACGTAGAACCCAGAATTCCTCAAGGTTGGCCCGTGTATCGCTTCGTCTGATTCCACGGAGGTACCAATAGCGGGAGCCATTGGCCAATCGCTTGTTGGGCCCAAAAAATATTCTTGAAGCGGACTGTGACTCGGCATACACCAACCGGCACGTGATCGTATTCTCGTTCACGAATGCTCCATCCCCTATGGCATGAGAGGTCCGGATTGCTCGAGAACAACACACCATGACCTCTCCGAGCGCCAACTAAGACCGTTTGACAAGGAACATGAGGGATTTTCGCGCCGGGAACAAAGGGTTACGTGGTTCATGAAGCCACGACACGTTGATCCCCTAGCAAATGTGATAACTGTCTGCAGCTGGAAACGCCGGCACGGCCTAGGGTATCATTTCAGCCCGTCTCCGCATCACTCTAGCGTCAGAGTAAGAGGGATCCGTGAATCGTAGCGATATTGTTGGATGGAGCCCGGTGGGGTGCTACCACGTCGACGAAAGGATAGGCCATGGTATCAATTTATGGCCTGACAGCGAAGCGAGCTCGGTACGGATGTGTGGCCGGCGAGGTCGGCGAGAGGAGTTCGTTTCGAAGGATAAATAGCGGTATACTGCTGCTCGAATATCAGCTTCATCACATTCAGTTCGACAGCATCTTCCAGTCATTGACCATAGACTTTGATAGTCTTCCATCTTTTGCAACACCGGACCCAGCAAACAACCTCCCTCTTGGGTATAGACCGTGGCCATCTTTGTCGAAGGCCTCCTACTATCCAACCATTCTGTATGTGTCTTTGAGGCTCAAGGTCGAAGTAACCCCTGAGCTGACCCACCCCCAGGAACGCGGTCGCTGGTCCTATCAAAAAGGTCCAGTGTTTGAACGAGAAGCGACAGGTAAGTGTTCGACGTCTGGTATCCAAGCAGTAGGTCGGTAAGGCTAATGTGTTACCGAACATCAGACGTCCAAGCTCTTCCATCCTGAAACATGTGCTTCTACGACCAACACAGGTTCATCTGCGGTGACTGGAAGTGGGGCCACTTCCGACAGCACTGCGCCAAGGAGTACCGAATCGGCGAGACGTGTGGTATGAAGCTCATCATGCAAACAGTTCCTACTGGAACTTACTGCAAGCTCTGCGAGAAGATCAATACCAAGATGCGCCGCCGAGCCGCTGAGGTGGACCGCATTGGGCGGTGGCAGCGGGAGCCTCACAAGTTCGGAGCTTCGATCGAGAAATCGATGGAGATGATTCGCAGTCTGGATGGCGAAATCAATGAGCTGTCCTGCGAACGTAACCGCAGACTGCAGGCAATTCACTGAGGTTACAGTGGGCATGGCGCGGGCGTTTGGGAATCTGTTTCATCTACAACGCTTCGGTGTTTTCTTTCAGATTGAGGCCATTCATTTTTCGTCTCCGGAGGCGGAATGATGCAGGCAGAGCTGGCATTGAGCGATGGCATACGGAACAGGGAAGGCCGGGCGTTACCTCTTACAGTCGCTTCTTTCTATTCCTGAGCTTCTGGTTGTTTAATGATGCAATGAACATTACCAATTCACTTGATTGGCTGCGTGCTCAATTGTGAGGAGTGTAGCCGCTGTGCTTGGATTGGGGGCTGAAGCTGTCCAATCCGTGACCGTCGCGTAACCGCAGATAGAAGTGGAGAGTCCATCGCGCACGGTCCGGCGAAAACAAGTACGGTGCCTATCCCTTTGTCTAGGAAAGGTGACCAGGTGTTGGAGTGAGGCGTCGGTGGCATGCAGCAATGTGGATGATCATGAAGTCAAACGCGCGGAAGGAGCAGATTCGATGGTGTTGTGGTGTTGGAGGACGGCTGGTGGGGTAAATTTCGCAACTTGGCAGACACGTGATGACCCTAGTGCTGATGTGGATAGTGTCGACGGGTGTTGCCGATAAAGCCCCGGCCTTAGCTTTGCCCTATCCCCATGGTGTCAGTCAGCTGGCCTGCACCCACATCATCATCTTGTGTGCTCTTTCATCCTCTTCTTCGCTATAGCCTGCACTGCCGTAACAAATGTCATGATGTACGAATTCCCTGAACAAGGGCAAGTCCGTACAGCATCCCAGTACCGACTGACAGCAC
>Ga0265797_10011527_pt1 | contig 11048 bp, 9 predicted proteins | sample P2T30metagenome_FD_192433 | JGI IMG/M metagenome (GOLD analysis project Ga0265797, IMG submission 192433) | Plant litter microbial communities from East Loma Ridge, Irvine, California - P2 T30 | ecosystem: Environmental > Terrestrial > Plant litter > Unclassified | place: USA: California... | reverse complement strand
GCCGACGGTCATTGCCCAGCCCACTGCCCCCTCCAGGGCAGTGGGCTGGGCAATGGACGGGTCCGAAGACCCGCCATTGCTTCCCACGGTACCGCCCGGAGGCGGTACCGCGTCGTGCATCAGGCGTTTCCGGATCAGAACCGGAAGCCGACCTCCGCCTTCACCTGGCGCGGCGTACCGATGATTTCGCCGGTCTCGTTGTAGCTGGCCAGCAGCTTGCCATCGGGCTTGGTGTAGTTGTAGGTGGAGAAGTTGTCGAAGTTGAACACGTTGATGATGTCGATGCGAGCGTACAGCTCGGTGTCGTGCGCCATCTTGAACGTCTTCGTCGCCTGCAGATCGACCGAACGGTAGCCGAAGATCTTGCCACCCAGCAGGAACTTGCCGTTGCCGTTGGGCACCGCGGCTCCCGGCGTCGGCAGGTTGTAACCGCTGGCCTGCAGCACGTTGTACCAGTCGTTCACCGCGGTCGGCGTGGCCAGGGTGACCTTGCCGCCGAAGGTGATGCCCCAGAAGCCCGCATACGAACCGGTGACCACCAGGCGGTGGCGCGGTGCGCCGTTGGAGCGGATGGTCGGGTAATCCTCGATCAGGCCGCGGTCGAAGGCGTACTTCTCGTTGATGTCACGGTTGTGGCGCGCGGTGGTCCAGGTGTAGGCGACCGAGGTGCCCCAGCCGCTTTCCTTGGTGAACGGCTTCTGCGCCGACAGCAGGACCTGGGTCGCACGGGTCTTGATGCCCTGCTGGCCGATGATCAGGCTGCCGAAGCCCGGCACGTTGCAGCTCCAGGCCTGGCTCAGGCCCGGGTCGGTGCCACCGCACAGGCGCGGGTCATCGAAGAACTGGCCGGTCGGGTAGCGGTTGCCCAGGGTGAAGGCGAAGCCGTCATAGCTCAGGGTGCGGGCGATGGTGGCATCGGTCAGCCATTCACCGACCTGGTTGCTCATGCCCAGGCTGAACTGATCGGAGTACGGCGCCTTGAGGTTGTTGTTCAGCAGGTCCACTTCCAGACCGGCATTGCTGGTCGAACCGACCAGCGTCTGCAGGTTGCCGATGCCATTGAGCAGGTTCGGGTTCCAGTCATAGCAGGCGGCCTGGCCGTTGATGCAGCTGCCGGTGGCCGGGTTGCGGAAGTAGATGGTCGGCTGCGGCAGGGCCAGCTTGGTGGTTTCCAGCTGCAGGTTGTCGAACAGGTCACGATCGTAGGAACGGCCCGCACCACCGTGGATCACGTGCTGCTCGTCGGCGTTGATGTCATACGAGAAGCCCAGGCGCGGCTGCCAGGCATCCTTGAATGCCTTGCGGTTCTTGCCGGTGCTGATGTAATCGCTGATGTCCAGCCCGCCCAGCGCCAGCGAATCGGCGTAGGTCTGGCCGGCGGCAGCGCGCGGATCCTGCGAATAGATCGCGTCGACCACTTCCCGCGGCGTCACGAAGTCCAGGTAGGACGGAGTCTTTTCGTAGTCCCAACGCAGGCCGAGGTTGAGCTGCAGGTGGTCGTTGACCTGCCAGTCGTCCTGGATGAACAGGCCGATCTGCTTGGACTTGGAGCGCACTTCGCCGGACACGCCCGACACGCCGGTCACCGGCTTGACGAACTGCGCCTTGTACGGAATGGAATCGGGGAAGTCCGCATCGCCCAGGCTGTAGGTAAAGGTCGGGTTGATCTGCGCCGCATCGGATGCGTACAGGTCGATTTCCTTGTACTTCACGCCCATCTTGACGGTGTGGTCGCCGGCCCACTGCAGGCCGTCCAGCGTCAGGTTGTCTTCGATCGACCAGCCCTTCTGGCCCTTCACCTGCGAATCCAGTGCCGAAGCGCCACCGACCTTCACCACGGTGCGGTCTTCGGTGCCGTCCGGTGCGGTGTAGGTGATGCCGTTGGCCAGGGTCAGCGGGGTCGGGTTGTTGAACGAATCTTCGTGGGTGAGCAGCACTTCGTTGTAGTAACGCTCGCCGCTGTGGTTCCAGCGCAGGGCGTAACGACGGTCGGTGTTGACCACTTCACGGCCCGCTTCCGGTGCGGTCTGGCCGCTGAACTGCTGCTGGGTCTCGTCGCGGTCCTGGAAGGTCAGCTCGATGCGATCGTTGTCGGTCGGCTCGAAGTCGATCTTGGCGAAGATCAGGTCCTGCTCGAACGGCTGGCTGGCCGGGCCGAGGCCGGCGGCGGCATCGGCCGGCAGCAGGCTGGCCGCACCGCCGACCGCGCCGTCGGGTGCGATGGTGACCGGCAGGTCGAAGCGCTTGGCTTCGTAGGTCACGAAGAAGTGTGCCTTGTCCTGGATGATCGGACCGCCGAGGGCGAAGCCGTATTCCTTCTCGGCCGAGGCCATCTTGTCCTGGCCGGCCTGGCGCTCCGCCGGGGTCTTGGCACGCATGTCTTCGTTGGTGTAACGGTAGAAGGTTTCACCCTTGAACTCGTTGGTACCGGACTTGGTCGCCGCGGTCACCGCAGCGCTGGAGACCTGGCCGTACTCGGCCTTGTAGTTGCCGCTGATGACCTTGTATTCGCCGATCGCCAGCTGCGGGAACGGGTTGCCGGCGCTGCCGGACTGGCCGGCCACGCCGCCGCCCTTGACGTAGCTCTTCTGGCCCACGCCGTCGATGTACACGTTGGTGCCGTCGGCGTTGGTCGCACCGCCGCGCAGCGAGGTGTTGCCCTTTGCGTCACGGGTGAAGATCAGGCCCGGCACGGCATCGGCGAACTCCAGGAAGTTGCGCGACACCTGCGGCGTGGTCTGGATCTGCTGCAGGCTGACGGTCTTGCCGACTTCCGACGTACGCACTTCCTGCAGCAGGGTCGGGGCGATGACAGTGACGGTGTCCAGGTTCTTGGCATCGCCGGCAGCGGCCGGGGCGGCGGCTTCACCGGAGAAGTTCAGCGTGGCGGCCGAAGCCACGGTCACGGTGACCTTCTGGGTCTGGCCATTGGCCACCACGTTGTAGGTGCCCGGGTCGAGGCCCTGCAGCGAATAGCTGCCATCGGCGCGCACGGTGGAACGTCGCACCGAACCGGTGGCGACGTTGGTGGCGACCACTTCGCTGCCGGCCTGGGCCGAAGCGACGTTGCCGCGCAGGCTCGCGTTGGCCGACTGGGCCATCACGTCCGGTGCTGCAGCGATGGCCAGGCAGCTGACCAGGGCGCACGTCAACAGACGGCGAGCCGGCATCCGACGATGGTGATTGAACTGCGTCATGAAAATCTCCGGGGGTGGTGGCGACCGCGATGGCCGCCCCTTTCATGTCAAACAAAAAATGGAATCGCCTCTGGCTTCAACGGCCGGATGGCGTGTGGGTTTGGGTCCTGCGGGCAACACTCTTGCTTGAATCACGCACGATCAGCTTCGGCACAAGCGTCTGCTTGTCACCCGCGCCTTCCGTGCTTTTTGAATCCATCAACTGCATCAGGCGCGTCATCGCCATGTCACCGAGTTCGGCGATACTCACCTGCATCGTCGTCAACGACGGGTGAACGAAACGGGCCAGCGGAATGTCATCGAAACCGGCCAGGGCCACGTCATCGGGAACCTTCAGTCCGGCCTGGGCAAACGCATACAGACAGCCCAGCGCCATCATGTCGTTGGCCGCGAATACCGCATCGGGCAGCGTTCCGGCTGCCAGCAACTCCTGACCGGCACGATGGCCGGAAGCTTCGTCGAAATCGCCGGGCAGCTCGATGCCCTGCGCATCACTGCCAAAGGCAGCCAGCGCGTCGCGGAAGCCCCGCAGGCGTTCGCGCGCATCGTAGTTGGAGTCCGGGCCTGAAATGAAGGCAATGCGGCGGTGGCCAACGTCGAGAAGGTGGCGGGTCATCGCCACCGCGCCGGCGTGGTCATCGATGCTCAACACAGGATGGTCCTGGTCGGGCAGATAGGTATTGATCAGTACCGTGGGCAGCGACTGCGGCAGGTTGTCGGTCAGGAAACCCGGGCTTTCCGCATACGGGGACAGCACCAGCAGGCCGTCGACGCGGCCGCGCATGGCACGCAGGGCAGCGCCCTGCTGCTCCTGGTCGCCGTGGTAACTGGACACCAGCAGGTGCTGGCGGCGGATGCGGGCGATCTGGTCGATGCCGCGCATCAGCTCGGAGAAGAACTCGCCATACAGATCAGGCAGCACCACCCCGACGGTATTGGTGCGCCGGCTGCTCAGGCTGCGGGCGGCGGCGTGCGGGGTGTAGCGCAGGCGCGCAGCCACCTCCAGCACCAGTTGGCGAACCGGCTCGGCGACATTTTCGTGTCCATTGAGCGCGCGCGAAACCGTGGCCACGGAGACCTTGGCTTCCCGCGCAACATCCTTGATGGTGATCGCTGCCTTGTTCACAAAGTCGCCCTCCACGACTCCAGCCTTACGGCTTGGCGCGGAATGTAAGCGTTTCCAATGTCCGATGTAAACACTTCGTTAGTCCTATAGGTCGTGGGGCGTCCGCCCGCTGTCCGTGGCGGGACGTCCCCGGGACGTCACAGGACAGGAGGGGACACCGGGTCAGCCAGCCTCGGCCGGGGTATGCGCCTGGATCGACAGCGCATGGATATCGGTCTGCATCATGTCGCCAAGTGCGGCGTAAATGGCGCGATGTCGGGCCAACTGACCCAAGCCAGCAAATGCCTCGCTGACCACCCTGACGTTGAAGTGGCCGCGCCCGTCGCGCGCCCCTGCATGCCCGGCATGACGGTGGCTGTCGTCTTCTATCTGCAGCTGCACGGGGGCCAGCGAATGCTGCAATGCATCACGAATTCGCTCGATCCGCTCCGCATTGCTCACGGCAGCACCTTGCGGAACGGACGCACCTCGGTGCGCACGTAGACACCGGCCGCCACGTACGGGTCGGCATCGGCCCACTCGCGGGCGGCGGCCAGCGAGTCGAACGCGGCGATCACCACGCTGCCGCTGAAACCGGCCGGACCCGGATCTTCGCTGTCGATCGCCGGACACGGCCCGGCCAGCAGCAACCTGCCCTGCTCCTGCAGGGCCTGCAGCCGTGCCAGATGGGTCGGGCGCGCCGCGATCCGGGCCGCGAGCACGTCCTGGCCGTCGTAGCCTTCAATTACGTACCACATCGATTGTCTCCTGTTGTCCTGCGGGAACTGGCGCTGATTCTAGCCGCTGCCCGGCCCTGCGCCGCGCCTGACTGGACACCGGCACTGCAAAGCCGTAACCTGTTTGCATTGCACGTGACTGGACGCAGCGTCCCGTCGGTCCCATGGCCCCGCAGGCCACCGATGATCGAACTGCTGCCCCCGACCAGACCGCGTAGACGACCTCCCCGTAGTTTCGTCGCTGCCGCCAGTGCGGTGCGTCCTGCTTTATTGATGTGTGGAATCGCGCCGATTCCGGCGTGTCCTGGTTTCCGCCATGGCCTGTCAGGCAGTTGCCTGAAGGGAATGGCCGGTGCCGCGACCGGTCCGTTGCAATCCTGATGTCCTTTGATGACCTCTGAAACCGCGCTAGACGCGACCCCGTCAATCCGGCCGCCCACCCCACAGCAGCAGGAAATGCCGCTGGCCGTGGTGCATGGACAACCGGTCCTGCAGATCCCGCAGGACCTGTACATCCCACCGGATGCACTGGAAGTCATCCTCGACGCCTTCGAGGGACCGCTGGACCTGCTGCTGTACCTGATCCGCCGCCAGAACCTGGATGTCCTGGACATTCCCGTCGCCGAGATCACCCGGCAGTACGTGGAATACATCACGGTGATGCGCGAACTGCGTTTCGAGCTCGCCGCCGAATACCTGGTGATGGCCGCGATCCTGGCCGAAGTGAAGTCGCGGATGCTGCTGCCGCGGCCGGTCAGCGAGGACGGCGATGAAGCCGATCCGCGCGCCGAACTGGTCCGCCGGCTGCAGGAGTACGAACGTTTCAAGCAGGCCGCCGAGGATATCGACAGCCTGCCCCGGCAGGACCGCGACACCACCGTGGTGCATGCCTTCGTCCCCGACCGCGCGGCGATCCGGCTGCCGCCGCCGGTGGAACTGAAGGAAATGCTGGTGGCCCTGCACGACGTGCTCAAGCGCGCCGAGCTGTTCACCGGGCACGCGATCAAGCGCGAGGCCCTGAGTGTCCGCCAGCGCATGGGCGACCTGCTGGGCCGCATGGAAGAAGGCGTGTTCTACCGTTTCGAATCGCTGTTCACCGCCGAAGAAGGAAAGCTCGGCGTACTGGTCACCTTCCTGGCAATGCTGGAACTGGCCAAGGAACAGCTGCTGGATATCGTGCAGGAAGCCCCGCTGGCGGCGATCTACGTCAAGTCGCTGGCGGCGGGAAACACCAATGAGCCGCTGTCTTTCAGCAGCGAATTCGATGACAACGACGCAGCCAACCCGACCGAGTGAGCGCGAATTGCCGATGGATCAACCGCTGATCAACCGAATCGTCGAAGGCGCACTGCTGGCATCGCCGCAGCCGCTGACCCTGGTGCAGCTCAAGGAGCTGTTCCCGGAAGACGAGCTGTCGCCGGCAGGCAGCGTGGAACGCGCATTGGAAACCCTGCGCGAGGCCTGCAGCGAGCGTGGCGTGGAACTGGTGGAGGTGGCCTCCGGCTTCCGTTACCAGGTCACCGCCGAAGTGCATGGGCATATCAGCCGGCTGTGGACCGAGCGCAAGACGCGCTACACCCGCGCCACGCTGGAAACCCTGGCGCTGATCGCCTACCGGCAGCCGATCACCCGTGGCGAGATCGAACAGGTACGTGGCGTGGCGGTGAGCAGCAACATCATCCAGGCCCTGGAAGAACGTGAGTGGATCCGGGTGATCGGCCACCGCGACGTGCCCGGCAGGCCGGCGCTGTTCGGCACCACCAAGGGTTTCCTGGATTATTTCGGCCTCAAGCGTCTGGATGAACTGCCGCCGCTGTCCGAGCTGAAAGACCTGGCTGAACTGGAACCGCAGCTGCCGCTGGGTCCGGATGGCCAGCCCGACGCACCGCAGCCCGCCACGGCCGCCAGCCCGGGCGCAGCAGCCAATGATGACGATGCCCCGGCCGCCGGTGGCACCGATGAAGAAGGCATCCCGGCCGCCGCAGGCGCCGATGCCGCACCCCGATCCCCTGCCGCGCCCGTCGCGGTAGACCCTGATGAGCAAGCACCTTCGCCCAGCGACAACGGGCACCCCGACACCGCGCCGGGCACGCGCGCGGCGCCAGTGAACGAGAGCGAAGACAACGCCGTCGCGAAGACGACCGTGGCTGTTGACCTAGCCGATTCCGAACCAGAGGCCGACGACCAAACGCCGGCCGGAGCCAAAGTTAATGAGTGATACCCCCCGCAAGCTGTCGTTGAACAAGCTGTCGCTGAAGCGCGAAGCCACCTCCGAACAGTTCAAGCTGGAAGAACGCCTGCACAAGGTGCTGGCACAGGCCGGGCTCGGTTCGCGCCGGGCGCTGGAGCAGCGCATCGCCGAGGGCCTGGTCAAGGTCAACGGTGAAGTCGCGCAGACCGGCATGTCGGTGCGCAGCGGCGACCGCATCGAGCTGGACGGCCGTGGCTTCGTCGCCACCGCCCTGGCCGAACCCTCGCGCGTACTGGTATACAACAAGCCGGAAGGCGAAGTGACCACCCGCGAAGATCCCGAAGGCCGCCCGACCGTGTTCGAGTCGCTGCCGGCGCTGAAGGGCGCGCGCTGGATCGCCGTCGGCCGCCTGGACATCAACACCACCGGCCTGCTGCTGGCCACCACCGATGGTGAACTCGCCAACGCGATGATGCACCCGTCCTTCGAAGTCGAACGCGAATACGTGGTGCGCGTGCGCGCCCCGGAAGGCCAGGAAAAGGTCGACGACAACACCATCCTGCGCCTGCAGCGTGGCGTCGCGCTGGAAGACGGCCCGGCCAAGTTCGATGAAGTCGAGCGCATTGGCGGCACCGATTCGCATGACTGGTTCCGCGTGGTGGTGAAGGAAGGCCGCAACCGCGAAGTCCGTCGCCTGTGGGAATCGCAGGGCTGCCAGGTCAGCCGCCTGAAGCGTACCCGCTACGGCACCGTCAGCCTGCCGCGCGAACTCACCCGTGGCCATTCGGTGGAACTGCCGACCGCCCAGGTCGAAGCGCTGCGCGCCAAGTTGAACCTGGAAGAAGGCGCACCGTCCGCGCTGACCCTGCAGCCGGTGATCGGCCAGCGTCGCGCGGCCAAGACCACCGTGCGCATGGGCCGCGATGGCGGCCGTGGCACGGCCTATGTCAACGGCCACAACACCGCCGATGAAGGCCGCGAGCTGCGTCGCTTCGACAACGTCCGCGAAGAGCGCGGCCGCGGTCGCGGTGGCAAGGGCGGCGGCGGCTTCAAGGGCGGCCTGACGGTCAGCGGTGAAGCCGCGGCCAAGCAGTCGCAGCGTCCGTTCAAGGCGCGCCCGCAGAAGAATGACCGTGGCCTGCCGGAAGGCAACCCGGCTGCGTTCCGCAGCTGGTACGTGCCGGACGGCGTCAGCACCGGTCCGAGTGGCCATCGCAACGCCGGTCCCGGCGCGGCGCGTGGCCCGGGCGCACGTGGCCCCGGCGGCCCCGGTGCCCGTGGTCCGGGTGGTCCGGGCGCTCGCGGCCCCGGCGCACGCGGTCCCGGCCAGGGCGGTGGTTACGGCCAGGGCCAGGGTGAAGGCGGTCGTGGCGGTTACGCCAAGCCGAAGTCACCGGGCGCCGGTGGCAACCGCGGTGGCCAGGGCGGCCAGGGCAACAAGCATCCGTATGGTCATCCGGGCAACGCACCGTCGTTCCCGTCCGACCACGCCAACCCGGGCTTCAGCCCGTACGGCAGCACCCCGCGTGCGGCCAACGGCAATCTCGGCCCGGGCGGCAACCGTTCGGCCGGTGGCCCAGGCGGCAATCGCGGTCCGGGTGGTCCCGGCGGCAACCGCGGTCCGGGTGGCCCGGGTGGCAATCGGGGCCCGGGCGGCCCGGGCGGCAACCGTGGTCGCGGTGGCCCGCGCGGCGGCTGATCCTGGCCTGTGATCCAACAAAAACCCGGCCTCGGCCGGGTTTTTTGTTGGATGGGGTGACGACTTGGATGGCTGGTGGGTGACGACCGTTGGTCGTCACCTACACCCTCCTCGCTCAGCGCCGTTCGATGGTGAACGCCGTGCCGTCGACCCCCAGGCCCCAGCCCTTGCCGGTGCCGGCCAACGCCAGCGAGATATCGCCCTTGGTCATCGCCACCGCGCCACTGGAGCGGACCGCCCCGGCATGCGCGCTGACCGCCGCATAGGTACCGAACAGGTCATCGGGGGAATACGCACCGGTGAAACGGCCCGTGCCATCGACGATCTTCGACTTGCCCACGGTCAGGCCACCGCCCCTGACCTTCAGCGTGACCGGCACGCGCATGCCGTTGTCGCAGGTGATCGTCCCATTGCCGGAGGCGGTCTTGTAGAACGCCGACCAGCCGGACAGGTCGTAGCGCAGGCTGCATTCGAGGTTGCCGGCCGCCTGCGCAGCCGGAGCGGCAAAGGCCGATGCCAACAGAACAGCCATCAGCGAAACAGTGTTCTTCATCGTGGGAATACTCCGGATGCGTGATGCGCCGAATCTAGCAGCGCGCCGCCCCGTCAGGACAGGGCCAGCCGCGCCAGTCCGCTGCGCGGTTCAGCCTGCGCGCGGCGGCGGGTCCAGTTCGAAACGGTCTGCGTCCAGCATCGCCGGGAAGCGCGCGCGATGGGCGGCCAACGCCTGCCCCGACAACGTGGTGGTCACCACCTGCTCTACCTCGCGCACCTCCACCTGCGGCTGGCCCAGGTAGTCAATGACCGCGCTGTCACCGGCGTAGTGCAGGTCGTTGCCATCCACGCCCACCCGGTTCACCGCCGCCACGAAACACAGGTTTTCGATCGCGCGTGCACGCAGCAGCGTCTTCCACGCATACGCCCGTGCAGAGGGCCAGTTGGCGACGAATATCTGCAGGTCGAAATCCAGCTGCCCTGCCCGCTCCACGTCGAAACGGTTGCGGCAGAACACCGGGAAACGCAGGTCGTAGCAGACCTGCGGATTGATCCGCCAGCCCTTCCATTCCACGCTCAGGCGCTCGCGCCCGGCGGCATAGCGTTCGTGCTCGCCCCCGTAACGGAACAGGTGGCGCTTGTCGTACTGCTGCAGAACGCCATCCGGAGTGGCAAACAGCAGCCGGTTGTAGACCCCATCGCCTTCGCGTAGCTGCACGCTGCCGGTGACCGCCGCGCCCAGTTTCACCGCCTGCTCGACGATCCATGCCACGGTAGGGCCGTGCATGTCTTCGGCCTGGCTGATCGCCGCGTTGGAAAAACCACTGGTGAAGGTTTCCGGCAGCACCACCAGATCGGTCGTGCCGACCAGCGGCGCCAGCAGCGCGGCGTAATGTGCGCGGTTGCCGGCCGGATCGTGCCAGCGCGTATCGCCCTGCACCAGGCTGATGCGCAGATCCTGGGCGGCGGCGCTCACAGCTGCTTCAACCGTTCAATGGCCGCATCCAGCGTGGCTTCGTTCTTGGCAAAACACAGCCGCACGATGCGCTGGCCGGCCGGCGGCGTCTCGTAGAACGGCGACAGCGGGATCGCCGCCACGCCCTTTTCGATGGTCAGCCACTTCACGAATTCATGGTCCGGCAGGTCGCTGATGGCCGAATAATCGACCAGCTGGAAGTAACCGCCAGGCACCGCCAGCGGCATCAGCCGGGTCTGCGCCAGCTGCTCGCCGAAGCGGTCGCGCTTGGCCTGGTAGAACGCCCCCAGTTCCAGGTGGTGCTGCGGCTCGTCACGGATCATCGCGGCGAAACCATACTGCGCCGGCCCGAAACTGGTGAAGGTGTTGTACTGGTGGACCTTGCGGAATTCCGCGCTCAGCGCTGGCGGCGCGATCGCATAGCCGATCTTCCAGCCGGTGCAGTGGTAGGTCTTGCCGAAGCTGGAAATCACGAACGCGCGTGCGCGCAGTTCCGGGTGGCGCAGCGCTGATTCGTGGCGACGGCCGTCGTAGATGATGTGTTCGTATACCTCATCGGAGATCAGGTAGATGTCCGTGCCACGCAGCAGGTCGGCCAGCGCCTGCAGGTCGGCCTCGGCCAGCATCGCACCGGACGGATTGTGCGGG
>Ga0265797_10011526_pt1 | contig 11049 bp, 15 predicted proteins | sample P2T30metagenome_FD_192433 | JGI IMG/M metagenome (GOLD analysis project Ga0265797, IMG submission 192433) | Plant litter microbial communities from East Loma Ridge, Irvine, California - P2 T30 | ecosystem: Environmental > Terrestrial > Plant litter > Unclassified | place: USA: California... | reverse complement strand
TCACCAGGGACCCGACACCAGAACGACACCAAAGTCATGATGAGGGAGGAATACCGCAACGCCCTGCTCGCCGCCGGCCGTTCCCACGGCACCGTCAAGCAGCGCCTGTCACACGTGGATCAGCTGCAGCGGCACCACCCCGACCTGCTCGCTGTGACCCGAACCGACCTCGAGCGCTTCCTCGCGAACAGGCGGACCAGCCACGCAGCGGAAGCGCGCAAGTCGATGCGGTCCTCGTACCGCACTTTCTCCTGGTGCACGTCCTTCTCGAGCTCGAAGAGGAACGCGCCGGCGGGTACTACTTCCCCGGCCGCTACGGCAGACACCTGCACCCGGCGCCGATGATCGTCCGCCGGGGTTGATGCACGCAGCCGCTTGACGCTTGCCTGTGACGACGAAGGCGCCCCACCCGACGCGAGAGGTCAGGTGGGGCGTTGTCGTGTCGGAGGTGGCGTCAGGCGGGTAGGGCGTCGAGGCTGCGCCGGATACTGCGCCGCCCGCGACGGGCCATCAGGGCGTCAAGCTCACGCTCGAAGAACGGTAGGTAGAGCGCGACGAGCAGGAAGCCGAACACGAGGAGTCGCACGAAGGAGATGGGTCCGGCCGTCATGAGTACGAGCATCACCGTGTGGAAGGCCACGCCGATGGGAGCCGCGACCCAGCGCGCCCTGGGCATCCACAGGGCGATGGCGAGACCACCCTCGGTGCAAAGGGCGGCGACGGATGCCGCTATGACGACCGTGGCGCTGGGTTCGTAGTCGATGAACGTCATCCAGAACGGGCGGGCAATTGCAGAGGTGTAGACCTCCGTGCCTGACAGGAACGCCTCGTTCAGTTTGGCGAGCACCCCGAAGCCGTAGACGATCGACAGCTGCGCCTTGAGCAGCGTCGCCTCGGCTACCCGAAGGGCCAGGACGACAGCGATGGACCCGATGAGGTACATGTGCTGGTTGTACATCTGCATGCCGCTGAGAAGGGGTACTGCGAGTGCGAGGACCGCGATCGTGAGGGCCGCGGCACGGCCGTGCCAGTCGCGCGCGATCGCTACGGCGGCCACGACCCAGGCGAGGCAGATGAGGGCGGTGAGGGGCAGTCCGAGGTAGACACGGCCCCGCTCGGCTATGTCCAGGACCTTCACGAGGAGAAGACCGGCGAAGGCGTAGCGGAAGATGGTCAGCACAGGACACGCTCCCCTTGGGCTTCGAGGAGCCTGTCTGCAGGCACATGAGCAACAGCCACGAGATCGGGGTCCGTCTCGCAGAGCAGCGCGGGGACGGTGGGCCCGTAGCCGATGCCACGCACAACCGGCGGAATGCTGTCCGTCGCCAGCTCGTACTCGTTCTGCTGTTCGTCGAAGCCGATGTACGTTCCGCTGTCGACGGCGCTGTACATCTGCCACGAGAGGGGATATTCCTCGACGGGATGAGAGCCCTCGTTCACCCAGCGGGCTACGAGCATTGCGCCGGGAACGACCACTTGGATAGCGACGAAGGCGGCGATGAGACGCCGGCGGCGAGAATAAGTGACGGATGGGCGGTCGACACGTCGTCGTGTCAGTTGATGCGGCATGCGGCGGTTCCTCCTGGCATGCGGTGCCGGTTGGCCGCGACCCAGGAGTAGACCAGGCGCGCGGGGTACTTCACGGGGAAGGACACAACGATGTGCCCTGCGAGGGCCGCGAGGCCACCGCGCGAGATGAGTGCGTGCCCGATCGCGTCGGAGCCGCTTGCGACCACAGCCCCGTCGACGACCCAGTGGGCCGCCTCGGTGACCTTCTGCTCGTCGAGGCCAAGAGCGGCGAGATCCTCGGTGAACTGCCACGCCTGCATGGTGAATGTGTGGCGGGAGCCGATTTTGGAGGCCGAGGTGGTGCAGAAGCCGCAGTCGGCGTCGTAGATCAGGGTGGGCACAGGGAAACCATAAGGTGACAGCGGCTCGAGCACCTAGCGTCGCCCCAAACGGGGGTCACAACACGAGGTGTCGCCGGAGGGTGAGACGATGCGCGTCATGGCAGTGCAACCCGACTCACGCGACTACGACAGGTACCTCGCTGAGAGCGGTTGGGCTGATGAGTTGCTCGCGATGGTCGGCCCGTACGAGATTGTGCAGCACCCAGCGCGGCGAACCGTCTGGTACTTGATCGACGCCCGCCGGCCGCGGACCGGCGAGAACCGGCACCGCGTCGAGTGGCGAAACCATGCCGGGTGGGTGGTTGACTCCGAGCAGCCCGGTGCATGGTTCTACGGCATGGACCAGATGCTGCTCGCGATCCGGTCGTGGGTCGCGCTGCACCCCTGAACGACCCGCGGGGACGACGAAGGACCCCCTGCCCGTGCTCGTGAGAGCCAGGCAGGGGGTCGTTGTGTCACTGGATGCTGCGGGGTGGCTTGTCGGTGATGTAGGCGAGCTCATCGACGAATGCGGTCGGGGGCATCGGTGGTTCCTCGTCGGGCAGGAGCCGGCGAGCCCAGACGAGGAGTGACCGCGTGTAGGCGAGGAGGGAGCGGTGCGCGTCGCGTTCCCTCTCGAGGCTCTCGATCCGGCCGGTGAGCCGGGCGACCTCGGCGCGGAGTGCTTCGACGATGGCCTGCCACTCTCCGACGTCGACCTGGCGGTTGGTGACCCGGGCGGTGTCGGCGGAGGCCTTCGCGGACTGGCGGACCGTGTACCGGGTGCTGGCTGCGGCGATGAGGGCGGCGAGGACGACGCCGACGACGGCTGCGGTGGCGGGGAACCAGTCAGGCACGGGGCCTCCCTTCGGCGGGTGCAGGGAGGGGCGGGGGATCGGTGCTCTCCTTCCACCCGGAAACGATGAGCAGCAGCGCGAAGATGAGCAGCCACCTCGCGAGGCCGGTCCAGCCGAAGGCGTAGTCGGTGACGCCGAGGAAGTAGCAGACCTGGGACCAGGCGTAGGAGAACGCGACGATGCTCGCGGGGACGACGAGCGCGGCGAACCCTGGTGCGTCCCGGCCGGTTCCTCGGAGGGCGGCCCAGAGGCCGACCGCGGCGGGTACGAACCAGAGGATCAGGCGGAACGGGATCGGCAGGTACATGTAGAGGATGAACCGGCCGCCGTCCTGTGCGGGCTCGAGGAGCGCTCCCAGGCCGGTGACGGCGAAGACGAGGGAGAACACGACCAGCACGAGTCCCCGCCTGCCGAGGCGCGCTCTGGCCCGCTGGTAGACCTGCCGCATGGTCACTCGGCCCGGTGGTCGGGTCCGGTGACCCGGTCGAGGCCGCGCACGACGGCGGCCTCGACGTCGGCCGGGGACAGGGAGGTCACGACGTGCACGTCGCCGACCTGCTGCACGGGGAGCGGTGCGGGCTTGTCGGTCCGGATCTGCACGCCGAGCTCGGCTCCGAGGGCCTTGATGAGGGCGACGGCGACGAGGAGCCCGTCGGCCCAGGTGATGGTGCCGGTGGCGATGAACGGCAGGGCGAGGGTGATCGCGACGCCGAGGAGCTCGAGGCCGGTCTTCACCTTGCCGCGCCACCGGCCGCCGACGAGGGGCACGAGCCACGTGGCGGCGGTGGTGAGGGCGAGGACGACGAGCTGCGCGACCGCGACAGGTGACAGGCCGACAGCGACGGCGGCCTGGACACCGCCGAGGAGCAGGACGAGGAACGACAGGACGGAGGGCGCGTAGCGCTGCACGGCGGTCACGCGGCACCTCCGGCGGGGAACTGCTTGGCGAGGGCGTCGAACTCGTCGGTGCTGATGTCGACGACCTGGACGCCAGCGCGGGTGAGGGCGTCGACGACGGGCTGGCCGACGGGGACGAGGGCTCCGGCGCTGAGCATGGCGACGCCGCCGGTGCCCCGGAAGAGGATGCGCTCCTCGTTGTCGCCGCGGGCGCGTCGGAGGTACTCGGCGGCGGCGGCGGCGGTCATGTCGATGCGGGTTGTGGGTGCGCCGGCGGTGACCTGGACGCTGGCGGAGTTGCCGGGGCCGAGGTCGACGGGGACGCCGGCGATGACGTGGATCTGGCCCTGGGGGTGGGAGATGAGGACGTGGCCTGACATGGGGTACTCCTGCTCTTGTGCGGTGGGTGCATTGGCGATCGCTTCGCGGATCTCGCCCGCGGTGGCGGTGGTGGCGAGGCGGATGGTGTGGCCGCCGAGGCTGCTCGCCCAGCCGAGGTAGGGGCGGCCGATCTGTGCGGCTCGGGCGCGGAGGGACATGATGCCGACGCGTGCGCCCTGGCCGGCGGCGTCGGTGAAGATGCCGTAGCCGCCGCCGATCGAGATGCCGATGTCGCCGGCGTTCTTGTTGCGGTCGGTGCGGGTGGGGCTGGGGCCGTAGTGGATGACGGAGCCGATGGGGGCGTCCCAGTCGCCGTGGTGGCGGTCGTGCTCGGGGGTGGCCTGCCAGGACTGGAACGCGGTGCCCATGCGTCGGACGGATGCGCCGATGGAGGCAAGGCCCCCGGCGCGCTGCCAGACGAAGTTCAGGCACATGCCCTGCGGGACGATGTGGCGGCCGACGAACGCCCGAGCGCGGGCGACCATGCCGAGGCCGTCGATCACTGCCACGGCTCGCCCTCCTCGGTGGAGACGGGCTGCACGACGTCGTCAGTGCCGTCCGTGGTGTCGAGGTCGGGGGCGTCGTGCTGCACGGCCTCGGAGGCGTGCACGACGGGGGCGTCGCCGACGATGAGGGCGGTGACGCCGGTGGGGTCGGGGGTGGTGGACACGGATGCTCCTCCTTCGGTGGAACAACGAACGCCCCGCACGTGGGCGGGGCGTTCGTCAGGGGTGGGTGGTGCGGGTCAGATGGGCGACGGGACGGTCGTGGACCCGATGACGGCTGCTCCGACGAGGGACCACACCGACCCGGAGGGCGAGGTGTAGCTGCGGGTGTACGGCGGCCAGGTGGTGCCGAAGGTGACGCCGATGATGGAGTCCCCGGTGAGGGCGCGGAGCACGATCGAGCGGACGTTCTGCACGCCGTTCTGCGCGGACGCACCGGAGGGTACGACGAGGGGTGCGAGGGTGGCCTGCACGCCCTTGGCGGCGTCGGTGTCACCGATGGTGCTGCCGGTGCCGAGCTCCGTCCACGTGGTGCCGCCGTCCAGGCTGATCCACCGGCGGAGCTTCTTCGTGGTCGTGTCCACGCGGACGCGGACCCCGATCAGCTTGCCGCCCCACGTGTCCTTGAGGGGCGCGGAGGTGGTGCTGTACGACGTCAGAGCCGTGTTGAGCCCGTACCCGGTCTGCAGGGCGATGTCACCGGCCGCGGTGATGCGGAGGAACCAGCCCTTGCCGTCCTGGTAGCGGCGTGCGATCTCGTAGGACTGCGCCGAGGCGGGGGTGCGGAAGATGGTCTCGACCTCGTACCCGTCGCTGCGGTTCCACCCGTCGACGTACGACGCCTGCGCGTACCCGCCGTTCGGGATGAGGCCGTCGTGGAGGGAAACGACCCCGGTGACGGTCGGCAGTCGGGGGTTGTCGATCCTGCCGCCGACGTAGAGCCTGGTGCCGCTCATCGCTTGCCTCCCTCGATGCGGAACAGCACGTTCGCGCGCGCGCCGATGTACCCGTCGTTCGGGTAGTAGGTGACCTCGTTGAAGACCCACCCCATCGGGCCCGCCCAGTAGGGGCGCATCGCGGGGTAGATCGTGCTCGAGTAGATCGTCGTCGACGCCCACGACCCGTCGCGGCCGCGCTTCCACACCTCGACCGTGTACGTGCCGTACGCCTCCCGGGCGAGGCAAATAACGGCCCCGTTCTGGGACCACATCAGCGCCATGCCGCCGAGGTAGTTCGACTCGGGCCGGTACCCGACGCGCTTGCCAGCGCGGCCGAACGACTGGCGGGTGTAGGTGCCGTCGGCGGCGAAGAACGCCGCGTAGTAGGTCCAGTCGTCCGGCGACGCGATCGGCCCCTCGGCGTAGAGGACGACGTCGCGGGCTCCGTAGAACAGGCGTCGCGACCAGTCGGACGCGAGCCGGTTCAGGGCGGGGGTGAGGTCGGAGAACAGCTTGGCGGTGCCGAGCTGCCCGCGGGCGGTGTCGTTGGCGTAGACGATCTCGCCGGTCTCGATGTTGATCGTCGACCGGTACACGTCCGGGTTGGCCCGGCGGGCGGCCTCCGGGTTGTAGCCGGTGACGCACGGGACGACCTGCTGCCCGGCGGCGTTCTTGAACGACGGTCCGACGTGGGTGTAGCACTGCTGGTCGGGCGAGGAGAAGAACGGCTGGTAGTCGCCGGCGGTGATGGTGCGGGCCAAAAGGTCGAAAGTCAGCCGGATCATGCCCCATGTGTCGACGTTCCGGCGGGTGGTGGCGTAGACCTCGGCGCGGGTGGTGCTGCTGGCCTTCTCGCGGAGGGTGAGCATGTTGTAGCTGATCGGGCCGCCACCGGGGATCGTGACGACCGGGTTCCGGGCGAGGGAGTCGATGGACCCGTCGGGGTCGCCGAGGATCGCGTACAGGCTGTTGGTCTGGTTGTGCTGGTTGTAGACGTAGACGAGGGACCCGTCGGGCAGGAGCTGCACCGCGCCGAGGTTGTGGTCGTCCGCGATCGGGGTCGAGGTGACCGCGACGCCGCGGATGGGCGCTCCGGGGCGCGCCTCGAGGAGGTAGTGCTTCCCGGCCTCGTCCATGGCGGCGACGAGCACTCGCCCGTTCTTGGGGTCCTCGAACACCATGTCGCACCACCACTCGGTGATGGCACCCGACCACCGGCCGGCGGACCCCTCGACAAGTCCCAGACGCTCGGCGATGTAGCTGAGGGACCAGTCCGACAAGACCACGTCCACGGTGCCGTCGGCGGAGCGGATACGGAGGAGCTGCTGGCCGGCGTCGTTGGAGATGAGGAACGCGTTGGGGTTCCCGTCGGGCAACCGCTCGACGAGCGCGACGGTGTCCTCGGGCTGCCCTGTGGGGCTCAGGCCCAGCGCCTTGGACGCTCCCTGCGGCTGGTAGCGCGCGACCCGGGACGAGGCCAGCTCGCTGGACACGGCGGCCTTTGCGGCCTGCGCGGGGATGTCGCTCTTGGCGAGCGAGTCCGCCACTAGCGGGTCCATGATCTGACCCACGGCGGCGCGGGACTCGGAGTCGGTGCGACGGAGCTCCTCGGCCATGACTCCGTCGTTGGCGAGGGGCAGCGAGCCAACGGGAACGTACTTGCCCATGCGGTCTCCTAGTCCTGGTAGCGCATGATCTGCGCGGGGTTAGCGGCGGTGTTGAACCAGACGGGCCCGTCGGTCGGTGGGCGTGTGGGGCCCACCCAGATGACGTCCTGGCCGGTGGGGGCATCGAGGAGGGTCCCGATCTGGCCTCCCTCCGCGGGGACGTTCACGCGCCAGCGGAGGTGGTCGAAGCCGCCGCCGGGTGCGAGCCACAGGATCGTCAGCTCGTACCAGGTGGCGGGCACGAGCCCGACCGTCGAGATCAGGTCGACCTCGAAGTATCCGGAAGGCTGTGGGGTGACGCGCACGGGGAGGGTGGCGAGGAGCCGCCCGTTCTTCGTCGACGCCTGCTGGGGGGTGAAGATGAGCTCGGGCTGCGCCCCGGTGAGGGGTTGCAGCCCGAAGTCGGTGAGGGTGCCGGTCACGAGCGGCATGGGCGTCTCCTAGAGAGTTCCGGCGATGAGGCCGGACGAGGGGTTGATGAGCAGCGGCACCCAGCCGTCCGATTTCTCGGGGACCTGACTGATGCCGATGATGCGGAGGCCGCCGCCTCGGATGTTGACGCCGTCGGCGGTGGTGATGTCGACCGAGGAGTTGGCGAGGAGATCGATCAGGCCGACCGCGCCCAGGAAGAGCGTCTCGGTGGAGTAGAGGCCGCCGCTGCCGCCGTTGTAGCTGGGGCCGAGGTGGAGGACGCCGGCCGTGATGACGCCTTGGTCGACGACGTCGACGTCGCCGGCGACGGTGGTGTCGCCGTTGATCTCGGTCTCACCGTTCATGACGGTGCGGCCGGTGAAGGTGACGTCGCCCTCGACAATGAGCGGGCCCGTGATCGTGGTCCCGCCCGCGATCGTGAGGTCGCCCTCGATGCTCATCGCACCGACGATGGTCGAGGTGCCCTCGAGGCGGAGGGGGCCAATGAACGTCGTGCTGCCGGTGATGCGGAGCTCGCCCTGCACCGAGAGGGGGCCGGTGAAGTCGGCGTTGCCGGTGACGACGAGGGAGCCGCGGACGCGGAGCTGCCCGTCGACGTACTCGATGCCGTCGACGTAGAGGCTGCCGGAGACGCGCCCGGACCCGTTGACGGCGATCGACTCGTCCCCGTTGAACTCGGTCTGCCCGCCGGTCACGGAGGTGTTCCCGAGGGGGGAGCGTGTCTCGAGGCGGCGGACGCGGCGGGTGACGGCGGTGCGGTGGTCGCCGTCGCGGCGGATGATCTTGCCCATGCGGGCCGCCTTCCTACTGCAGTTGCAGCCCGATCGTGGTGGTGAGGTTCCCGGAGAAGCCGATGAGGCGGACGTCGTCCTTCCACCCGTCGAAGATCCACGGGTCGTCCATGGACCAGACGCGGTGTTGCTGGCCGAGGCGGAGGTCGAGGACCCCGGGGTCGCCGTCGGCCTGCATGCTGAACGGCCAGTCGCTCGGCGGCTTCTGCCGGCTGAGCACCTCGGCGTCGGCATGCGATTGCAGGGCGCGGCCGTTCTTGAGCTGGCTGTACGACTCGACGCGCTCGATCGCGGGCACGTCGGTCGTCGCCCAGGCGCTTCGGACGAGGAGCTTCTCCTCGGACCCGTCACCGGTGGCGTAGATGACGTTCGCCTGCTGGTTCGCGTTGCCCTGCAGACTGAACCCGGACACGGGGCTCTCCGGGGCGGGCAGCACCCACTCGAGCAGCGGCCCGCCGAGGGTACCGATGCGCGGCACCCACTCGAGGCGGCCACCGTCGGCGGACCAACGGGGCTCGAAGTCGACATCGGGGCCGCCAGCGTCGTCCTGGATCTCGACGAGCTCGTCCTCGATGTAGGCGAGGTCGAAGTCGGACCAGGTGCGGCTCGCCTCACCCGGCATCCCCACGGGTGGCAGCACGAGGGGGAGGGCGTAGTTCGGGCGGGGCCCCTCGACGGCCATGCGGATCAGCCGGCCCGCGAGGGACGCCAACGACTCGCCCGCGAAGACCTGCCGCCGGTTCGGGGTGTACCCGCCCGCCCCGAGGGTGGTGCGGTGCTTGAGCATCTCCCGGAACTCCGCGTGCCGGAAGGAGACGGTCCCCTTCTTGCCGTCGACGTCGGGGTTGGTGAGGATGCCGGCGTAGATCGGCACGTCGTCCCAGCACCGCACGACCGTCCGGGACCAGGGGGTGAGTAGGTTTCGCCGGTCGTCGCGGCGAGCGGCGAGGTGCGAACCCGACCCGATGCCGTCCATGTGGAGGGTGAGGTCTCCGGTGCCGATGCCGTTCAGCTTGCGCTGCCAGTCAACGTCGACGAGGGCGGAGTCGTCGATCTGCGCGAGCTTGTCGCCGGTGGTGGTGCTGCACAGCCACGTGGTCCACATCAGATGTCCGTGTCCTTCGTTCGGGTGAGCATGGACATGGCACCGCCTCCGGGGACGAGCCGGGCAAGCTCCTGCACGTCGGGCCGAGCGGCCCAGGTGTCGGCGCGGTCGACGATCCCGTAGCGGACGGTGCCGCCGATCGTGACCTGCCCCGTGGCCATGTCGACCGTGTGCGGGCGGTCCGGTGTGACGGGCTCGCGGACAATGAACCGTTTCCCGTCGGGCCCGTTGATCGTGTAGCCGGGCCCGGAGCCCGACACGACATGCACGGGAGCAGCCGCGAAGTTGCCGCGATGCCAGAACGAAACCTGCTCGTTTCCAGCTGAACGGAACTCGCGCACCTCTCCGTACTTCAGCGGATCGGGGCAGCGCACCGAGAACTGGTACCTCGCGATGCGCCCCGGCACGATAGTCCGGAAATACGGCTGCCCGAAGCGGCGCCCGTGCACCGACGCCCGCGGCCCTTGGTACCGAACGTCCAGCCGCAGGAGACCCTGCAGAGCGCCCACGAGCGTGTTCCGCCTTGCCCCGAGCTCCGGGGCGCTTCGAGCCCGGCAGAGGCCGGAGACGCTGAGCACGCGCGCTTCGTAGTACTCGGGAGCGTCGAAGGAACCATGGCCCACCCGGTCCAGGTTCTCCGACCGGGTGGGAGGTGCGTCCTCCCACCCGGTGAAGCCGTCGGGCTCGATGAAGAACCCGACGTCGCCTTCGCCGCCCCAGAACACGAGGTCACCCATGCGGAGGACATCGTCGGTGTTGTCGATCACCCTGCCTCCTTCCACGCGTTGTTCTCTTCGGTGCGGATCAGCTGCTTGATCTCCGACGGCGTGAGTCCCTGCGGCACGTTGTAGGTGTTTTGGAACACCGGCCCAGAGGGGCGCTCCCCGCCGCCCATGACGACCACGCGAGGCGCAGCCGGCGCATACCGTGGCGCAGACTGCACCGGGCCACCGGAGGCGTACCCGCGCGTCCGAGCGCCGGCGAGGATCGCTCGCCGCCATTCCATGACGCCCGCGTGTCCGCCTGCCGCGTCGACCTCGCGTTTCGTGATGACGTGCTCGCCGTTCGACAGCCACGCCGCGATGGAGTCGCTCGTACCCGTGCCGGGTCCGTAGATCGGGCCGCCGCCCGCGCGCTTGAGCACGCCGAGGCCAGTCCCTCGCAGGTCCTCAGGGATGCTGCCCTGCTGCGAGTACCGGGCGATGAACTCCGTCACCTTCGTGCTCGGCACGTTCCGCACCGACTGCGCGTACGCGTCGACGTCGGCCTTCGGTGCCGTGAACCCGGCCGCCGTCGCCACGTTGTCCGGGATCAGCCCCAGCTTGTCCGCGTAGACGTCCGCCGCCTCGCCCGTGATACCGAACTGACCCAGGAGCTCGATCAGCTTGTCGCGGCCGTTCTGAATCGCGGCCGCCGCCTGCTCCTGGCTGCCCGTGTTCTCGAGCGTCGCCGACGACAGCTGCAGCGTTGACTTCGCGATGTCGTCTAGGGCCGCCTGGTTCGCGCGCCCCTTCTCCTCCGCGACGTCGAGGCTCGTCCCGTTGTCCGTCACCGACGCGGTGAGCTCGTCCAGGCTCGCCTCGTAC
>Ga0265797_10011525_pt1 | contig 11049 bp, 11 predicted proteins | sample P2T30metagenome_FD_192433 | JGI IMG/M metagenome (GOLD analysis project Ga0265797, IMG submission 192433) | Plant litter microbial communities from East Loma Ridge, Irvine, California - P2 T30 | ecosystem: Environmental > Terrestrial > Plant litter > Unclassified | place: USA: California... | reverse complement strand
CTTTCCCGCAGCTGGTCCATTGAAAGTGGTAGACTTGGTCAATGGAGGGGTAAAAGAGGGCAACGCAAAGGGTGTGACAGTCAATTGGGGTGGGCACTGGTGTTATTGGGAGCAGCCGGAGACGTTCAACAAGCTTATGATTGAGTTCATGGGATAAGACGAGCGTCTTATTGGAATACTAGTTCAGAGGCAACTAAGCTATGTCAAACTAGTGGTAGTGGACAAAAGCAGATCGATTGACTCGCTACATAGATTATCTAGAGTCCTCTGACTACAACTATCTCGATCGTTACCCCTTCAAAATATGATCATCCTCCCTAATCAAACTGGATATGACATATATTGGATATTGTGTCAGAGTATATAACATCTGGGACTCACTGAGTAAATACCGCATTCAACTGAGTATAAGTTGCTGGGATAGCGCCTTAACTGCTTTCTTATGTTGCTGTTACTACAATACCGCGTTGTGAAAATCTGCTGTTAAGCATCGATATCACTTGTAAAACAATAACATCTGGGACTATACGATAGTGGCGGGATATGTGCGACTATCTCTCCATGTTTCCTATGCGCTCGTGTCTAGTAGAAAGATAGATGTCTTGCTCTAGACTATAGACTCAGAAGGAGCGAGTCCCCACAGGAATACACGCTTGATACCGTGAATAAAATTACCGTCGTTAGGCTGATTGTTGAATATCTACGTAGTTTGTAGCGTCATAATCTGCTTCTCACCCGAATCAGATCTACATTCGCTTCAGCCAACAACACGGTTATATCGCTTCGGATGTGCGCTTCGTGAATTTGAATTGCCTTTTCGAACTGCTTGCAAAAGGCGACACGAGCAGCAAGCCCGCCCTTACCCTTGCCTGAATGCGGGATTGCCAAACGCTCTGCACTAAGATTCTAATCATCTAAGAGGATCTGTATGCTTAGCCATGCTACTTTTTCAAGCACAGAATTCAAGGTCCGGGAGTATATGCAGTTGAGTTGGTTTTGTATATCAGTGTCAGCTTTCAGCAACGCGCGGGTGTCAGATGCCACATGCTGCTCAACATCATAGACGACAGGCTGTTTTCCTATATGACCCGACTACACGAGCATTTCAGGATTCTGGTAATATCGCTGCGGAACTCTTTGGATGTTGCTGTATTTGTTATAATCTATGAGTAGACTCATTCCTCACTTGTCGACAATATACCGCCCTGGGCTGTCTCTCTAAAGCTCCAGAGCGTATATTTCTGAGGTAGTAGACATGACATGCATCCAAAGGTGACATATGGAAATGGGGGAATTCCGGCAACGACGCTTTGAACTGGTGTATAATTATGGGTGGCATCTGAGAAGGTAATGGAGGAGCGAAAGCTGAACTCTAGGCATGGAATTTCGTGACGTTACTCTAACTATCGCTAGACTTGGATATTATCAAAGTGGTAAGCATTGACAACGGTGGGCGGCGACATAAACACCTTTTGGAATGAATCGAGTTCCTATACGTCACCGTGAAGTATGCTGATACACAAAAGGGCTTCCATAACCTGCTGGCAGCGTAACTATGCATATTGCCGTTGTCCACCAAGCATTGCGGGCCGCGAGGAGGGGCTGAAACGCTCGTGTTAGGACCGCAGACCAACCCACGCTATCTCACGAAGATACAACACAACAAAGCGGAGATGGTATTGCAATACGGAAGCTATTCAAACTGTGGTATAAGATTGAGAGTTAGATAAACAACATTGTCCATTGACGAGCAATCTTGGCTATTACATTGTTGTGGCCTGCTCCGCAAGCGTCGTGGCGCTGAAACGTCAACCACAGTCTCCAAGGCTCCGACCATCGAGTTACCCCCTCAATCCCAAGGTCTTCCAAGGACTGGAGAGGTATCGTCATGTCTCCTAGATGTCATCAGGTCCGGCAAGTCCCAAAGCCTGCCTACGGGTCGGCGCATCAGGCTTAAAGAACGGCTTCTCTGCCAATGCTGTCACTCTCGTTCCGTGTCTCGGCTCAGTTCCTTCATAATCCCAACTTGCATTATGGATAGTGATTCTGTTATCCCAGAGCGCCGATGTTCCTGGAGTCCACCGAAAGCGAACCTGAGTATCGACGTTGTTCTCATAAACATCGAAGAGATAGTTGAGGATAACATCGCTTTCAGCCTTGTCGAGCCCAACAATGCGGTCAGTGAATGCACGGTTAACCCACAGTGACTTCCAGCCGGTCGCTGGATGAACACGGACGATCGGGTGAACGCGCTCAATGTACTTTGGGCCAGCGCTAGTGTTGTCGCGATCAAGATATGGGTGCGCACTACGGTATACTGCCTCTCTACCGTCGATGATCTTTCTAAAGGCCGGGGAAAGCTTCTCGTAGGCGGCATAACCTGAGGACCAGAGAGTGTCACCTCCAATCTTTGGGATGGTATCATTGTGCAGATGCGTTACACTGGAGAAAGTCAGACATGAGCTGACTGGATAACGAGCATCGTCACTTACCCGGCTGGCTGGCGTTCGTGTACCAAATCAGTGTGCCACCTGGACGCTCCGCCTGTCTTTCTGAAGCTGGGAGTTACCTCTGTCGCTTGTAGATCCGGCCAAAGAACAGTCACTCCCGGCACGCCTGGTACAAATGGAACTTGCGGCTTCACTGCATGTCAGTATACCAACAGTAGAACGAAAAGAACAACATACGTGGACTTCAATTTCACCATACCATTCACCAAGCTTCTTCTGCTGCTGAGGCGTGAGATCTTGATCACGGAAGAACACCACGCTTCTTTCAGCAATCAAAAGGCCAAGCTCATCCTTCTGTTGGTCTGTAAGATCCTTCAGTTGAAGTCCAACGACTTCTGTTCCAATATGCGCAGTCAAGTGTATGATTTCCTTTGCAGCGCTAAACAGCGCTTTCTTTTCTGGATCAGCCCGGGATCCTGGATCGATGTGCTCGCGATCATAGTCTCTGATCTTGTACACATCGTCAAGGTAAAGTGGCTTCGCCGGCCTGTAAGGATAGCCGTTCGATAGGTCGATGCCTGCTTTCTCGAGCCTTTTTCTGGCTGGCTCGGGCAGCTTTAGCGAGTCCTTCTTTGGGGGGATGGTGTCTTTTTCTTGGATGTGTTCATGAATGGGGATGATTGCGCTTGGTGCCATTGTGACGGTTTGCCGCGTTGTGGTCGAGAATGACAGATGTTCTGTGAAGCCATCATCCCTTATATCTGGACCATATTTCCCCACTCGTTACCGTTCAATCGCTTAATAATACATTCCGTATCCGAAGGATCAAGTTGGATGTGTCGCGTGGCGATTGCGATATTCATGGATCCTTTGCGGGGTCGATCACATCATCGGCGGGATTATGACGAATACCCAGTAAACATCTCCCACCTTATCGAACAGAAAGGTCACCTTATTTCTAATCCGAAAAATGTGGGTTCATATGGTTATTTGCAGTTTGATGCACCGATGTCTGCTGCTAGGAGTTCTCGCAATAGTGGATGTTCATGATGCCATTCACGTCGGCCATCACGTTTTGCATACCCTCACACCACGTCGGCTATGTGTTCAGCAATGACGGCCCCATATCGAAAGCCCCGCACTGAAATAATGGGTAATCCGGAATATCAGTTGGCGGTGCATCGTCTCGAGGTTTTTCTGATTGCGCCGGATTGAGGAGTGATGCACTCAACCATCTCGCAAAGCCGCAACAAAGTCCAGGCCTAACTTTAGCGACATTCTGAATATGAGCTTTCCTTCGAAACGCGTTGCCGTTATCGGTGCAGGTATCAGTGGTGTCGTTGCTGCTGCCCACCTCAAGAAAGAAGGCCTTGATGTCACAGTCTTCGAGCGATCCAGTGCTGCAGGAGGCATATGGTAGTCTTCCGAATCTGATCACTCTACAATTTACTTACCTCATGAAAGGTTGTACGATGAGCGAAAGCCTCTGGAGCCATCATATTCAACAGTACCCGTTTCACAGGCTGGTAGTACATATGCATGTGAAGAAGCAGAAGATCTAGAAAGGTTGCTTCACGCGCCACCAGGGTAAAGTCTACGTAGCTCACAACTTTTTACACAGAATTACTGACTAGGAGCAGTCCATGTTACGTTGGCCTGAAAAACAACGTGAGCACACGCCTACTGGAAACTACGTTGCATCGGTTCCCAGTGGGGACTGAGGACTATGTAACGCACAAAGTTTTGGCAGACTACATAAGAGATACTTCTATCTCAACGGGAGTACACGGAGTCACGGAGTATGATACCAATGTGAAGAATGTTTGGAAATGTGGTGAATCATGGTCAGTCGAGACAGCGACTCTGCAGACAGATACCACGGGTGTCGTCGAACGGAAGGATTCTACTCAGGTAATTGCTGCCGCCATCAAATCTATCTAGATGCTAACTATGCTGCAGAAATTTGACGCTGTAGTAGTTGCTTCGGGTCACTACCACGCTGCAAGAGTTCCCAATACTCCCGGACTGGCGGAGTGGAAACAGAGATGGCCAGAAAGGGTAGAGCACTCGAAACGCTACCGAAAACCTGAGAATGCTCAGTACAAGGTTCGTTTTGATCATTATTAACACAGCCTCCTCCAGTCGCCTTCAAACTAACGCTCCTATAGAACTATCTACTTGTTGGTGGAAGCGTATCAGCTACAGATATCGCACGCGAGCTCAGTCCATATGCAAACAAAATCTTCCAAAGCCAAAGGAATGGTAGATTTGATCTTCCTCCTAGTATGCTTCCCGACAATGCTTACCGGGTTGACGAGATTATATCATATGATGTGCCCGATGGGGGTACATCAACACCACTAGGCCCATCTGAAGCGATCCCAGCCACCGTTACCCTGAAGTCGGGCGCAAAGATCTGTGACATCCATCATGTCATACTTTGTACGGGTTACCATCTTACATTACCATTCTTGCCTCAACTTCATTCGGACAATACGCCAGTCGACAAGGCGGATGACACACTGCTGGTGACGGATGGGACACAGTTTCACAACCTGCACAAGGACATCTTTTACATAAACGACGCTACTCTTGCCTTTATTGGCGTTCCTTTCTTTACTGCGACCTTCAGCCTGTTCGAGTTTCAAGCCATGGTAGTTGCCAAGATATTCTCTGCTCAGGCAAAACTCCCAAGCAAAGAAGCCATGCGAGATGAATACAATGAGAAACTGAAGATCAAAGGTCATGGAAAAGCATTTCACAGCTTACGAGATCAAGAGGCGGACTACGTCAACGAGCTTATAGCTTGGGTTAACTCTGACCTGGAAAGAGTAGGCAAAGAGAGGTTGAGTGGGCACACCGATAAATGGCATGTTGCACGAGCGGATAGCTTAGCCAGGATGAAGGCCTTATTTTCCAAACCGTACGTTGAGAAGAGAGTTGAAGTAACATGTTTGTAGTACGAGTTTTGAATGAGACCGTTATCACGTGACATCAGATAGGAATTTGATCAAAGAGTGCCGTGTTGAAAACCACCCAATCTCCAGATCCTACAATGTAATCTACGCTAGACGTTCAAACTATTCATATCGTGTCTTTCGGGTAAATTTCGGATGCAGTAATCCTTCATGGTTCTTATCTTTGAACACAGGCACGCAATCTGCACGCTCAATGGCGACACATGTCACCACAGCATCGCCATGCAACACGACGATCCCCCAACACGCAACGTCGGTTATTTGAACCCGTTTTCTGCCTGTAACATATAAACTAACCACGGACAGCTGAAGTCCCGCTCCAACCCTGTCATAACGCCATACCAGCCCCAGTATGTCGACTTGCGCCTCGTACCGAAGGCGCTCCTACTGTCATGCTAAGCGCCATCAAGAACAGCCAAAATTATTGGCAAGCTTGATGATGGCAAAGATGAGCTTGCCTTGCTTGTTTAATAAGGTCGGATATTTTGCGCATACTTTCTTCCTTGCGGACCATACATTTCATACCAATCCCTCTCAAACATGGGACTCTCTCAAAACATCTCAACCGATGTTGTCTCAGCGACAGCTAGCACTCAGTCCGACGAACGAGTGAAACCAAAAGCCCATAAATGGTATTACTACCTTTGGGATACATTGGATAAACCAAAGGAGGAAAGATGGTTCATGTTCAAGCTCGACGCTGCTTTGCTTACCTTTGCGTCTTTGGGTATGTTGCGACGCGTTTCTCTTATCGGAGCCTTGGCGCTGACTGTGTCGCAGGTTACTTTATCAAGTACCTTGATCAGACAAATATCAACAGTGCGTTTGTATCGGGAATGTATGTAGTGGTCTTGCATCACCCGGAACTTGATTGCTGATATTGAGATAGGAAAGAGGACCTCGGACTTTACGGAAACCAACTCAACTACATGCAAACATGCTGGACAGTCGGATATGTCATTGGCGAAATACCCAGCAACATCATCTTGACTCGCATTCGGCCGTCGATTTGGATACCAGCCATGGAGGTATGTTACATGTACGATATAGGAGATTATCTACTAATAATAGTAGCTCATATGGGCAGTTTTGACGTTTAGTCTCTGCCGTGCTAATAACGCGGAAACTATCTATGCTATACGGTTCTTTGTTGGTAAGCTCGAGCCATCTTGCTCTAAGTCTCAAATCACTGACTAGCCTTGTTAAGGTCTCGCCGAGAGCACATTTTACCCAGGCATGCAATACATTATCGGGTCATGGTACAAGAAGGAAGAGTTGGCCAAGCGCTCCTGCATCTTCCATACCAGCGGCGCAATCGCGACAATGTTCTCAGGCTACCTGATGGCCGGAGTATATAAACTCGATGGGCGCGGGGGCTTTAGAGGGTGGCAGTGGTTGTTCATCGTCGATGGAATCATCTCACTGCCCATTGCTTTACTCGGATTCTTCGCGCTGCCCGATCTACCCGAGATCTCAAAACCGTTCTACTTGACCAAGGAGGAAGTGGCATTCGCTCAGAAGCGCATGGAAGAAGAAGGTCGGCAGAAGCGACAGCCGTATACCAGAGCAAAAATCTGGAAGATTTTCACCTCCTGGCATATCTATGCCCTTGTTGCGCTTTATGTGTTTTTCAACAACGGAACTTCAGGAGGACAACCGGTCTTTCAGCAATTCCTTAAAGCGAGCAAGAATCCCAAGTACACCGTCAGCCAGATCAACACGGTAAGTTTCCTGGTCCCCCCTTCGTTCCGATCACGTAGAAACTGATGTCCTTGCGAATAGTACCCAACGGCCACCAATGCTGTACAAGTCGTCACCACGCTGCTGTACGCCTGGACAAGTGACAGTATCCTGAAAGGATCAAGGTGGCAACCGATCGTCTTCGGCGGCTGCATGAACATCATGTGCTCTGTCAGTCTCGCAATCTGGGATATTCCGGTCAAGTGGAAGTGGGCTTGCTACATACTCTCTGGATTCGGCGGTGGGCTATCTGGCCTATGCTTCGCCTGGGCGCACGAGATCTGCACACACGACAACGAGGAACGAGCCATTGTCGTCGGTGCAATGAATGAGATGGCGTATGTGCTTCAGGCGTGGCTGCCACTACTTGTGTGGAAGCAGGTAGAGGCGCCCCAGTACCGCAAGGGGTTCATCACAGTCTCGTTTTTGAGTGCTGCGCTGATTGCCACGGCGCTTACTATCCGGCTACTGCACGCAAGAGAGGTAGCTCAGAGGCGAAAGATTCAGCCTCCTGGGCACTTTGAGCGAATTGGTGCTGACGGCGAGGAAGGGGATTTGGTCGTTGATGCAGATCTCGGCTACAAGAAAACACCTTGAGATGTTGTTGTGACTCAGTGTTCTGCCATTTTGGCTATACTCACCCATCACCATCATGATATACACACTGAAGGTCTGAAAATCTAAAGCAGTGCTGGAGTATTAAGAGACAAGTAAAAGACCAATGGCCAGACGAAATCTCAGTTGTATATGCTGGATAATTGTTCATTGACGTGGTTGGAGGTTTACTTCTCAACCGTCTTGAAAATATGTCATTTCTTCCAAATACTCCTTTTTACAAACATCCATCTGTATTTCAAAAAAGTGTTCCCGAGATGACACAAACAACCAGACGTTTTCTTTTGCCGTCGACGTTTGCCACTTTCGTTTCTAGATAAAGCGCTCCGCCGCATCTCGCTTCGATCTCATCCCGTAGCTTGTCGTCCTGGATAGTGGCGTTCCCAGTAGCCGTGTTTCTCTCACGAATACTGCAGTATGCTACCCTTGGTTGATAGCGTATAGTAGCAGTTGAACCGGCTCTTGCACTGCAATCGGGATCCAGTCATTGCTAGAACAATCAGAGTTCCGGGATAAATTAACAGCACGCGGATCTCGCTATTGAACGACATACCCGAGTGTAAGGACACATCAATTGTATTTTTTAGCAAATTTCCTTAGATCACTTGCTCAATGCTTTTGCATCTATCCCCAATACGCTTTCGTCCACTCGCCTGCTCTCTTTGCCATGTTAACAGCCTCCTTGTCAAAACCCATGACAGCGCCCATTGCCAGTATATCGTGCGGGACATGCTCCTCAATATCGAGCTGCACATCATTACCCGCTTCCTTCATCTTTTGCGCCCATTCAACAACATCAGGGCATAGCACCTCGGCACTTCCAGCATTTACCCATATAGGCACGACGCATTCAAATGTCCTGTTCTTCTGCGAAATGTACGGCTGAGATAGTATTTGTAGACCAGGCAATCCAGCGTACGCGCTAGTGCCCCAACGGGTAAGTGGAGCGGAAAGAAAGTCAGTTTTGTAGTTTGGGTTGTCGTAAACAAAGGAGCAAGATGTATCCGAGGGATCTATCCACGGCGACCAGAGCACCGCTGCGCAGGGAGCAGGTAGGTCGATTTCAGGCCCATACTCTGATATATAGCGGAGTAGGGCAATTGTGATGTTTCCGCCAGCTGAATCGCCAGACACAATGATATTCTTTGGGGGAATCTTCAAATCGTTGACAAGGTAGAGGTATGAAGTCAGCGCGTCTTGAGGTGGTGCAGGAAAAGGGTTCGACGTCTTCGAGGCGGGGAGCGTGGAGAGTCGATATTGCGGGGCGAATATGTGTGTAGCAGGCGTATGCTCAAGCAGTTTTTTCGCCATATAACCGCTTGCTTTCGTTCTTCCATCTCCTGGGCAAGCGTTAGCAGGATCTCCTCAAACCCGGATTCTCGCGACTTACCCGCTACAAACGCACCGCCATGCGTCAGAAGAATAACTTTGACATTTTCGATATCGCTACCGGTAGTCAGTGGCGCTGGATACCACGTCGCGCCAATCTGTGCTGGCACCACATCCGGGTTGCTCCTCAGCGGTCCTCTGTACGCATCGTCTTTTGCTGGTTTGATGACTACAAAACGCTCTTTTTCTTCATTGGGCGTGAGGGGGAGCGGGGTCTTGATTTGCAGAGTTGCAACATGAAAAAGCGCAGAGAAGAAGATGCGCACAACTATGGCTTGTCGAAATGTCCACGTGGGATGCTGGCGACCGGAGCTGATGAGGTACTTGACGAGGTACAGAGGGGTGCGTACGAGCTCAAAGCCAAGTGCACCGAGCGCGTATACTCCCTTAAGAGGCTGTCGTGTAAGATATGTCATGATGATGCGTGATGGTGGCTATCATTTGCTGCAGCGAAGCTGTAAAAAGTCATATCCGGGTGTCCCGTAGTCTAGACTGTGGGCCGAGGTCCCCGACCATATCTACGAAAACTGTATCGGCGAGTCGCGAATCGCGACGTACATCATCACATGTCAAAAAGTAAGCCCCGACTTCGACTGCATCTTAATTTTGGTACCAAAAGGGCACAGTATGTATATGGAAAGAGGTTCTTGATGACTATTTTTGCGCAAAGGTTTGCGCAAACCCGAAAAGAGCTTCGGAAGAACGGCTGTAGCAAATCAGCCTTGGCCGTGCAACGCAGTTCAGCCAATTCCTCGACAAATTGAATTCTTGGTGAACATAGAAAAATTTCCGTTAGATGTATTTCTCCGAAATATATTGTTGTCTGAAATGAGCGACGCACTGAGCAGAGGGGACATCACGTGACTGCGCGATGGCGTGTTACCCTGACGCGATTTGAAACGGCTATGCTCTTCCTAGAAGAAACACATTCTAGATCTCTGTCAGAATTGAGACACAACAAGATCATGTATGTTAATCCCCCTCCGCCATGCTTCGAGAATCAAGATGTGCTATCCGATTACACCTTTGCCATAGCGCAGCAGCCGAGTACGTTCATCGGGAGCAAGTCTACTACCTTTGCATAAGGTGAAGCAGTGGCCATTCGAGTATGGGTAATTGCAGTCAGCATCAGACACATCTCCTAACTAGAGTAGACTCCACGCATGCCAATGTCAGCTTGCGGTGCGCTATGCTGGAAAGTTCATACAGTTGGCCGAAGCTCTGGCGGACAAAAAAAGCTTTGCTCCGTTCATCCAGTGGGTGTCATTCTACAGCGACTTGTGAGTATGGATCTTCCTAAGTGACGGAAGGATATTGCATCACTCTGACCTAGAATTCGTTCCAAAGTCCCAGAGTAGGGCATGTAACCAGAAACTGCACTTTGCACTTTCGTCTTAGTTGCCGAAGAAAGATTATAGAAAGAATGCCGATGAAGAGGATAGAAGTTGTAGCACAACAAAATAGCAGCATGTGAGAGGGGTTAGACGTGGTGTCAGTCATCGACTTCATGGTGGGTCACCCCGACGGATATGCTACTAGCGAGATTTAGCGCGCGATCTCGGTGCTCAGTAGTTCTGCAATAAAACGGCACGTATTCCGCGAAGCATATCATATCTTGTCCATGATATCGTTCAAGTTATTCGAGATGTCTCCTAATCCTCTTCTATGTGACCTCCTGCCATATGGTCTCTCGTCTACAATCCGCCCACAACGCCATCCATGCATCCGTACCCTACAACTTCGACGACAGTTTACCACTCTTCTGCGCGGTATAAGTCGCAATAAGATCCATCAATGCCGGACTGAGCACATCGTATGGCTGCAAGCCCTCCTTCCTGAACTTGTCCCTTACGGCATCCATCTCCGACGGCTTGAAC
>Ga0265797_10011524_pt1 | contig 11049 bp, 6 predicted proteins | sample P2T30metagenome_FD_192433 | JGI IMG/M metagenome (GOLD analysis project Ga0265797, IMG submission 192433) | Plant litter microbial communities from East Loma Ridge, Irvine, California - P2 T30 | ecosystem: Environmental > Terrestrial > Plant litter > Unclassified | place: USA: California... | reverse complement strand
ATTAAGCGCCGCTGCACCGCTGAGCAAGACGCAAGACAGCAGAGACAGCAGAGAGACGCGACTCGCACACGCTCCTGCTCCTGTCCGACGGCGTCTTCGCGCCTGCAGTAGTCCTCGTAGGCTTGTCCTACTGTAGTTACCCTTAGCAGAACAGCCAAAGCTGAGCACAAGCGTACCTGGATCAAGGATTGCCGCTGCCGATGTGCATGTGCGTGTGTGCATGTATCGAAGATTTGCCAGCTCCAATTGTCTCCGGTGGCTGCCCCTGAACCAATCCCATCGCCCGTCGGCCGCCTCTCGCATCTGGTCCAGCCCGTGGTACCTGCCAAGGCAGCACGCTAGTCACGCCGCCGGCGCGTGGAACAGCTGCCTCCGGAGATTATATGAAGATTCGCAGAAGCTGAGGTGGAAGCTCGCTGGAAGGGGGCGGAGAGCACGCGAAGTGGACGTGCCGTGCGTCTGGCTGAAGTCTCTCTGCTGTCGGTCTCTGCACTTCGCTGCTCGCTGCACCGCCGTTGATACCTTATCGTCTGCCGTGATGATGAGCTGTCATAACCCGCTGCACGCAATACTCTTATATCAGCGGTCGAGCATGTATAGTGGACGTCTGTATACCTCACACCGCTCGCTGGTTGAGACACCGCTTGCTGACTTGCTCGCGGCGGTGGAGTGAGTTTATGTGGCTTTGGTGAGCTTTGGAAAGCTCCAGCAGACAGATGCTCTGAAAGCGTTTGTATCTGCTTGCAGTCGACGACGAGGGCATATCTCATCCTTACACATTCCTTTGTTGCATCTGACCACCATCATCATTATCATTATCATCAATATATCCCTACCCTACCATCAACCTAAGCACAATAAAATGACATCCACCACCTCCCAAACCCTCACAACAACAACCCTCTCCCCAATCCTACCCTCCTCCCCAAAAACCCCATCAAACACCCCCCTCTCAACCCTCTGGTGGAACACCAACCTCCCTCCCCACGACCACACCCCCGCCTGCCCACCCTACCTAACCTACGCCCTCACGCACCCCAAAGAGCGCGCCAATCTCAGCACTCTCGACGCGGATTTCAAGCGCCTGACATGGCCCGAAGTTCGTGCACACGTCGCCGCCAACCGCCTCGATCAGTTCACACGAGTCCCCAGCGAGCTGAGGCGGTATCGCCAGTATACCGAGAAGCTGGTGCGGGAGTATGGGAGTGTGATGCGTTTTGTGCTGGATGAGAGATTGGGGTGGAGGGACTCGAGGGCTGGGGAGGAGAGATTTGAGGATGGTGGGGGTATGTATTCTTTTTGTCTATTCTTTCATTTATACAAGATGTAGTTTCCCGGCGAGCGAGTAGATTTCGAGGGAAAGCGTGATTGTACATGGACCCCATGCTAACACCCCCCTCAAAAGACTCCTACAAAATCCTCCTCAACGACTGGCCCTACGGCATCGACACGCGCATCGTGCACCTCGTCGTCTGGACCAAATTCGCCACGCCCTCCGACCCCATAACCGACGACCTCCTCCCCGAGACCCGCGCCGAGCTGGAAGACTTCGTGCAGCGGAAATTCGGCAGCGTGTGTGGTGAGGAGCGAGTGATTTGGTTCCGGAATTGGGGAGCGCTGAAGAGCGTGCATGCGGTCGAGCATTTTCATGTTATGCTGTTTGATCCGCCGAAGGAGTTTGTGAGGGAGGTGACGGGTGGGGATGTTAGTTTGGCGGAGAAGGTTGAGGGGGGGTTGGTGAGGTTGTGATGAGGTGTTTTGGGATGGGAGTTTGAGTGGTGGGTTGCTGCTGGTGGTTTGTGAGGTTTTCTTGGTGTTGGAGGCGAGTTGCGAGATGCTTGTGGGTCTGTATGTGAGCGAAGTACCGGGTTGCGAAGGCCTACATGGATATAGAGGGTAAAGAGTACTCTTTGCGCCAGCATATAAGTGATAATTAGACGTCAATACACGATAGATCGAGCCTGGCTGGCTGGCGGGTACTGCGATATGATTGATGATCACAACTCAGCTCGCTTCCTGTTATCGAAAGTGACTTACCTTAGATAGTGGTCGTTCGTGTGCTTCACAGTCAACACCCCGAAAACGTTCAGATATGGCATAACGCAGCACATACATACCGCACGACAAAGCCACTTATACTGATTCATAAGCAAGTGCTCATGGCAGGGTACCGCAACATCCGGATGGAAGTTTAGCTCAGGCGAACGAGATATGATGTTGTCGTCCTCACAGCAAGCACCCCAACACTAACCCTAAGGCCAACATCTCTGCACAGAATCGACTTTGAAGGTTCCACGAGGTCATGAACATGAAGGTGGCAATATAAGCACAGATCCAGAAGGGTACTGCCAATAGGTTGCGGCTAGTAGCGTTCGTCATCTTGTAGATTTACACTCGTGCCAAAATGGAACGAGATGGTTGGTACCTCCATCCCAGCTGCTGGCCACGCAGACCTGCTTTGCATGATGTGTCTGCACACATGATACGATACCATCACGCAGACACACAACCGATAAGCTCACATCGTACACTCAACATCGTCCGATATACACGTCGCACGACAACCCGCATATCTAGCTCTCCCAAAAAAGAACAAATCGTACGAGTTTTGTGAGGTTACGTCTGACGACAACCGACGACGACGACAAGCAATGCGGGGATAAAAAAGACAAAGGACTGGCCAGTCGGAGCAAAGCAGCAAGAGACTTTGGTACCGCGTGGCGTAGCGGGCATGCTGCTGCAGGAGTACCTGAGTACCTGGAGGAGGACGCACGCAAGGACGACTGTGGCGAATAAAAACAAATCTTGTACACATGTAACTTGCATGGGTTGGGTATGTTGTGCGGCGTGCCTGTGTGTGTGTTGGCGTCATGACTTTGGCGGTGTCTGTTGCAGATACATAGCAGTATTTAGTTATTGCAGATATAGGTGTCTGTGTGGTGAAGAACGAGCCATGGCACGACTCGCGAGACTCAACACATCCCCCATCACCATCCCCAATCCCTCACTGTTTCTTCAGACAGCCTTCAGCGATTGCGACGACTCCCTCCTCCTCGACTCGCAGCCGAAGTCGCCATCAAAGCAAAGCCATAATTTGAACTTGAACCGTGCAGTGCCGTCCCATCGGTGGAGCCCCCAAATTACGGGAGCTTGACAGGGCACCCAGCAGAGCGATCCAATCATGGCACGACTGCGCCATGCAAGACGAGCGATTCGCGTCCAGGGCCGGCGTGGTGGGCTGCATATTCTCGCATATGAGGCTACTGTATCATTGCTTGGGCGGAGCTAACGCCAGATTCTCCAAATGCTCACCAACAATTTTTTGGGCGGCAGGAAAGGAGGGCGAGGAGGCGAGTAGTAGTCTGGCAGTACTAGTTGTATTGTACACCGCTCCCGCTGTAATGGAAGATTTGGAAGTCTGTTTTTTGTGGTATTTGTTTCCTCGGGTCTTTGCTGTATACCAATCATCTATCTCCTCCTCTTTCCTTCCTGCAGCAGCAGCAACATCGCGGTGAGAAGGTTTCGGCGGTCAAGTGTCTTAACTCTTGCTTGCTTGCTTCCCTTGGTGGCCGTTGTTCGTTCCCTGTGAACTTTGCTGCCCGCCATTTTCCCACCAGGGACCACGGTGGACCACCTTTGCCCATCCGCACGGACGACGGGTTGTTGGAAGTTGGCAGGCCACGGCCACTTTTGTTTTGCCCTGTGCCTGAGTCTGAGCCATTGGCAACTGCGACTCTCTATCTGATCTGATCTGGCAGGTGCGACTTGTACCTAGCTAGCACTGCGATCCTTTCGTGACCGAGGGCGCCGTGAAGCCATTCAACAAACAATACTAAGGCTTGTGCCTGCGACAACGAAATAACTCGCCGCACCACCGCCACTCTGTGACACACCCCTCGTACACCAGCCAACACCCCTCGGAGAGCTTCAACATGCTCGAGTCCCTCATTCCCACGCGCTGGCGGCGCAACTACGATCCCACCAACCCCGACAAGCCAGGCTTCTACAACCGCCAGATCACCCCCTACCTGCAGGCCGTCTCGCACAAGGCCTGCACCCACCCCGTCTACACCCTGTCCTTCTTCGCCGTTCTCGCCAGCACCACCTACATCAGCCTGCTCGAGACCGGCTTCTTCCAGCCCGCCGCCGCCAACGCCCACGGCAAGGTCGACTTCAGCGCCTTGAGCGCCGGCAGCAGGAGGTTACAAATCGGCGAACAGACCGCCTGGAAGTGGCAGGTGGAAGAGAATGGAGCACACCCGCGTGTCGCTGAGCAGCTGCGTGACGACGTCGCTCTCGTGACGCTGGCTTTCCCCGACGCTGGCGCCAATGTCTCGCCCAATGCCCTGCTCCAGAGCCTTTCGCTCCCGCAGGACAGCTCGATCGAGGTCATGCCGTCTTCTGAGAATATTCTCTCGCAGATCTCCTCCGATGCTACCCTCGCCTTCTCCATGCCCTACTCCCAGACCGCGCAATTCTTGGAGAGCGTCAAGGAAATTCCCGCAGTCGCTGAAGTCTCCGCCCAGGCGGATGGCAGCGACGACGAGCCCGAGCAGAAGATGTGGCTTATGAAGTCCTCCAAGGTTGCCGGCTCTGGCAGCCTCGTGGAGTGGGCTAAGAACTCCTGGACTGCTTTCATTGACCTGGTCAAGAACGCGGAGACCCTCGACATTGTCATTATGTCTCTTGGATACATCTCTATGTACTTGACTTTCATCTCGCTTTTCACCAGCATGCGCAGACTTGGCTCCAACTTCTGGCTCGGAACCAGCGTTCTCTTCTCCTCGGCCATGGCTTTCCTTTTCGGCCTGATGGTCACCATGAAGATGGGCGTGCCCGTGAACGTTGTCCTGCTCTCTGAGGGTCTTCCCTTTTTGGTTGTTACCGTTGGATTTGAGAAGCCCATCATTCTTACACAGGCTGTTCTGTCTGCTGCGATTCAAGGCAAGCGCCCATCTCCTCCCGGCAGCCCGAGCCCGAACTCCAGCAACACCGAGGCACCGCTCACCATCCAGAACGCTGTGCAATCTGCCGTCCGCGAGCGTGGCTTTGAGATTGTCCGTGACTACGCTGTTGAGATAGCTATTCTGTGTCTTGGTGCCGCTTCTGGCATCCAGGGCGGTCTCCGTCAATTCTGCTTCCTTGCAGCTTGGACCCTCTTCTTTGACTGCATCATGCTTTTCACCTTCTACACCGCTATCCTGACCATCAAGCTCGAAATCACCAGGATCAAGCGCCACGTTGCCACTCGCAAGGCTCTTGAGGAGGATGGTGTCAGCAAGGCCGTCGCCGAGAACGTCGCCAACAGCAACGACTGGCCACGCGATGATCTCATGCAGAGCAGCGATCTCAGTATCTTCGGGGGCAAGGCCAGAGATAGCAGCATTCCTCGTTTCAAGGTCCTGATGGTCACTGGATTCCTCCTGATCAACCTGCTCAACCTTTGCACTATGCCTTTCCGCGGAACCTACAACCCGTCACCCGTCAATGTTATGAGCCAGCCTCCGATGGACCCGTTCAAGGTTGCTGGAAGCGCTCTTGACCACCTCTCCGCAAACGCAAAGGCTGGCGATAAGACCCTCTCCGTCACCGTATTCTCCCCCGTCAAGTACGATCTTCAGTTCCCCTCTGTTCACTACTCGCCTGCCGAGAAGTCGGATTGGTCTATGTTCGAGGTCGATTACTCTGACGGCGTGTTCTCGGCTGTTGGCGGTAGGGTTGTTGAGAGCATCCTCAAGAGCTTCGAAGACCCCGTGCTCAGCAAGTGGATCATCATCGCACTCGTCTTCAGCTTGGTATTGAACGGCTACCTTTTCAACGCCGCAAGGTGGAGCATCAGGGGTGCCGAGAAAGACTCGAGCTCTGCCACCACTCCTGCTGTGAAGCCCGCCACCAATGGACACGCAATTGCACCCAAGGCCGAAAACCCCGAAGACAGGACATTCAGCGAACTCAGCCCACTCGATGAAGTGCCAAACGGCTCCGTCACCCGCAGCAAGGAAGAGGCTGAGGCCATGGTAAAGGCTGGAAAGGCTCCATCGCTCACCGACAACGAGCTCGTCGACCTTGCTCTTCGTGGCAAGATCCCAGGTTATGCTCTCGAGAAGACTCTTGGTGACAAGGTCCGCGCTGTCAAGATCCGTCGTTCGATGATTGCACGCACTCCCGCTACAAAGGAACTCACTGCCAAGCTCGAAACCTCTCTCCTTCCCTACAAGTACATGGACTACGACCGCGTGTTCGGTGCTTGCTGCGAGAACGTCATCGGCTACACTCCTCTGCCCATTGGTGTCGCTGGCCCGCTCGTTATCGACGGCCGTAGCTACTTCCTGCCCATGACTACCACCGAAGGTGTGCTTGTTGCCAGTGTGAGCCGTGGCTGCAAGGCCATCAACGCTGGTGGCGGAGCTGTCACTGTTCTTACTGGTGACGGTATGACTCGCGGTCCTTGCGTTGGCTTTGAGACTCTTTCTCGCGCCGCCGCGGCTAAGCTTTGGCTTGACAGTATCCCTGGTCAGAAGGTCATGAAGGATGCCTTCAACTCCACTTCTCGCTTCGCACGTCTCCAGGAGATCAAGAGCACTATCGCTGGCACTTACGTTTACATCCGTTTCAAGACCACCACTGGTGATGCCATGGGAATGAACATGATTTCCAAGGGTGTCGAGCACGCTTTGAGTGTTATGTCGAACGAGGCCGGCTTCGAGGATATGGCTATCATTACCGTTTCTGGCAACTACTGCACAGACAAGAAGCCTGCTGCTATCAACTGGATCGACGGACGTGGCAAGAGCGTCGTCGCCGAGGCTATCATCCCCGGCGAGGTCGTCAGGTCCGTCCTCAAGAGCGACGTCGACGCTCTTGTTGAGCTCAACATCAGCAAGAACTTGATCGGTTCTGCCATGGCCGGCAGCATCGGTGGTTTCAACGCACACGCCGCGAACATTGTTACCGCCATCTTCCTTGCCACTGGCCAGGATCCCGCCCAGAATGTGGAGAGCAGCAACTGCATTACTGTCATGAGAAAGTAAGTCGGTCCCTAGATCCCATCTTGTCTTGCAGAGAACATTCACTAACAACCACTCCAGCTTGAAAGGAAACCTTCAAATCTCCGTCTCCATGCCCTCCATCGAAGTCGGCACCATCGGCGGCGGCACTATCCTCGAGCCCCAAGCAGCCATGCTCGACATGCTCGGCGTGCGCGGCGCTCACATGACCACTCCCGGCGCCAACGCCCAGCAGCTCGCCAAGATCGTCGCCGCAGGTGTCCTCGCCGGTGAGCTCTCGCTGTGCTCAGCTCTCGCTGCCGGCCATCTGGTTAAGGCCCACATGGCCCACAACCGATCTGTTGTCCCCAGCGCGGCGCCCAGCAGGTCTCAGAGCCCTGGTCCCGCAGGCGCTAATGGCAAGCTGTCTCCCATGACGACGAGGAAGTAATTTAGTTGATGAGTGTGCTACCTGGCCTAGGTTGGGCTGGGCTAATTCCCCCAAACAAAGAAACATGTGGGTGTTTATTACGGCGTTGGTTGTGACGGGGGTCCGTCACAAACGGGAGGGTTTGAAACCAAGGGGTCCGTTGCGGGAGGCATCATCATTGTCTGGTGTCATAAGAAAGTTTTAGCGAGCATTTATTTTCTCCAAAGGCTTGTATATATCATCTACATTTCACATATGCATATGCATTCGCATTTAGAAAAGAAAAAGAGATGCAAATGTAATTGAAAACATTCAAATACCTTCTTGTCCTTGTTGTTATCTTTCCCAAGTCTTGTTGCGAGCAAGTGCCGAGGCATCGCCAAGAGCAGCAACCTCCAACAGCGGACTTCACCTCTTGTGAGCTTTCGTCCTTAGTCTCCATCGCCATCACCATCGTTGGTTTGCAGGCGGTTGATGCAAGAGATATATCATGCTACTGCCTTTTAACTACTTTGACTGTGCAGGGCTAAATGTAAGCACAACCAGGCGCACCCTCAAAAGGTCTTCGGGATCACGCTCCGGAAGACGAGCACACGAAGCGCAGACGGAGATGAGAGCAAACGGACGAAGACAGAAGGAAGAATGTGGTGGTCATACGATGATACTCAATACAACTGATGTTCTCCTCACAATGCTGCTGATGGCCCTCCAGACCTGCGCTTCTTTCCCAGATGATCCAACTGCTCCACCACTACCGCTGTCGACTCCATCCCCACCACCATCACCACGACGCAGAAATTAGCAAGGGTCGTAAGCCAACTTCGTGCCTCTCAAGACAACAACAACGGCTCGCAAGCCAACTTCGTGCCTCTCAAGACAACATGGCTCGTAAGCCAACTTCATGCCTCGCAAGACAACAACGGCTCGTAAGCCAACTTCATGCCTCTCAAGACAACAACAACGGCTCGCAAGCCAACGAACATGCCCCGCAAGGCCACCCGGCTCACAAGCCAACTTCATGCCTCTCAAGACAACATGGCTCGTAAGCCGGCTTTGTGCCTCTCAAGACAACATGGCTCGTAAGCCAACTTCATGCCTCGTAAGGCCACCCAAGCACACCGTATCCATCCGGTGTACTCAAATATCAATATTCTCAATATTCTCCCTTATACTCACAAACGGGGGTGTACTCGGTATCCCGGTGTGCATTCTACCTCGACAATACCAAGCCCAAAACCTGCGCCGGTTTCCTCCCAATGCCACACCGCTTTCAGAAGTCCCAAGCTCTTTCCCTGTCCTGGCTCTTTTCCGTGTTCCTGGCTCTTGCCCGATCCTGGCTCTTTCGCCTTCCCGTCCTTTTCCCGGTTCCTGGCTCTTACGGATTCCCTGGTCCTGTGGAGGTCGTGGGCGGTGCGGCTTACGGCGGGCGGCGCGGGGGAGGAGGAAGGGAGGGTGGGCGGTTGAGGCGGAGGAGGGCGGTCGAGGGTGCGGCTTACGGCGAGCGGCGCAGGAGAGGGACGAAGGAGGTCGAGGATGCGGCTTACGGTTGCCCGGCGCACTCTGTTGATGCCTGCAAGCTATCAGTATCAATGTCCGTGAGCAAGGCCGCTTATGCAGAAGGACAGAGCAAGGCGATGGTCAGATTGGCAAAATAGATCATATGTGTTGCAGTTGATCCGCCACAAGGGCGCGGTTAAAAAGTTTGTCATCAAGGTGCAGGGCTCGGAAGTGGCAAGGAAGATGTTTTACTGACCATTGAGACGCGAGCCTTCAGAGCTGCGTGGCGGAAGTGATGGCCACGGCCGACAAAAACCAGGGATTGAGATCGGAGGGAGGCTGGTCGAAGACGCGGCTCGAAGACGCGGCTTACGGTTGCCCGGCGCGCAAGGGCTCTCCTGGATGTCTGCAAACGATCAGTATCAAGGCTCATGAGACAAGATGCTTTTGCAGAAGGGGAGCAAGGTGCTGAGTCAGATCACGATTCGTTCCGCCACAAGGTCACGGCTAAGGGTTCTCCTCATACGATCAGGAATGAAAAGCGGCAAGGATGATATACTGACCATAGTGACGGCATCCACCAAAGCTGCGCAGCTGAGTTCATGGCCACGGGCCCACGGCCGATGAGGGCTCGAGCGTTGAGACGAAGACGAGGTACAGCGTGGCCGGCGATGCGACTTACGGTCGTCCGGCGCCCACTCCTTGTTTCCCGATCTCTGCAAGTGGTCAGTATCGATACTCATAAGCCAAGTTGCTTGTTCAGAAGGGTAGCAAGATGCCGGTCAAAAGTACGAGGATTTTGTCCGCCAGGAGTGTACGGCCAGGTGGTTTGTCATCATAGGAGTTTAGGGTGGGAGTGAAGATGGTATACTGACCGTTGTGATAGCATCGCCAAAGTGCGTGGCGGAAGTGTTTGCTAGAGCCGACCAAGGAAGCGAAGAAGATGAGGCGAAGGATGGTCGGAGATGCGACTTACGGTTACCCAGCGCGTAGTGTGCTGATACCTGCGAGTGTCAGCATACTGCTCGCCGACTGAGTCGCTTGTACGGAAAGGGCTGCAAGGCGCTGGTCAGACCAACTCCAAGAAAGTTTGGTTCGCCACAAAGGTACGATTAAATTTCCAATCATCAGACAGGCAGGATTCGTGGTGACAGAGACGATGTACTGACCACTGCGAAGAAGGCGGCGCGACGGAGGTGATTGACCGATGGTGACGGCCGACCAGGCCTCGAGATGAGGCGGACGACGACAAAGACGGTCGGAGATGCGGCTTACGGTTGCCCAGCGCGAAGTTTGTCTGTGTCTCCTGCACGCAATTAGCATCACTGCTCGTCGACCGACTTGCTTGCGCAGAAGAGTTGAAGGCCAACGTTCAGACCAGGTGAATCCAAATAAATGGTAGATCCCTCATAAACTATCGGGCATCTGTGTTGTAATCATATAGGCTGAGAGGCGTATAGCGCTCTGGACTGGAAAGGGACTGATTGACTGACCTTAGCGATACCAGGCTTCGAAGCTGCAAGCCAGGGCGCGACGGTGAGCAGTTCACCGCCGCAAGCTGTTGTTGATTCCTGCAGGTAAACACCGTGATCAGCATGATTGATCATCGATCGAATTGCTTGAGCGAAAGAAATGGAAGCCGATGTTCAGATTAGGTACGTATCAAATTGGTCTCCTTAAGTCCCTCACGGAGTAGGTCTTCAGGATGGAGGTTATAATCATAAAGGCAGAGGTGTTCGGTGCTTTGGATTGGGAAGAGATGATAGACTGACCTTTGCGGTGGCATTTTCCGAACCTGAGAGCCAAGGTGCGGCGTATGGCTCGCTGGCCCAATTTGCGTTGTTGTCTGCGCCCGAATGGTCAGTGTGTTATTTATCAGTAGATGTGCTAATGTGCAGGGAACGCAGAGCCTTGATCAGATTTGATGTTTTTTCCGACACATGGTTGTGATTATACGGAACACCCCTTTTGATGACCGGTCATCTTTGGCTCGAGGTATGAGAACGCTTGGGCTCTTCAAGTTGTTGGGGTCGCCAACTTACCAAACGGTTTGCTTCTGGACTTTGTCTCGCGCCCGACTTCGGGCTCGCACCTGGGAGTTCGACTCGTCAGCCATTGATCTGATGTTCGTGCTCA
>Ga0265797_10011523_pt1 | contig 11049 bp, 8 predicted proteins | sample P2T30metagenome_FD_192433 | JGI IMG/M metagenome (GOLD analysis project Ga0265797, IMG submission 192433) | Plant litter microbial communities from East Loma Ridge, Irvine, California - P2 T30 | ecosystem: Environmental > Terrestrial > Plant litter > Unclassified | place: USA: California... | reverse complement strand
GTCGGTATGGCAGGATACTTCTGTAGGCGATAGGAACCGATTGCGGTATAACTTGCTAAGCCTGAACGACTGGAGGACGGACAGCCTAGGGCCTGAGCTGTGTATGACTGCCGGTAACGATGGGCTAGGAATAATCGGTAGTTCTGCGACAATGGGAGCCACCGGACGTGGTGTTGCTGAAGACGTGGCGGCGGAAGCATCATTGCCATCCATGGTTGGCGGAAAGCCGTCTCCAGCCTCTTCGCTGCGGTAAGAGCGTTCCGAACCGAGTAGCGGCGTAGTGTCGCCTATGGCTGCTTCCTCATCAGGAGTTACCACGCGCCTACCAAACCCCCACCTTATTTCGTGCATATCAGCGTCAGACATTAGTTCGCAGCTTCGAGTGAAAAGACTGAGGAGAATGGAGAGAAAGGTCGATAGTGTGCAGGTCACGTATTTAAGCGACATTGGCTTGCTAGTTATGCGATATCGCCGGGCCACGTGGTGAGTTAAGAAGGCGCAAGTCGGAAGGAGCGGTCTGGGGCAGGGAGTCGCGGCTGTGATTGCAACAGCGTTTGTTTGCTCGACGGCCGGACTAGCAAATAGAACTGGTGGAGTCAGAACAAGCAAGCAGCGCGAGGAACGAATTTGGGAATTCATGAAAAGTACGACAAAGAGAGAGGTAAAGGCGAGACACGGAGGACTTATATGTACAGGTCGGTTCCAGTATCATCTAAGAACAATGGAATGTATGTATACAAATAGTACAATGAGCGTGCTCATCTTAGCGGGCATGTCTCATAAAATCGTTGACTTACGCGCTCATGTCTTCGTACTGTGACGTGTTGCTGGCCCTATTATAGCTTGCCTGGAAACAAGACTACCCTCCATGGTTTGGGTGGTGGACCATCGACCTGGAGTCGTTCACAGCCGGATTGTCTAGGCCAGCTCCTAGGTCTTCCAAGGCGTCAACGAACCGCCGCAGTGTGACGTTCTCTGGCGAAACCAACGGAATGGTTGTGTGCCTCCTGCTGGTCCGAACATCATCGTCCTTCTCTCCAGCCGATGGGTATGAGCGCCGCCGCAACCTGTCCTACACCCCTCTCTGTCGCAAGTAGGTTGAATTGCGCCGCCGCGTTCCTTGTGTCCTGGACTTCTAATCGTATTCCCTGGTCGTTGAGGTACTTGCGAACCGCGGGCGCGAGAGGGACGGTACTGGGGCCGGTGCCAATGATGAGTAGATCTGTCACTCGCTGTCAGTCCACGTTCGTCACTCGATCGTTGCAGGAGATTAGCAAACGCACCAGGCTTCGGATATAATAACTCCAACACCCCCCAAGCCTGCTCCTGCACTTCCCATTGCCCTTTCGCGTTGAGCAATTTGCCTGTCATTGCATCATCGCCCGTGCCTCCTTCAGCGACGGTGCCCTCTTTCCTGCCTTCGCGAAGCCAAGGCTTCCATCGATATGCCTCGCCGCCTATCAAGAGAATGCCGCATCCGCTGATGCGCATCTGGTTGTTGAGCGCGAAGCCATCGCCTGTGCACGCATCGATGGATGTGGCGGGGGCAACGGTGTTGCGGAGGACATCGAGAGCACTGAAATCGGTCTGCGTGTCTTCGTCGCTCTTTGGGCCGCGATCGCGCGTTCTTGGAGGTTTGGATTGGAGGAGGGCGGGGCGCGTCGTGTGTAGGCAGCGTGCCTGTCGTGCGGACGCGATCGCCGAGGGTCTGCATTTGGGTAGAGTACGACATGAGGCTTGCATCGTACATCTTGAGAATGCACGGGTGCACTGCAGTAGACCTCGTTCCATGGTTGTGATATGCAATTGATTGTTGTGACGGGTGTATATGTACAGGCCAAAAGTTATGCTAGAGCTGATGATCGATGCTGTCATCGAATCCGAAGAGAGCTCGGGCCAGCCGGCAAGCGAGACATCTTCAACCATCGTGCCTCATCTTGCACTCCTTTTGCCATCGCACCTTCCAAGCCAAATGCTCAAATCGTGGGCCGCTTCAGTGAACAATGAAACCAGCGTTGCAACGGAATCAACCCCTATGCGATGCGCTCATAAGCTTTTGTTCCATGGATGCTTTCCACCCCCAGACCACCCTATGCGACCGTCCTTGATCGCGAAGCAGGCAACGATGCTCAGGGGCTCTCATGCTTCCATCAGCGAGCATGTCGGATTTCGTAGTCTTCTTCTTCGTCGTCGGAGTCGAATGCCGACGGAAGATCCTCACAGTTCAGTCCCTCGAACGCAAACTTTCCGGCCAACGTGGGTTTCTTCTCTTCCTTGATGGACACCATCTCGAACGACCTCGTGAGCTCGGAGCTGGTGTTCACTCGCTTCAGTGTCTGCCTAGTAAAACGGACGGGCGAAGTCGTTGGCTACGAAGATACGAAGTCAGCGTTTGTCTCACACGCAGTTTGTACAGTGATTTCCTTACCTTGGGTCTGGCACCCTGATCGCCTTGCTCGCTCACAGTCGCGATGCTGGTCGATGAGTTCCGCTTGCGCTTGCGAAGATCTGGAATGGGCTGCGCGTTGTATCTGGGGTCTGGCTTTGGCTGGTTCACACCCAGATAACACCATTCGGACGTCGGAGGGTTGAAGGTGGATGTCATCCCGCGATCCATGTACAGGTCTGAGGTCTTGAGCTCTCCGGTCGGTATGACTTGCTCGGGCGCTGCAGTGAAGCCACCCCACTGCGAGAAGGCGATGGTGCGGCAGCCGGGAGGCATGATCGAGAGAGCCATCTCAGGGCCAAGAAGCCCTCGCAAGAACGCACTGCTGGCGGATGATGCTTTGCGCGCGAGATGAGTGGGTTGTGGGATACCGCGCTCGTCCGTAGACGGTGCTGTGTCTGTCGCAAAAGGGATATACTCTTGCGCAAACATGTTGAGATGCCTTGCTAATGCGTGCAGTTTCGTGGTTATCAGACTGAAAGATCCGGCTTGCAGCTGATCGTAATCTTTTGGACTGGAGGTCGGTGTTTGGAGTAGCTGGGAAGTGAGGTCGGTGGTAAATTTGCAGCAGAGCTTGAAAAAAATTTGTCGCCATAAGGAGTAGGACTATCTGGTGAAGGAGAAACAATGCGGGTGGCTGGTATGGGTGGCCCATTGTCTGTTCTATTGTCACCCACGGTATGTGGTCGCCTTCACCTGCCAAGTCAACCAATAAGAGCAGGTCGAGATCAAAGCCATACCGCCGCGTCCACTTTCCAGTGACAGGATTGTCAGTCGCCGTGGGATATTTGTAGACTCGTGGGGTGCTTATAAGAAAACAGAATGCGTTGTGAGACAGCAGTGTGACGGTTTGTCGCATGGGGTGGAAGCAAACTGCCACGCCTGACGAGGCAGTCACTGGCGCCTGTTGTTTGCATGCGTCGTCGCTGCGCACCACGACGCCGGGCATGGTTTCAATTAAGGAACCACTTGAGGTGAAAACACGCAACACTGTCAGTCACTGCCTCCACGCCGTGGTTCTCGCATGCTGGTGTCTATGCAGCGTTAGTACCATTCACCCAGGGGTACAAACCTCTTCGTGAATAACTTTAGGGAGGAAGGACCTCTTCGTCGAGCCTACGCGGATAAGGGCCTTTTGCCTACTGGAAATAAGACTGGCAGACGAGTAGGACGCACCAAGATGGGAGAGGAGGGCTAAGGATTTCGCTTGAGTGCCTAGAGTTCAGAGAGAACCTCTAGAATGGGATTTGTGTTTCAAGACGGAAGACTAGGGGTTTCGGAGAGGTCTGCGCTCATGAGAGGGTGCAGGCACACTGCGTCATCGGTCACGGGAAATCGCGTCACGCTTGTGCGCTCTTTCCGCGACTAACAAAGGCATCTGGGCAGATTTCGCTGCCTGGTCTTGTCGTTTACTTAACCCCGCTCGACACCAACTTCGAATACTACACTCCCCTCTCTACGGCGCTTCAGGTCGCACAGCGAAGATGTCTTCCAACGCGTACGTACCTTCATATATTGTCCTACACCTTAGCTGACCAGTATAAAGGTGCGGAGGTCACGTCTCCCGGGCAAACAACACCAAGAAGGGGATCAGCAGTAAGCAGGACGATAAGAAGCCAGGCGACGAGACCAAGAACGAGACTGCGGCCATTCGCTGCCGTTTCCTCGAACTGCCTGCTGGTATGTTTCTCTGTTACCTGAATACCGCTTTGGTTGTCTAATCCTTTGCAGAGATCCGCAATCGCATATACCACTACGCCGAAGAAGAGTTGCATGATGATTATGACGATTACGTTGATTTCGCACCACCGCTTCTGGTCAGGAACACCAAGGCTGCAGCTGACAGTACCACTGTGCCGCATGTATCGAGCACCCTGCGCTACCGTGCGCTCACCCAGGTCTGCAAGCAGATCCGGACGGAGTACCGGCCTATGTGGCTTCGTCAATCTTGCTTCCGCATGGAGCTCCCAACAGTCGCTCAGTTCATCAACACGTACTTCCCCAAGGTCACAGATCACCAGAATGGTCCGAAACTCCTGCTGATCTCGTGGGACCACGGACCTATCGGCAATGAATCCGAAGAAGATGACGACGATGACGAAGAATATATGGACGGTGTTCTGACAAACATCAACCTATTGATTCGTCTACGCGCCCGCTACCGAAATCTCACCGTCCGGTTTATCTCCCGTCGGGTACTGGAAGACGATGTGTCCAACATGGCGTGCATCGAATGTGGCCACAGCATCCATTGCGGATGTGACAATGGTTGCGATCACGAGGACACCTGGGATGAAGCATTGTGGGAAGTGAGGTGGAGCTACCACTACCTCACGGCATTGAATCATTTCCTCGCCAACACCAATGAAAACTGGCTGAAGACAGTTTGCGATACCACCATTCTACAACCTCGCGTGGATTTCACCTTCGATATCGGTACCCAGGGTCTCACTATCTACATCCGTTTCTCAAAAGGTCAAGCTCCCAGTGGCTTTAGACTGAAGAGCATGTACAACCCTGCTCTTGACTTCCTCGATCGCTCGGGTATGATAGATCTCGAGGCTAGCGAGTCGATCGACTATGTTATCGGCGAAGCAACTAGCAAGTATACCCGCCATGCTCTCGGTTGCAGTAACTACATCGTCACCTACAACCAGATCCACCTTGACGATGCCACTATCGCTGCCTGGAAGAAGAAGAAGAAGGAGGCCAAGGCATCCTCGTCTTGAGCGCTTGAGGAATACCCCAGATCACGAAAGATCGTGACGGAGATTAACCATAGTTCATGGTACAACAGCCAGGGGGATCGGGATTATGTTCAACAAGCATCGGTGAAGGAGATGTTCATGTGTACGCTTGTCAGCCTCATTACATATAGTTTATGCCGTCTAGCTGTGGAAAACTGGTGTCGAGTCTTGATACTTTGACTTTACTATGCGTCTTTACACATGCACCGTCCTTATGGTGAACACTCGGTACGACGCTGCAATACGAGCTCCTTCGTACTCTCCATCGGCAAGTGGCGCCCCGCTCGGCCGCTTAAGCCGGCCGAGCTTTGGCGCGTCCTGCACAACACCGCCGTCTCCAGCTAGCCTTGCAACATGTCTAGACAGTATGCATGTTGCATAACCACTAAAGCTCATAGTATCAGTATCTTTACGAAAACGAGGAAGATATTGGAATAATGGTGCTGAGCTCAATGAAGCGCCCTGTCACGCGAGGACGCGACGAGCGCCGTGTTCACTACCCCACGAACAGCGTTTGCGTCGATGTTGTCCCGTCTACTACCCCAATGAGCAAACCTTGACGATTCAAAGAACACCAGTTCATCAGATTCCGAATGTCCAACACGCATGATGAGCCGTTGGGGCTCTCAACAACAGACGCTGCGCGTGTTACGGCGTGGCGTGGGGTGGACGGGTCGTTGGCCCAGCGCCTCGAGCCGTCCGGTAGACAGTTTCTAGACAGGCAAAGGCTACTGCGTACTGTGATCTGGCTAAGTCGCGCGCAATATCTCTCGGCCACCAGTTCGCACGAGGCGCAGCGTCGGCATGCTGTCGTGCTCCCATGCATCACAATCCAGGAGCCTATCGCGTAGCTGGCACAGCCGAGCTGAACACAAACTCGCTGACTACGGACAGTGTGACGCCCAATCAGACCCTATTGGCTGTAACTACATCACCAAAGGACTCTGTATCCCTGCGGAGTCAGCAACTAGGCAGCATTATATGGCAAGGCTCGGTCGAGGGCTGCCATGGGAGGCCGACGTCCCAAGGCTGACATGTCCTGCGCTGTGTTGCTACCCGTGTATATGTAGCCCAGCTCTTTCCCAGGAATGAGCAGCTGAACACAAGTCCTTCGGTCTTTCCTCCTCGTTGGAAACCAAACATACGGTCTTGTCACCACCCTACTGATCTTGCATCACGTAGACCACGACGATGGCCTCCGATACATCAGATTCTCTGCCTGTTCCTCAGCCTCCCCCACACCTATTCGTAGGCAACTTCGCTGAGATCGATCCGAACGACGCTCCAGGCTCCTTCCAACGACTTGCAGATATCTATGGCGAGATCTACCAACTCCAGTTCCCAGGGCGCGACGGCAAAGTCATCGTTGTGTCCTCATACGACACAATCAACGACTGCTGCGACGGTGACCGGTTCGAAAAGCCCATTAATGCTACTCTGGATGAGGTGCGAGCTTTGACCGGAGATGGCCTGTTCACAGCCTATCCTGGCGAAAAGGTACGTTTGACATACCTGCTGTGATCACATATGCTAATGTTTGCACTAGGCTTGGGGTGTTGCACACCGGCTGTTGATGCCTGTGTTTGGGCCAATGGGTATCCGAAAGATGTTTGACGGCATGATGGATATCTCGACGCAGATGCTGCTCCGGTGGGACCGCTTCGGTCCAGATCATGAGATAGAATGCGCCGATGACTTCACAAGGTAGATATCATCGATCTCTTACCAAATGGTGTCATGACTAACTACTTCAAGGTTAACCTTTGATATGATTGGGCTGTGCGCGTTTGGCTATAGGTTCAATAACTTCTACAGCAATAGTGCGCATCCTTTCATCAACCAAATGGTGGAGGTTTTGGTGGAGTCTGGCAGACGAGCCACACGCACGTCTATCGAGAACAAACTCCGAGTCTTCGCCGAAGCCCATCGCCAGGATAACGTGAAGAAGATGCATGATCTATGCGACCAGATTATCGCTGATCGAATCGCTCATCCTCAGCCAGATGCCAAAGACCTTCTCAACCCCATGCTTGAGGCAGTAGACAAGGAGACTGGAGAGAAGATGACGAAAGAGTCTGTGCGGTACAACATGGTAACTTTCCTGGTTGCTGGCCATGAAACTACAAGCGGGACTCTGGGCTTCCTGTTCTACCACCTCCTCAGAAACCCTGACAAGTATCTGAGAGCACAACAAGAAGTTGACGAAGTTCTCGGGGACGGTCCTTTAGAGCTGAAACATATCCCAAAACTTGAATACATCAAGTTCGCAATCTACGAAGCGTTGCGGTTCCTCGGCCCCATTGCGATCAATGGAAAGCATGCGCTGAAGCCTACGAAAGTCGCGGTAAGTCTACCTCGTGGCTACTATAGTTAGCATCTAACAATTGTAAGGGGAAATACGAAGTGCAGCCGAAGGACATGATCTTGATGAACCTAAAGGGACTGCATCATGACCCTAAAGTGTATGGCGATGACGCGGACGTGTTCCGACCCGAGCGTTTCCTGAACGGTGGTTGGGAGAAGCTTCCACCGAACTCATGGAAGGCGTTTGGTGATGGTATGCGCGCCTGCATTGGCAGGACATTTGCTGAGCAGGAGATGATCATGGTTGTCGCACTCATCCTACAGAAGTTCCAAGTTGAGCTCGCGGACCCCGGATACCAGCTCCGTACGTGCTTTCATATCCTTGAGTGTGACAGCGCTAACCTTGTGTACCAGATGTGTCGGTCACAATTACACAAAAACCAAAGAATCTCAAGATCAAGGTCCGCAGACGTCCTGGACGCACAATGGCTAGCCTGGGTGGGACTGGCGGCGGTGCAACCATCACCAAGGAAGCCAACGACAGCGGACCTGGCAAGGCCAAAGAAGCGGATGTACCTACCAGGGATGCGAAGCCGATCATCATACTGTACGGATCGAACGCCGGCACATGCAAATCCTATGCTGAAGACTTGGAGACTAACGCCTCCCGATTCGGGTTCAAGGCGAACGTCGCCAGTCTCGACTCGGCTACTGAACACATCCCCAAAGACCAGCCAATTGTCATCATCGAGCCCTCGTACGAAGGAAAGCCGGCAGACAACGCGAAGAAATTTGTTGCTTGGTTGGAGAACAATGCGACATCCAAGCAGCTTGAGGGAGTTCAGTATGCCGTCTTTGGGGTCGGCAATAGCGACTGGACCCATACGTACCATCGTATTCCCAAACTCACCGACGAATTGCTGGAGAAGATGGGGGCTAAACGCTTCACAGAAACTGGTCTTGTCAATGTGAAAGGAGATATCATGGGTCCGTGGGAGAAGTGGTCCGAGCAGATGTGGAATGATCTGCGCAAGTCGAGCGGCACCACCACTGAGGTACTAGGGGGGCAGTTACAGGCCGATATCACGCCTCCAAAGTTTGCTACGTACCTCGGAGGCAAAGACATCGGCTACGGTGTAGTGAAAGCCAACAAAAGCCTAGGTGGCGGTGAGGTTGGTCTTACCAAGAAGCACATGGAGATTGAGCTACCGCCGGGGACATCGTATCGCTCCGGTGACTACATCGTCATCCTGCCGATGAACAGCATCTGCAATGTGAGGCGGGTCATGAAGCGCTTCGACCTATCGCCCGATGACAATATCGCCATTACAGGCACCAGCAAGACTTTCATCGCAACCGAAGCTCCAACTTCAATATTCGATCTGCTCATGACACGTGTGGAGCTAAGCACGCCTATCTCGCAAAAGCAGCTACAGACTCTTGCCGAAGCCACACCGGAAAACAAAAGGGCCAAGCTGTTAGAGTTAGCAGGCGATGAAACATACAAGAACGAGGTCATACCCAAGCGATACAGCATTCTGGATATTCTCGAAGACCACCCAAATTGCCAGCTACCCTTCGCAGTCTATCTTGACTCACTGAAGCCGCTGTCTCCCCGCCAATACAGTGTCTCGTCTTCGCCACTCGCAAATGTAGACTTCATCCAAACACCCGAAGGAACTACCGCCCAGCGTTTGATCGCCTCTCTGACCTACGACGTTCACGACGAGGCAGCATGGAGTGGAGATAACCGCCGCTTCCACGGTGTCGCATCGACATACTTAGCGCGTCAAGAGCCAGGCGAGAAGATTCGTTGCTTTCCGCGTCCAACAAACATCAATTTCCACCTGCCTACCGACCCGACTGTACCCATCATTATGGTTTGCGCAGGCACAGGTCTCGCTCCAATGCGTGGCTTCATCCAGGAGCGTGCAACCATCAAGAATGCCCGCAACGCGAAGGTCGGACCGGCGATCCTCTACTTCGGCTGTCGACACTTCGAAAAGGACTTCATCTACTCCGAAGAACTAAAGCAATGGGAGGCCGACGGTGTAGTCAGCGTACGCGGCTGTTTCTCCAAAGTCGCCCCCGAGGGACAGAAAGCGCAACGCGTGCCGGACCGCATGTGGGACGAGCGGAAGGAGCTAGCTGAGCTATTCGGGGAAGGTGGCGCGAAAGTCTTCATCTGCGGTAGTGCGAGCAAGTTGGCCAAGAGCACCGCGGAGATGTGTATGAAGATCTATAGGGATACTTTCCCGGGCAAGACGGAAGATGATGCTCTGGAATGGCTGGAGAAGGTCAAGGAGACCAGGTACGTGAGTGATGTGTTTGAGTAGAGGTACTCTGGCAGTACACTAGGCTGTTTTCGGCACAGGGATGGCGCATCCCGGTAATGTATCTACGACATCTTCTTTTTGCGCACCTAGATAGATCGTGAATGATTACTTTCGCACTACAATCGATTCGTTCTAGAACACAGTGCGAAACATCCCTTTAACCCCATCACAAAAGCGATGAAACAAAATGGCTGACCTTGGTACCTTGGCAGCGGAACAATATGCACAGATGATCGCGGCGGAGAAATACGCAGCCAAGAAAGCACCCGCGGAGTGAATCAACCCGAGTAGATGCCGTCGTGTGATGCGCCTAACGGCTGTTTTGCGGGGGAAGACGCACCCCGGACGATCACTTAAACTGTAACTAACAGGCACAAGGGCAGAGATGCACCGAATTGGCTGTTGCGTACAAGGCACACTATCATGTGTGCAGTAGAGCGGAAGGTTTACGCAAAAGAGTCAGGCACTTAGTGCTGCTTGCAGGTACAATGTTCCGGACTCGTACAGTGGTGGAGATTTCTCTTGAGTATCCCAGGGTGTAAGTAATCTTTCGAGCTTGGTATTTTCTGGGGGTAGCTGAAACTTCGAAACGGGAGTGGCGCGCGCGCCAATGGCCTTGGGATGGCATGGTAGTGTTTGGAATGCCTGGTATGATAGGTGGTATATTCGAAAACTGGTGTTGCAATTGATCGGCAGGACTGCGGCGAGGGCTAGGGATGAGAAACGCGTGTGCCTGACACCGCCAGGTGGTTTACTCATAGTCTTCGCTGTTTTGCATCTTACTCCGAATTGGTAAGGGTGATCCGATGCAAGTCATATCGAGGGCTTGGTGTCATTTGGGAGGGAGGAGTGCAGGAGTGGAGCAGCGCCATGGCCTTTGGGTTTGTATAAGGAGTGCGCATCTCGTCGGTCTAATAGCGGCGTCAACCACATCGCATCTTCACCTCACTCTTTGCTTCACCTGAGCGATCAATATGGTTCATTTCTCTGGTCTCACGGCGGTGCTGGCGCTTGCCTCCCTTACGTCCGCTCAATGCGGTTCCGGCACACCCGACGCGAAAGTCACTGGCTCCGGCAGCTCCTTCACCACGACTAAGGGCTCGACGAATCTCTACACCGGTTCCGACTACCGTCTAGCTATCCAGCGCGCTCTCGATGGCATCAGCAGTGGACAGCGGGTGTCAGTCATCGCCTCCGGTAACATCGGCGCTAGCAC
>Ga0265797_10011521_pt1 | contig 11050 bp, 12 predicted proteins | sample P2T30metagenome_FD_192433 | JGI IMG/M metagenome (GOLD analysis project Ga0265797, IMG submission 192433) | Plant litter microbial communities from East Loma Ridge, Irvine, California - P2 T30 | ecosystem: Environmental > Terrestrial > Plant litter > Unclassified | place: USA: California... | reverse complement strand
TTTGGTGGAACACGGTTTCCGTTTGCCGGCTGCGATGGACAACCGACCGCTGAAGTTTGATGAGTTTGAGACGATGCAGAATCAGGTCATCTACGTTTCGGCAACCCCTGCAGATTACGAACTTGAAAAATCCGGCGGAACTTACATCGAGCAGATTATCCGCCCGACGGGACTTTTGGATCCTATTATTGAAGTCCGCCCGACGATGAATCAGATTGATGATTTGATAGAGGAAATTCATAAAAGAGAAGAGGCAGATGAACGGGTTTTGGTGACCACTTTAACCAAAAAGATGGCGGAAGAATTAACCAAATATTTCACAAAAGTAGGCATCCGCACAAGGTATATCCACTCGGATGTCGAGACTTTGGAAAGGATTCAGATTATGCAGGATCTTCGTCTTGGTCTGTTTGATGTTCTCGTTGGTGTCAACCTTTTGAGAGAAGGTCTGGATTTGCCGGAAGTGTCACTAGTTGCTATTTTGGATGCGGACAAAGAAGGAATGTTGCGTTCCAGGAGATCTATGATTCAGACCGTTGGTCGTGCGGCGAGAAACCTGAATGGCCGCGCAATCATGTACGCTGACAAGATGACGAAATCAATGCAGGCTGCAATTGATGAAACCCAGTATCGCCGGGAAAAACAGATGCAGTACAATACGGAACACGGTAAAGTTCCGATGGCATTGAACAAGAAAATCAGTGAGAATCTTGTTGGCAGAAGTAAGGATTTCCCGGATGAAAAGTACACTCAGAAAATTCTGATGCAGGAAGTTGCAGAAACCAAAGCCAATTATGGAAGTGAAGATATCGAGAAAATCGTCAATGCCAAGCAGAAAGAAATGGAAGCCGCCGCTAAAAATCTGGACTTCATAAGAGCAGCGAAACTGAGAGACGAGATTGCTGCATTGAAAGCTTAAGGTTTTTTCAGGAAGAACTTATAAAATTTAAGAATTTTCTTAGCCTTTCGTTTGAAAGCTTTTTTGTTGGTAAAGTCTATGATTTTTTTGTAACAGAACTCAAACGTATTCCCGGAAAGTGAAGCATATTCTTCGCTGATCAAACGAATAATCTCGGGATCATTTGTAAGACGTTCAAAGTTTTGCAGCCTTTTTGAGATACTGATTTCGTCGTAAAAACTCATCCTGTTGAGATCAACAAGATAAAAACGGTATTCGCCGCCGATATTTTTAATCAGGAAATTGCCGGAAGCATTGTCTATAAAGATGATTCCATTTTCGTGTAACCTGAAAATCAGTTTGGTATATTCTCTTATGATTTCCTCCCTTTCCGGGTAAGAATGGTCATACAGCGCATCACTCAATGTGAAAACGCCATCCAGCTGCTCACTTACGTAATAACTTGAGGTGACACCGATGAGGTCGTGATTTTCTATAAATGCTACCGGTTTTGGTGTGAAAAATCCTTTATCCAAAAGCATCTGAGCATATTCGTAAGACCGTCTTGACTTTGATTTTCTGTAATATTTGTAAACGTGCCGATTGATAATATTATGCTGCTTGAATGACTTAAAATTCAATTTTAAATCATTGACAGTAAAATACTTAACTACATTTCTGTTTCCGTGACCAACAACCGTTCCTTCATTTTTAAAGTTCTTTAAAATGTTTAGGATGTCATTTTTATATTGGGAATAGGCGTCAGAAAGGACAAAGTTCATAATAGTATTCAGGGTTAAATTCGTTTCGGTATTAATGTAAAGACGTTTTTATAAGCTCTATTACTTCATCCAAATTCACATTATTGGTGTTCACGGAAAAACTTTTGTCGTTGTAAGGCTTGTACATCGTTTCGTCTGTCACCTGAAAAAGCCCTACGGTAGGAACATTAACAGCGCTTGCAAGATGCATTACGCCATTGTCTGCAGCAATAAAAAGGGCACAGTTTGCCAAAAATCCTCCCATTTCTCGAATGTCTGTACTGTAGAAGTGTGGGATTCTAAAATTTAGCTTAGAAATGTTCTCAACAGGCAGTAGTTCGATGATATTGTAATCGGGGAAAGCAGCTTTAAGCTTGTCGTAGAAGATCGTCCACCAGTCTTCCGAATAAATCTTTGCACCGGTCGCATTGGTGAAAAGACAAATCGTTTTTTTATCATTATGAACGATTTTCTGAAGATTTGCTTTGCCGGTTTCAAGTTCTTCCTGATCTAGAATAATCTTTAAGGGAGGCAGCTGTGAGCTGTTCACCGGCAAGGATAATTCGGCTAGAAATTTCCTCAGATTATAGATTGTTTTTTTTGCATCGTGGTTGTAATCAGGATATTTTGAGGCAAGATCCTCATCGTGATCGCCAAAAAATTTGTAAGTCGAATTGGTTGCCAGAACTGATAATCGACCTGAAGAAGAACCCGGATTGGAATTGATCACAAGATCATATTTCCGGAACTTCAGCTGAAACCAGCCTTTGATATAATTGCCCAAATTGCTGAATGGCTTTTTAGGCAGCTGAATAAATCTGTGGATATTATCGTAGTTTTTATAAATAATTGGCGTCACACCACCTTTCACGAAAAGATCGATTTTTGCATTAGGAAATGTGTTGATCACTTCCTGAACCAATGGTGTGAGGAGCAGAAGATTTCCAAGTCTGTGATTGGGTCTGGAAATCAGGATTCTGTTGATATTGATATCGTTCCGGTGCTTTGGATCTGCGTAGGATTTGCCAATGTTTTTGGTCAGTCTGCGCATCAGTGATCTTCTAGCCGTATTTATTTTTTTCTTAATTTTCATTCATTAAAACTTATAAACCTTATTTGCAGGCTTTTGACTTTTGACTTGTCCTCGAATGGGGATTAATAAATCCATCAAGCCATTGATTTTGATTTCGTAGATCGTGGAAAGCTGCATTCCCAGCTTACCTTTGGGCATTCCCTGACTTTGAAACCACTCCAGATAGCTGATTGGCAAATCTGCAATTATTACATCTTTATGCTTTCCGAATGGCATTCGAATCTCACAAATTTCCTTAAGAATTTCAGGATTAAGACCTTCCATTTTTAAACTATTAAATTGACTTTAGGCTCAAGTTCATCGTCGTCCTGCGGCAGTTTGAGAGGTGGCGGCGAGTCTTCATCCGAAAATTCATCTCTGTAAACCTGTATTAATAGTACTGTAATTGACATCAGTATAGGACCAAAAATAAGTCCCATAAATCCAAACAAGTTCATTCCCAGTATAATTCCAAAAACAGTTACTAATGGATGGATATCTTCCAGTTTTTTAAGTAAAGTAAACCTAAGCAGGTTGTCCGTAAGACCTACTACTACAAGACCGTAAATCAAAACGCCAATTCCGGCTCCCGAATTACCTTCTGCAATCATAAAAATCCCAACCGGCACATAAACGATGGCGGCACCCACAACTGGCAGCATTGATGCAACCGCTGTTAAAGCAAAAAGAAGGATGGCACTCGGAGCGCCAAATATCCAATATCCTATCAGTGCCACAAAGCCCTGCCCAATAGCAACCACAGGAATACCAATGGCGTTTGCAAGGACAAGTTTGGTGAATTTGTCTCCAAGCATCTGTGTATTCGATTTTTTAAAAGGTAATGCGCGGGCAACAATTTTTTCGAAAAGCCGCGCTTTTATAAACATAAAATACAGGATAAAATACATCGAAACAATCACTGTAAAAGTATTGACTGTTGTACTCAATGCTTTGGTAGAGAGCGTTCCTGCAAAATTAGTAACCTTTGTGATATTGTCTTTGCTCAAGATATCGAAACCCACTTTCTGATAAATGAAAACGTGAATTTTCTCCAGAAAAATATTGAACTTTTCCATGTAAGCCTGCGCATTACCTGCCTTTGCAACCAACATATCTACAATAAAGTAAACAGGAAGTATCAAAATAATAAGTGATGCAAGCATCAGAAGTAGTGCGGCAGCCCACGGTTTCCAGTTTTTTTCTTCAACCAGGTAAAAATTATATTTTTTACAGACGATGTAAAGTGTAACTGCGCCTAAGAATGAAGGAATAAACAATGCCAGATTCCAGCAAATCAAACCAACCAAAACGCATATAACAAGTATTAATGCTACCTGTTTTATGACTACAGAATCTATTTGTTTTTCGCAATCTGACATAGTTTTTCTTTAAATTTTTTAATTTATAATTGTCTTGGCGCGCCTAAATATGCACAGTAAGCCGAATACATTGCAATGTAAAAGAAAGGAATCGTAAGATAAACTCCTACACAACATAGAATAACGCCCGCAATACTTATAAGACCAGCCAAAAGTGCTGTAAGCAAAAGCGTGCCATAATTGGCTTGCGCAATACTGAAAGATTTTTTAAGTGCATCGATAGCACCCACATTTTCGAAAATCAGAATTGGGTAACCTAAAAAGAAAAACGGAAGCACCAGTAGTCCCGGAAGAAAACACATCAGAAAAGCAATCGTCAAAACAATCTGGGTAATGATTGCATAGATTAAAATATTGATAAAATTCTGTCTGTAAGCAAAGAACAGGTCAGAAACAGTAATTTGATGTTTGAAGTTTGACTTGTTGGCAATGTAAATCAATCCAACGAAAATAGGAGCAAGTAAAAGGCTTACAAAAAACGAAACGCCGCTGTATGCAGCAAATCCCGGGGTGGCCATCAATTCCGAATAGCTGAAACTGTCGCCTCTCTCACGGATGTCCTCCATCAGCATTGTTGTGTTGAAACCGGTGATCAACTGAATCAAATAACTTAATAAGAAGTAAATAACAACCGCCAGAAAACAGTACAAAAAAGTGTTCTTAAAAATCTCTAAAGCGTGAGAAATAATGCTTCCTGTTTCCCTGTTGGGCACGTTTGCCGGTGAATCGAATTCGTTAAAATTTTCCATAGTAGTTTGTAATTTTGAAGTTGTTACCAAATCTACATAAAAAATTCTTGAACTTAATTACCTCATAAATAATTATTCTTCAAAATCTGCAATCAAATGTTTGTACAAAACGTAGATCATCGCATTCCAAAACGGAAATGTGATGAAGATTCCGAAAAAGAACATAATAAAGCCGCAGTAAGAAAACAGAATCGAAACAAGCGTAGCGATAAAAATCAGAATGAAATTATTCTGAAAAGTCTGAACGCTGATTTTAAAAGAAGTAAAATAATTTGAACCCTTAAAAAACATCAGTGCCGGCACAAAAAGCATCATCGGAATCCAGATTAAAGTAAAAATGGACACGAAATAATTAATCATACTCCAAGCCAAAGAATAAATCACAAACATAAAGAAGTAGTGACCCTGGAAACCCGCAAAAAGATCGCCTGTTTCCGGCTTCTCTCCAAGATCAATCTTTCTGTAAATCTTCAGAAAGCCAATGTTTAAAGGGAAAATAACAGCCTTAATCACAATCATCACCTGCAAAAACAAAATGGCATTGTCCGTTTGCATCAGCGCGCCATATTTATCAAAAAACGCTTTTCCATCTGTATATATCAAACCCTGAAACTTCTGTACTTCCTCAAAAAGACCGTAGTACCGGAATGCAAAAGAGCCCGCAAACATTGTAACAGCAAAGTAAATTACGGTAAATAGAAACTGAAACGGCAAAGTCCGCATCCAGTATTGATAGGCTTCTGTCAGTATTTTTCCGATTTCCGGTTTTGGCGTCGTCATTATCAAAATTTTTTGCAAAAGTAACCATTAATTGAGGACAAACGAAATTGATGATTTTATTTTGGGCAGCTTTATCCGCCTTCCACTCCCAATCTTTTTGCCAAAGCTTTTCCCATCGCAAAAAAGGATTTCCGTTCAAGTCGGGCTGCGGGTTTTGTCATCTTACAACCTTTCGTCATTATTTAGAAGACTTTTCAATACTTTTGTTAAATGTTTCAGAATCCAGAGTTTCAGAGAATGGACGAGTTGTCAGAAAGAAAAGAACCATTTTTCTTCTTGATCAATTTTTTGATGGATGAAGTCCGGATATTCACTCAAAACGAAATTCGAAATAACAGTTTATCAATTGATTTCCCGAATGTTACAAACGTTATTGATGAGCACGTACAAGTTCCAAATTTCGACTGGAAGTCTTTCCCCGAAACATTAGAGGATTATCAAAAAGGATTCGAAATCGTTTTGGAAAATTTGAAAAAAGGAAATTCGTACCTTACGAATTATACCAGAAAAACCGCGATTGAAACCAAGCTGACTTTAGAAGATATTTTCAAATTCTCAAAAGCAAAATATAAAATCCTTGTTCCTGATGAATTCGTTTGTTTCTCACCGGAAACTTTCATAGAAATCTCTGATAATAAGATTTTTACACATCCAATGAAAGGAACAATTGATGCGGACATTGAAGATGCTGAAAATATTCTCAAAAACGACCCAAAAGAAAAAGCAGAACATTACACCGTTGTCGATTTGTTGAGGAATGATTTGAGTATGGTTGCAAATAATGTTCGCGTAAAGGATTTTCAAAGAATTGATTTCATCAAAACAAAACAGAAAAATCTCCTCGCCATGAGTTCCGAAATCGAAGGCGAAATAAAGCTAGAATTGCAGAATAAGATTGGTTCAATTCTCCAAAAACTGTTGCCAGCAGGTTCAATTCTTGGCGCTCCAAAACCAAAAACTTTGGAAATCATCCTCGAAGCTGAAAATTATGACCGGGGATTTTACACCGGAATTGCAGGTTCTTTTGATGGAAAAAACTTGGATTCCTGTGTAATGATCAGATTTATTGAAAACGAAAATGGAAAACTCTTTTTCAAAAGCGGCGGCGGAATCACACATCAAAGCAACTTGAAAAGTGAATACGAAGAAATGAAAAACAAAATTTATGTCCCGATTTATTGAAAGCATCAAAGTCGAAGACCAGAAAATCTTCCTGACGGAACTTCATCAAAAAAGAATGAATGAGACATTTTTTCATTTCGGGAAAGAATGTAAAATTGATATTTACAGTCTGTTCCTGAACCTCGAACACGATGAAGACGGCCTTTACAAATTCCGAATCGAGTATGATCTGGACAACAATTTCAAATCTCAGATTATTCCGTACGCACTTTCGGAACACGACGATTTCGAATTGGTCATTGACAACGAAAATGATTACAGTTTCAAATCTGCCGACAGAACTCAATTTCAAAAATTGAAAAATGACAGCGGCGCCGACGAAATTATCATCGTCAAAGACAATCAAATCACAGATACGTCCTATTCCAATCTACTTTTTCTGAAAGATAAAACCTGGTTCACGCCGCAAACTTACCTTCTAAATGGTGTGATGCGACAAAGTTTATTATCCTCGAAAAAAATAAAGGAAACCGAAATCACGCTAGATAATATCAAAGAATTTTCCCATTTTCAACTAATTAATGCTTTGAACGATTTTGATGAAATGTTCATTTATCCGATTGAAAAAATCATCAATTTGCCGAAAGAGGAATCGGATTTGGACTTTTAGAAATCTAGTCAAAATCACAGAGTTGTCATTCCGTAGGAATCTCAGCTGTTTAGATTCCTACGGAATGACAATATTATGTTTAAATGCATTACATTTATTTCAACTCCACAAAATACTGCTTCAGAATATCCGCATTATTACATTCCGATGTCATCACTTCCAAAATCTTAGGTTTCGGATTGGACTTGAAAAAGTTTGGTAAAACTCTGTCCAACGTAATTTCGTCCTCAACTTTTGTATAATCAAATCCGAAATTTTTCGCCAATAATTCTGCATTTCTGTGGTGCGTGGTGGCAATGAATTCGTCCAAAGCATTGGTTCCGCTTGGTCCGGGAATGATCTTGAAAATGTTTCCTTCGCCATTGTTGAAAATCACAATCCTCGTGTAAGGCGGAATATATTGGTTCCAAAGTCCGTTGATATCATAGAAAAATGACAAATCTCCGGTAATCAGAATTGTAGGTTCATCTTCCATCATCGCAAATCCCATTGCGGTAGACGTGCAACCGTCAATTCCGCTGGTACCTCGGTTACAATAAACTGCATATTTTTGATAATCAAATAATTGTGCGTAGCGAATGGCGGAAGAATTAGAGAAATGTATCCTGTAATTCTCAGGAATATGATTTGATAACTGATTGAAAAGATAGAAATCCGAGAACGGCGCCTTGTTCAGATATTCCTCGTGCTTTGCATCTTTTTTATCCTTCAAAACGTCCCAGAGATTGAAGAAAGGTCTTGGTTCCAGATTGATGGATTTTAATAATTTTGAAAAGAAAATCTCAGCCTTTGTTTCAATTTTTTGAGTTAAGGCGAAGTAAGTGTCTGGCTGCCAATATTCATCGCTATGCCAATGTTGTGCAGGTTTTGCTTTTCTAAGGAATTGTTTTACGCGTTTCGAAACTACATTTTGTCCGATGGTTATTAATAAATCGGGCGCATAAGTTCTGTAATCTTCCTCAGTAAAATCTGTGATATAACGGTCGATATGTGCGAAGAATTTCTCGTGCTGAAGGTTCGAATTCATTTCTGTCAAAACGACAACGGTGTGATTTTTAACCAGTTGAGAAAGTTGAGCTTGCAATTCCGGATTAGGTGCCAATGTTCCGGCGAGAATCAGGATTCGTTTTGAAGTATTCCAATCCGCAATCAGGTTTGAAGGAATTTCGTATGTCTTTTTCTGAATCGTTTTTTCTACGATTGGCAAAACCGGTAACTCATCAACCAGATTGTAAAGTGGCTCATTCAGAGGAATATTGATGTGAACCGGACCACTTTTTTCGATGCAAAGTTCAACTGCTTTTTTGATCGTATCAAAGTTGTGGTCGTCTGCGCCGTCTTTTTCATCTTCCAACAATTCGAAATCGCCGTAAGAATGCTGCTGGAAAAGGTTTTTCTGACGAATCGTCTGTCCGTCAAACAAATCCACAAAATCCGAAGGTCTGTCGGCTGTCAAAATCAAAAGTGGAATATTCTGATAAAACGCTTCCACGACTGCAGGATAATAATTGGTTGCTGCAGAACCGCTCGTACAGGTGATTGCGACAGGTTTTTTAATGGATTTCGAAATTCCCAATCCTACAAAAGCTGCCGCTCTCTCGTCCACAATACTGTAACACTGAAACGCATCTATCTCAGAAAAATGAATCGACAAAGGCGCGTTTCTGGAACCTGGAGAAATAATGATTTTGTCGATGCCGTACTGTTCAAGAATATGTGCGAGAATCTGGATGCTGCGTTTTGCGGAATATTGCTTCATTAGTGAAATTTACTGAAAATTAATTCTGATTGCAAATTTAATCAAAAGCTTTCAGAATCCTTTAAAACAATCGCAACTGTTGTGTTCTGCTTCCTGTAAAATGTTCGGTCGTGAGACTTGCCCGTTCTGTATTATTAAAAAATTTCTTCTTCCCGATTTCAAAGGTTTTATGAATCATTTCTGCGATATTCCCTTCGCCCTGATAACGTTGGAAAAATCTTTTTTCGCCGAGATTTCCGCCCCGCATAGAACGGATTAGATTCAGAACTTTTTCTTTTCTATCGGGAAAATGGGTTTCCAGCCATTGGATAAAAACGGGTTCAACCGTGTCATTTAATCTGACCAAAGTGTAACCGCAACTTCTCGCGCCGGCTTCCGAAACGGCTTTCATTATGCCAAGACTTTCATCACTCGTCAAACCTGGAATCACCGGTGCAATCATCACATTCACAGGAATATTTTTTTCGGATAAAACTTCTATGGCTTTCAGCTTGTTTTTTGCGGTTGAAGTTCTTGGTTCCATCACACGCCGCAAATCTTCGTTGATTGTCGGAATGCTCATATTAACAGAAATGAGATTTTTCTCAGCCATCTTTTCCAGAATGTCAATGTCTCTTAAAACTAGAGCGTTTTTTGTGATGATAGAAACCGGATGTCTGTAGTCCAGACAAATCTGAAGTAATTTTCGTGTAATTTCAAACTCCCGTTCAATCGGTTGATAACAATCTGTATTCCCTGAAAGCATAATCGTTTTCGGAACGTAGGATTTTTTCTGAAAGGTTTTCTCCAAAAGTTCTGGCGCATTTTTCTTAACCATCAGTTTTCTTTCGAAATCTACGCCTGCGCTGTAACCCCAAAATTCGTGCGTAGGTCTGGCGAAACAGTAGGAACAGCCGTGCTCGCAGCCTTGGTAAGGATTCATAGAATAATCCATCATCAAATCTGGACTTTTGATGACGTTGATGATGCTTTTCGGGAAAACTTCTGTGACCTGCGTTTTGATTTTATCGAGCTCATAATCTTCCGGTTCGTGGGTGAATCGGTCAAATTTGTTGGTGACATTTCGTTGAGCGCCTTGCCCTTTTGGTATTTGGGAGTTCAATGTTTGGGATTCAAAGTTTGGAATAGAGCGGTCAGAGTTTATTTCATTTAAAAAAAAATTTAGAACCTGAAAGCTTAAATTTTGGACTATAAAATTATCATTAGAAAAATAAAATCTCTCTTAAAATTCCGGAAAGTTTTCCACAAAAAAATCCGGCTCGCGAGAACCGGAAATTTGTATAATTAAATAGTGTGTGTTATAAAAAGGCATCCAACTCCACGCCATCTCCGGCTCCCGCATAAGGCGCTCTTTTGGAATTTTCAAAAAGAAGATGATGATCGGAATATTCACTTGTGTAAAGTCTGTTTTTTAAATATTTTCTTGCAGCCAAAACACCCAGAACAGCTGCTGTCCCGAAGATTCCGGCAAAGATTATTTCTACGTTTCTGCTCATATCAATAATTAGTTGTAATAATCGAAAGCAAAAGATGTTCCTTTTTATTTTAAGATTATTAATCTTAATAAAAGTTTAAGATTGTTCGCTGTATTTTTACAATTCAGTCGTCTTTTTTAACAGTTCGGTCATATAGAATTGTCAAAAGGCTGCAAACTGTATTACTTTTGAACTCAGAAATCAGCATATGAATAAGAAAGCATTAATAACACTGTCCTGGATTACACTTGGCTCGTCCATTTTTTTCTTCACTTTTTTCTCGGATGAAAAGACATTGGAAAGCTTTGGTTACAACTTGCTGATTTCTGCAATGTATGCATTTGGATTAGGGTTAAGCAACGGTTTCGTGAATGATTTTCTCAAT
>Ga0265797_10011520_pt1 | contig 11051 bp, 12 predicted proteins | sample P2T30metagenome_FD_192433 | JGI IMG/M metagenome (GOLD analysis project Ga0265797, IMG submission 192433) | Plant litter microbial communities from East Loma Ridge, Irvine, California - P2 T30 | ecosystem: Environmental > Terrestrial > Plant litter > Unclassified | place: USA: California... | reverse complement strand
CGCGCGCGGACGGGCCCGCGGCGCCTGCCGCGCCCGTCGTCGACGCGGGCGAGCGGGCGGCCCTGCTGCGGCGCGTGGGGGCGGCCGCGGGGCGAGCGGGCGGCACCGCGGCAGGCGCCGCGGACGGCGGGCCCTCGAGGCGAACCGCAGACGGCCTGCCGTCGCGGGCCGCGGACGGCGGCTCGACGAGGCGGACCGCAGACGGTCTGCCGACTCGGCGACCTGCAGACGGCACGCCGTCGCGGCGTCCGGACGACAGGCCGTCGCGGACCGCGGGCGACACGACCTCGACCCGTCCCTCCCCCGTGACCGCTCGCGCGCGGCGTGCGGCCCCGGCTCCCCGCCGGCCGAGCCAGCTCTGCGGCGCGACGCCCGATCTGCCCGTCGGCGAGGCGTTCTCGAGCGCGTGCGCACCGCCTCCGGCGTCCGCGGTCGAGCAGGAGCTCCGGGCCGACCTCACGGCCGCGATCACCTTCACGGCAGGGGTCAACGCCGTGCGCATCGCGCGGCCCTTCTTCGACCACGTCGAGGCCTGGCCCGACGTGCTGCTGCCCGAGCTGCGGGTCGCGGTCGAGTACGACTCCACGGGCCGGCACGGACTCGAGCACGTCGGCCACCGCGAGGAGGCGGACCGCCGCAAGGACCGCGCGCTGCGGTCAGCCGGGTGGGAGGTCGTGCGCGTCCGCACCGGCGGGCTCGAGGCGCTCGGGCCGCACGACCTCGTCGTGTCGGGCCTCACGAAGAGCACCGTGCCGCAGCTGCTCGACGTGTTCCGCGCCGTGCGCGGCGACCTCTACGTCGACGCCTGGCTGCGCTGAGCGCCGGCACGCGTGCCGCGCGGGCACGCGTGCCGCGCGGGCGACGGGCGAACGAGTCGCCCCAGAATGCCGCTCCCGCGCGAGCCGAGCGACCGTTCGGGGCAACTCGTGTGTCGTCCGCCAAGCGCCGGGCATGCGCGGGGCGCCATGCGTGCGACTTGCCCCGGGATGCTGCTCGTGGGCGAGCCGAGCGACCGTTCGGGGCGACTCGCGCAGCCGCACGACGCACCGGCGCGAACCGGCGACACGTCAGCCCCGGAGCGCCACCGCCTCGCTGCGCCAGCGGTCGTAGGTCCGCCACGGGTCGTCCGACCCGGCCCGCAGCGCGGCGGCGTGCTCGATCAGCTCGGGGGCGGCCGTGAACCACTCGGTGCGGCCGAACCGGTGCTCGGCGAACTGCACGTGCCGGCGGTGCTCGACGAGGCGGTCGCCGCGCTCGAAGGCGAGCAGCTCGTCGTGCCACAGCCGCGCGAGCCGTCGTCGCGGCTCGGACGAGGTGCCGATCTTGACGCGGTCGTCGAAGCGCAGGTAGTAGACGACGTCGACCCGGGGAGGCGGCAGCTCGCCGTCCGGGGAGTCGCCGTGTCGCCACTCGCACACCGCGCAGAGCCAGCCCGAGGGCCAGTGCACCCCGAGCCGCGACCCGCACGCGACGCACGGCGAGGGCAGCAGGTCGGTGAGCCCGTGCTCGCGCTCCGACCAGTCGGCGGCCGCGTCGAGGTGCCGGGCGCAGAGCGGAGCCGGCGCACCGGCCTCGGCGGCCCGGGCACAGCCGTCGACCAGGCACGCCCCGTCGAGCCCCGAGGAGGCGCGGGCAGGTGTCGAGGACGCGGTCACGTCGTCACCCTAGGCCGCACCGCCGACACCGCCAGCGGCAACGGGCACCGGCACCGACACGGGCGCCAGCACTGGTCAGCGGAGCGCCGGCACGGGTCAGTCGAGCTCCTGCGCCTCTCCCCCGCCGGGTCGCACCTTGGCGGTGTCCGCGACGTCGATGCGGGTGACGCCGTCGCCGCGCTCCTCCGTCGTGATGCGCGGGGCGGCGTCGGACTCGTCCGACTTGGGCGCCCGCGTCAGCTGGTCGTGGCGCTTCTCGTCGTCGGTCATGCCCGTGGGGTCGTCGTGCCCGGCTGTGTCGCTGCTCATGCGGTCGAGGCTACGCGGGCGCCGGCACCGCCCGCCCGCCGGTCACCCTCGGCCGCGGGCTTCCACCCGCCCGGCGCCGTGCCCCCCGAACGCGGGGCGGCCAGACTGGGGCGGTGACCGACGACGACCACCGCCCCCCGGCCGCCTCCCCCTCGCCCGCCGCGGCTCCCGCGGCACGGGACGCCGCCCGCGCCGAGACCGACGCCCGCCCCGAGACCGACAGCACTTCCCTCCGGCCACCGACACCACGGCGACGCGGCACCGGCCCCGACTCGCTCGCGGTCGTCGGGTTCGTCGGAGCCGTGCTCCTGGCGACGGGCGTGCAGATCGGCGGCACCGTGCTGCTGGTGCTGCTCTCGACCGACGGCGGCGTCGGGCCGCTGCTCGCCGGGGTCGCGGGGCTCGGCCTGCTGGTGCTGCCGCCGCTCGTGCTCGGCGCCGTCCTCGCCGCGTGGGACGTCCCGGCGAGCGACGCCGGGAGGCGCCGACACCGCCGGTTCCTCGCCGCGGTGCTGAGCGCCGAGGTGGCGGGAGCGGCCCTGGTGCTGGTGTCCGCGGTGCTGAGCGGGTCGCCGGCCTGGCTGCCCGCCTCCTTCGTGGCCGTCGGCGCCGTCCTGACCCTCGTCGCCCTCTGGGCCGGACCCGCCCTCGGCGAGCGCGCCGGTCGACGCGCGGCCGAGCAGGCGGAGTCGTCGACCTGGCAGCCGCCCACCCGCACCGAGGTGCGGCGGGCCGTCCGGACGGTCGCGCTCACGTTCGCACTGACCTTCGTGCCGGTCGCGGTGGGGCTCTCGTTCGTCCCGACCGATGACGGCGACGGCGGGGCGCAGGTGCTGCTCATCGCGGCCGGGCTGGCGTTCATCGCCGCCTCGTGCGCGTGCCTGGTCGTGTCGCTGCGGATGCAGCGGACGGTGACCAGCCTGTTCGGTCGCGACCAAGAACGCGCACGCAGGGTGGGACGAGCCGTGATGGGCCGGCGCGCCGTCGAGCTCGGCCCCGACGACGAGCGCCTCGCCGCACGCTGGGCGTCGATGAACAGGGTCGCGTATCCGATGCAGATCGCCCAGTCGGAACTGCTCTTCGCAGGTCTCATCTGCCAGCAGCTGCCCCAGGCCCTGTCCGACGACGCGTGGATCGCGACCCGCGTCCTGATCGTCGTCCTGCCCGTCGCGATGGTCGCCTTCGTGCCGCTGTTCCTCGTCCGCCACCGCCGCCTCCGCCGGTTCGCCGACAACCACGCGCACCTGCTCGACGCGACCGCCCCCGAGGAGGCGCCGGTCCCGTCACCCGAGATCGGTCCGGCTCCCGGGGCGCACCCGTGACCGGGCCGTCCCCCACCCGCGCCGACCTCCGTCGGCGCGGCTGGCACGAGTGGCGGGCCGCCGCCCCGCGGTTCCTGACGCCGCGCCGTCGTGCGTGGCTCGTCGTCGTGGCGGTCGTGGTCGGGTCGCTCGCGGCGGTCGCGGTCGACCGGGTGTTCGTGGGCGACGACGACCTCGACTGGGCGGGCGCGCTGCGCGTCGTGGCGCCGATCAGCCTCGCCGCGGTGGCCGCCGCCCTCGGCGTCGCCGCCGTCGTCGGGGTCTCGCTGCGGCACGACCGACGCGACCTCGCCCCCGTCTCGTGGCGCGACGACCGCCTCGTGCTCGACTACTCGAGCCCTGGTGCACCCGAGCTGTCGGCGACGCTGGCACCGCGCCTCCTCGCCTCCGCCCGCAAGCAGCACGTGGGCATGGTCGGCTCGGTGACGCTCCTCCTCGGCCTGTCCGGCGCCCTGGCCCTCGCGGTCGTCGGGGTCGTCGGCGTCACGGTCGCCGCGGGGTTCCCGGGGCTCGGCTTCGCCGGGGCGCTCGTGTCGGCGATCAGCCTGCCGTTCAGCGTCGCGACGAGCCTAGAGACGCTGGGCCGCGCCTCCGTCGCGATCGACCTCGCCACCGCGCACCCTGCCGTCGAGGAGGCGCGGACCACCCCGGCGGACCGCTGACGGACGCCGCGCGCCGAGCCGGCGGGGCCCTCTCGACGAGTTGCGTGCAACCTAGTTGCGCACAACGTGTTACAGTCGTGCTCGTGACCACGACCGCCCCCGCGACGCCCCTGCTCGACGAGCAGATCTGCTTCGCGCTCTACGCCGCCTCCCGCGCCGTCACCGCGCGCTACCGCGAGCTGCTCGAGCCGCTCGGCGTCACGTACCCGCAGTACCTCGTGCTGCTCGTGCTGTGGGAGCAGGGGCCGACGGGCGTCTCGGGCCTCGGCGAGCGCCTCCACCTCGACTCGGGCACGTTGTCGCCGCTGCTGCGACGCCTCGAGGGGCAGGGGCTCGTCTCGCGCACCCGCGTCCCCGACGACGAGCGCAGCGTCCGCGTCGAGCTGACCGACGCCGGCGAGGCGCTGCGGGCCTCGGCCGCCGGCATCCCGGCGAGCATCTGCGCCGCGACCGGCCTCGACGCCGCCGCGATCGCGGCCCTCACGGCCCAGGTCGGCGACCTGGGCGACAGCGTGCGCGGCGCCTCCTAGGCACTGCCACACGACGGCCCAGGCCCGGACGGCCCCGCCCGCGCCGCACGGCCACCACGACTCCTCCGACCCGACCACCCCCTCCACGAAAGAAGGACACCATGCCCACTCGCACCTCACGCACCGCATGGAACGGCAGCCTCGAGACCGGCGAGGGCCAGGTCGAGCTCTCCAGCTCGAAGCTCGGCACCTACGACGTCTCGTTCCCGAAGCGCGCCGCCGACGACGCGAACGGCTCGACCAGCCCCGAGGAGCTCCTCGCGGCCGCCCACTCCGCCTGCTACGCCATGCAGTTCAGCGCCGTCCTCGGCCAGGCCGGCGGCACCGTCGAGGCCCTCGACGTCAAGGCCGACGTCTCGCTCGGCCCGGACTCGGCCGGCGGCTTCAAGCTCACCGGCATCGCCCTCACCGTGCGCGGCGAGGTCTCGGGCATCGACGAGGCCGCGTTCCAGGCCGCGGCGCAGGACGCCAAGGAGACCTGCCCCGTGAGCAAGGCGCTGACCGGCGTCGACATCACGCTCGACGCGACGTTCGAGAGCTAGGCAGCAGCACCCTCCGACACCGCCGAGTGAACGAGGCACCGCCCACTACGGCGGTGTCCCGTCCACTCGGCGGTGTTCGTCGTGGCCCCGGTGCGGCCGCGCCCCGATCTGGGGCCAGGCCCGGGCCAGTCACGAGGAGGCGGCACTCCGAACCCGAGACGACGCAACAGCGCTCGGGCACGGACGACCGGGCGTCCCTCCACGGAAGGCCCGACGATGAACGACCACACCCGCCCCACGGCGACCCCGACCTGTCCCGGCTGCGGCGGCCGCGCCCGGCTCGTCGACAACCCGTACTACGGCTCCGGGCTGAGCGTGCACCCGTGGGTGCTCACCTGCACGGCCTGCTCGTCGTCGTCCTTCGTGGCCGACCCCGAGAGCCGTGAGCGCCGGGCGCCGTGCCCGATCCGCGGGCGGAGCGCCTGGGCCCGCCTCGTCGGGCGGCTCGGCAAGCGCTAGGCACGGCCGGGCGCCGAGCTGAACGCAGGCAGCCCGCCCGCCGTCTCTCCGCCGCGCCAGCCCCCGCCGTCTCGCCGCCGCGCCACGCCCCCACCGTCGCGTCGCCGCAGCCAGCCCCCGCCGCCGCCGCGCCACGTCCCTCCGGCACCGCCGAGTGAACCGAACACCGCCCACTGCGGCGGTGTTCCGTTCAGTCGGCGGTGTCTGCGCAAGAGGCAGGGACCGGGCACGAGGCAGGGGGCGGGGCGGTGTCCGCGCAGGGGCAGGGGCGTCAGCGCAGCCGGCCCACCGCGCTGTCGTCGAGCGCGTCGAGCAGCGTCGCGACGTCGTCCCACACCTCGACCGCGCCCGCCTCGAGCAGCCCTGCCCGCGACGTCCCGCCGGTGAGGACGCCGACGCAGGCGACCCCGGCGCGACCTGCCGCCTCCAGGTCCCAGACGGCGTCGCCGACCATGACGGCGTGCTCGGCGTCGACGCCGGCCTTCTCGAGCGCTCCCTCGACGATGCCCGGGTCGGGCTTGGCGGTGTCCGCGTCCTCGGACGAGGTGACGGCCCAGAGGGCGCCCTCGACGTCGAGGAGGCCGCGCAGCACCGTGAGCTCCTCCTCGGGGGCGCTGGTCGCGAGCACGACCCGGTGCCCGCGCCGGGTCAGCTCGGCGAGCAGCTCGGTCGCCCGCGCGAAGACGTGCAGGTCGGCGTCGCCGTGGGGCAGGTAGTGGGCGGAGTGCCGCTCCTTGGCCTCGTCGCCCCGCGCCTCCGCGACCTCGTCGCCGAGCAGGGTCGAGAGCAGCAGCGACGAGTCCATCCCGATGCCCTGGTGGATCCGCCAGCTGTCGACGGGGTGCCCGATGTCGGCGAAGGCCTTCGACCAGGCGTCGACGTGCGCGTAGTTCGAGTCGACGAGCGTCCCGTCGATGTCGAAGAGGACGGCGGTGACGGGAGCGGAGGAGGCGGGGGTCGGGTCGGTCATGCCCCCAGCCTGTACCTGCACGGACTGCACCGTTCGGGGTGCGCCCCGCGCCGGCGCCCGGGCCAGGTCCGAGCAACCCACGCCCTGCGCCCGCACCCCACGCGAGCGACTTGCCCCGGATGGTCGCGTCCCCGGCCCCGAGGCGGCCGTCCGGGGCGGATCGTCGCCGCGTGCGGACGCGGTGCTGGGCGCCTCCTCCGAGCTGGCTGGGAACCCGACGACCCGGCAGGCGTTGGCTGCTCGCATGACTACGTACGGAATCATCGGAGCAGGCAACATCGGCAGCCAGGTCGCTCGGGCCCTCATCGAGCACGGCCACGACGTCGTGATCAGCAACTCGCGCGGTCCCGAGACCCTGAGCGACCTGATCGCCGACCTGGGCGACGCGGCGCGCGCCGCGACGGCCGAGGAGGCGGCGGAGGCCGGCGAGGTCGTGGTCGTCACCGTGCCCCTGAAGAACTACGAGCAGGTGCCCGTCGCGCCGCTCGCCGGCAAGGTCGTCATCGACACGAACAACTACTACTTCGAGCGCGACGGCCACATCGCCGCCCTCGACAACGGCCTCGACACCGTCTCGGGCATGCTGCAGCGCCACCTGCCCGAGAGCAAGGTCGCCAAGGGCTTCAACCACATCATGGCGAAGGACATCACGACGGACGGCAAGCCCTCCGGCACCGAGGGCCGCCGCGCCCTCGCGACGTCGAGCGACTTCGAGGAGGCCGCCGAGCTCGTGCAGCGCCTCTACGACGAGCTCGGCTTCGACACCGTCAACGTCGGGCCGCTCAGCGAGAGCTGGCGCGTCGAGCGCGACCAGCCCGCCTACGTCGTGACGCAGACCCGCTCGGAGCTCGTCGCGAACCTGGCGAAGGCCACGCGCGCCACGGCGACGAACGAGCCGGCGCCGCACGCCGACGAGGCGTAGCCGCCGCTCGTCCCCGGGGCGCGACCCGCGCCTCCTGGGGTGCGACACGCGCCCCACGACGAACCCCGTTCCGTTCACCGAACCACGTTGCTTCGTGGTTCGGTGAACGGAACGGGGTTCTCTGCGTCTGGGGCAGGCGGCCGCTCGGACGCGCAGGTCAGAACGGCACCCCGCACCGCAGCACGACGTTGGCGAACGGGGTCGCCTCGCCCGTGCGGACGAGCAGCCGCGCCCGGCCGCTCAGGGCCTTGAGCTCGTCGTGCGTCACGTGGTCGACCTCGTCGAACCGGGCCGCGATCTGCTCGCCCGCGACCGTGCCGACGCTCTCGTCCGCCGCGGTGCACGCCTCGAAGACGGCGTCGGCCAGCAGGGCGTCGAGCACAGCCGCGAACGGCGGCAGGCCGTGCACGACCGCGAGGTCGACGACCGGCACGCCGGCCGGCAGGGGCAGCCCGCAGTCCGCCACGACGACGAGGTCGCCGTGGCCGAGCCCGCTGATCGCCGCGTTGAGCTGGGCGTTGAGGATGCCGCCGCGCTTCACGCCGTCACCTCGATCGCCGTGACCTGCTCGTCGGTGCCGGGCAGGTCGTCGTCGAGGCCCGGGTACGAGGGCTGGGTGCCCGCGGTCGTGACCGAGTAGGCCCCGACGCGCACCGCCTCCTGCGCTGCCTCGAGCAGGGACGACCCGCTCGCGAGCGCGGCGCTCAGGGCGCCGACGAAGGCGTCGCCGGCCCCGGACGAGTCCACGGCCCGCACCCGCGGGGACGGCACCGACCACGAGCCGGAGGCGTCCGAGACGAGGGCGCCCGCGGCTCCCCGCGTGAGCACGACGGAGGCCGTGCCCAGCGCGCGCAGCTCGGCGACGACGGCCGCGTCGGCCGTGTCCGCGTCGGTCGAGGAGGCGCCGGTCGACGAAGCGTCGGACGAGGAGGCGCCGGTCGAGGAGTCCGACGACTCCCGTCCCGCGAGGCGCCCCGCCGCGTCGGGCGCGATCATCTCGAGCAGCAGCCGCCCCTCGTGCTCGTTCAGCACGAGGGGGTCGGCCAGGCGCACGACCTCGGCCGACACCGCCACGACCGGGGCGAGGTTGAGCACGAGGCGCCCCGTCGCCAGCCGTGCCGCGCGCTCGATGCCCGAGACGGGGATCTCGCCCTGCAGCACGACCACGGCGGCGCCGGAGACGACCTCGGAGTGCCGGGCGACCGCCTCCTCGTCCACCGACGCGTTGGCGCCGGGCACGACCACGATCGTGTTCTCGGAGTCGGAGCCGACGGTCACCACGGCGAGCCCCGTGGGCCCCGCGGCGACGCCGACCCGGCCCACGTCGACGCCGCTCGCGACGAGCAGGGGCAGGGCGGCCTCGGCGTGCACGTCGTCGCCCACCGCCCCGACCATCGTCGTCGCGGCGCCCCGGCGGGCCGCCGCGACGGCCTGGTTGGCGCCCTTGCCGCCGGGCAGCAGCGTCATCGACGTGCCGATCAGCGTCTCGCCGGGCAGGGGAAGGCGGTCGGTCGTCACGACCTGGTCGACGTTGATCGACCCGACGACGACCACCTCAGCGGAGCGGGGCATCAGGAGAAGTCACCCACGTTCTCCTTCGTGACCGTGATGACCTCGACGGCCTGGTCGGACGGGCCGTCGTCGCCCTCGCCGCCGTCGATCGCCTTGACGGCCTGGTCGACGGCCAGCGCGCCGAGCTCGCCGGGCTGCTGCGCGATCGTGCTCGAGAGGGTGCCGGCCTCGATGGCCTTCAGGCCGTCCTCAGTGCCGTCGAAGGCGGCGACCTTCACGTCGGTGCCGGCGCGCGACCCGAGGGCCTGGATCGCGCCGAGGCCCATCTCGTCGTTCTCGGCGAAGACGCCGACCGCGTCGGGGTGCGCCTGCAGCAGGTTGGTCGTCACGTCGAGGGCGGTCGCGCGGTCGAAGTTCGACGTCTGCTGCGCGACGACGGTGATGCCGGGGAACTCGGCGATGCCCTTGGTGAAGCCCTCGCCGCGGTCGCGGCTGGCCGAGGTGCCCGCGACGCCCTGCAGCACGATGACCTCGCCCTTCTCGCCGATCGCCTCGGCGAGGGCCTTCGCGGCCTGCTCGCCACCGGCGACGTTGTCGCTGGCGACGAACGAGGCGACGTCGGCGCCGTTGACCGCACGGTCGACCGCGACGATGGGCACGCCGGCGTCGTTGAGCTGCGCGGCGGCGGGGCCGGCGGCGTCGCTGTCGACGGCGTTGAGGATGACCGCGTCGGCGTTCGAGGCGGCCGTCGCGAGCTGGTTGCTCTGCGTCGCGGAGTCGTTCTGCGCGTCGACGACCTGCAGGTCGACGCCCTTCTCGTCGGCCTCGGCCTGCGCGCCGTCGCGCAGCTCGACGAAGAACGGGTTGTTGAGGGTCGACAGCGACAGGACGACCGTGGGGCGGTCGGCCTCCCCTGCGGGGGTGCGGTTGCAGCCGGCGGTGCCGGTGGCGACCACGGCGACGATCGCGGCGACGGTGGCGGCCTTGCGGAACGAGGAAGACTTCATCGTGTGTCCTTCGGTGGGGGTTCGGGTGGTGCGGTGAGGGTCGGGAGGGTCAGGGGAAGAGCGGGAGGAGGCGCGAGCCGGGGGCGCGGGTCGGGTCGAGGAGGCGCGGGCCGGGCCGGGGAGGCGCGGGCCGGGCCGAGGAGGCGCGGGTCGAGGAGGCGCGGGCCGGGTCGGGCGGGCGCCCCGCGGCCTACGAGCTGCGCGTCTTGCGGCGCAGCACGTCGACGCCGACGGCCAGGGCGATGACGAGGCCGATGACGACCTGCTGCCAGAACGACGTCACGTTGAGCAGGTTGAGCCCGTTGCGGATGACGACGAGCACGAGGGCGCCGATGACGGTGCCCGAGATGCGGCCGACGCCGCCGGCGAGGCTCGCGCCGCCGATGACGACGGCCGCGATCGCGTCGAGCTCGTAGCCGGCCGCGGCCTGGGGCTGGGCCGAGTCGAGGCGGCCGGCGAGCAACAGCCCGGCCAGCGCGGCGAACAGGCCGGCGAGGCCGAAGACCGTGACGACGATGCGCTTGACGGGCAGGCCCGACAGGCGTGCCGCCTCCGCGTTGCCGCCCACGGCGTACATGGTGCGTCCGACGACGGTGCGGTTGAGGATGAACGACGCGATCGCGGCGGCCACGACGAGCACGATGACGGGCACCGGCACGGGGCCGACGTTGCCGCCGAGGAACGACACCGCGGCGGGGGTCGAGATCGGGCGTCCGTCGCTGACGACGAGCGTGAGCCCGCGGGCCACGCTGAGCATGGCGAGCGTGGCGATGAACGACGGCAGCTTGCCGTAGGCGCTGGCGAACCCGTTGACGAGGCCGGCGACCAGGCCGGTCGCGAGGCCGACCACCAGGGCGAGCCCGCCGGGCAGGCCGGCCGTCGCGAAGGTCCAGCTCGACACCATCGCCGAGAGCGCGGCGACCGAGCCGACCGAGAGGTCGATGCCGCCGGCGACGATGACGAACGTCATGCCGAAGGCGAGCACGGCGACGGTCGACACCTGGATGCCGATGTTCAGCAGGTTGCGGCCCGTGAGGAAGTCGGGCGTCGCGATGAAGAGGGCGAGGCAGAGCACGACGAGCCCGACGAGGGCGCCGTTGGCGGCGAGGAACGCCTTGATGTCGAAGGAGCGTCGCTGCGCCTTCACGGTGGTGGTGGTCA
>Ga0265797_10011519_pt1 | contig 11052 bp, 11 predicted proteins | sample P2T30metagenome_FD_192433 | JGI IMG/M metagenome (GOLD analysis project Ga0265797, IMG submission 192433) | Plant litter microbial communities from East Loma Ridge, Irvine, California - P2 T30 | ecosystem: Environmental > Terrestrial > Plant litter > Unclassified | place: USA: California... | reverse complement strand
GCTGCCCGAGCTGCAGCGCGCGGTGACGGGCGCAGGAGGCACGGTGCCGACGACCGATGCCGGCGCGGTCGCCGAGACGGCCGGCACCGACAGCGGGGAGGCGCCCGAGGCCGGGGCGGCACCGGCGGCCGAGGAGGAGCACGCGACCGACGAGGAGCACGACGCCGAGGGGGCCCAGTCCGGGGGCCACTGACCCTTTCCCGCTAACCAGGGCGCGCGACGGGCCGACAGTGGCCGTCGTGACCCTCCTCGACCCTGCCCGTCCCGGTGCACCGACCCGATCCGCCCCGGGTCCGTCGGCGACCCCGGAGCGCGTGGTCGAGCCGTACGACTTCCGGCGTCCGACGACGCTCGCGCGCGAGCACGCCCGCGTGCTCGAGGTCGCGTTCGACACGTTCGCGCGCCAGTGGGGCACGCAGCTCACCGCCAAGATGCGGGTGCGCTCCGAGGTCACCTCGCACCAGGTGCAGATGCTGACCTACGACGAGTACGCCTCGTCCCTGCCCGCGACCACGGCCATGGTCCTGTGCCCGCTCTCGGGCATGGAGGCCAAGGCGGTCGTGCAGTTCCCGACCTGGGCGGCGTTCGTCTGGGTGAGCCACATGCTGGGCGCCCCGAAGCCCGGCTCGCTGCCCGACCGCACCTTCACCCCGGTGGAGGAGGCCCTGGTCCGCAACATCGTGGAGGACGCCCTCGACGACCTCAGCTACTCCTTCGGCACGCTCCTCGTCGACGAGGTCCGCGTGGGCGGGTTCCAGTACGACTCCCAGTTCGCCCAGGTGGCGGCGAAGAGCGACTCGATGATCGTCGCCTCGTTGAAGATCTCGGTCGCGAACCGGGTGGCCACGGGCACGATGGCGATCCCCGCCCGCGCCCTGCTCCCGCAGCTGGTCGACGACGACGGCGTGCAGACCACGCTCACGCCTCGCGAGCTCGTCCAGCAGCAGCTCGCCGCGGTGCCCGTCGACGTGGCCCTCCGCATCGCGCCCGTCACCGTGCGCCCGGCCGAGGTCCTCGGCCTGGCCGTGGGCGACCTCCTGCCCCTGCCGCACCCGCAGCACCGCCCCCTCGAGATGACGGTCGACGGCGTGCCCGTGGGCCGCGCCGCCGTCGGCGCGAACGGTTCCCGCCTCGCGGGCGTCGTCGTCTCCGTCACGACCGACCTCCGCGAAGGAACAGCATGACCACGACGACCCCCACCCAGCACACGGCCGCCGCCGACGCCTTCGTCGCGACGGTGCCGAGCGCGTCGCTGCTGCGGGCCGTGCCGCTCGACGCGTCGGCCGTCGCCGCTCTGGTCGGGCCCGACGGGGCGATCGTCACCTCGTTCGTGGGCTCCGTCTCGGCCGACACGGCGCTGATGTTCGACGACCTCTCCCAGCTCACCGCCGCGGGCGGCACCCTGTCGCCCTCGGTCTCCGTGCTCGACGTGCTGCGCCCGGCGCTCGAGGCCGCGACCGCCGTCCTCGGCACGGGCGTGCTCGGCGACAGCCGCATCGAGGCCGTCGACGCGCTCCTGCTCGACCCGGCCACGACCGTCTTCGAGCTCGTCGGCCCCGCGCGCACCGAGGGCTGGTTCGCCGTGCGCCTCCGGGAGGACGGCACGGTCGCCGGTCTCGGCACCGGCCAGGACGCCGCGGCCGTCACGGCCCCCTCGCTCAGCCCGACGGTCGGCAACCTCGGCCGCATCAACGCGGTCGAGATGGCCCTCACGGTCGAGATCGGCCGCACCCGCATGTCGGTCCGCGACGTGCTGGGCCTCGAGCCCGGTGCCGTCGTCGAGCTGGACCGGTCCGCCGGCGCCCCCGCCGACGTGCTGCTCAACGGTCGCGTCATCGCGCACGGCGAGGTCGTGGTCGTCGACCAGGACTACGCGGTGCGCATCACGAAGATCCTCGACGTCGCCGACGGGATCTGACCCGTGGAGACCGTCGTCCTCGCGCTGCGCGTCGCCCTCTCCCTGGGCGTCGTGCTGGCCCTGCTCTGGGTGCTGCAGAAGCGCGTCGCCCGGGGCCGCGGCGGCCTGCTCGGCACCCGCCGCGCGAGCACGGTCACGGTCGTCGCCCGCCAGGGCGTCGGTGCGAAGGCCAGCGTGGTCGTGGTCGACGTCGAGGGCGAGCGCCTCGTGCTGGGCGTCACCGACGGCGGCATCTCCGTGCTCTCGTCCGCCGAGGCCCCGCAGTCGGTGCCCGAGCCGGCACCGTTGACCCCGGTCGCCCGGCTGGTCCCCGCCGAGCCGCGTGGCGAGGCCTTCGCCCAGGTCCTGGCCGAGCAGGCGCAGCCCGCGCCCGCCCGCGCGGTCGAGGCCCTGCCGCTGCGCCCGCGCGGCGCCGCCCGCCGGGCCAGCGGCAGCGTCGCCCGCCGAGCAGTCGGCAGCGTCGCGCCCACGCCCGGCGACGACCCTGGTGCCGCCCGCCGTGCCCCGGGCCGGACCGCCCAGGCCCTCGACGGCTCGATCCTCTCGCCCGAGACCTGGCGGCAGGCCGCGACCGTGCTCCGCTCCCGGCGCCTCGGATGACCCGCACCGCCCTCACCGGCACGCTGCGCGCCGACGTGCGCGTGCTGCCGGTGCTCCCCGCTGCGCTGCACCGCGGTCGCGCGCTGCGCGTCGTGGCGACGCTGCTGCTCCTGGCCGTGAGCGTCGCGGCCCTCCTGCTGCTCGGCGGCACGGGCGCCGACGCCGCGCCCGTCGACCCCTCGGCACCGGCCGCGCCGACGGCCCCCGCCGACCCCTCAGGAGGCACGGGCACCGGTTCGACGTCGGGCGCCGTCCCCGGCACGGGCGAGGGCACGGGCGGCGACCGGTCCGACCTCACGGGCGACGGCACGACGACCGGCGGCGTCGACATCGACATCGACGGCCCCGACGGCGCCCCCTCGGCGGCGATCACGACGCTGCTCGGCATCACGCTGCTCAGCGTGGCCCCCGCGCTGCTGCTCATGATGACGTCGTTCACCAAGATCTTCGTCGTGCTGGCGATGACGCGGAACGCGCTCGCGCTGCCGTCGATCCCGCCGAACCAGGTCCTCGCGGGCCTGGCGCTGTTCCTCAGCCTGTTCGTGATGGCGCCGATCCTGTCGAACGTCAACGCCGACGCCGTGCAGCCCTACCTCGCGGGCCAGCTGGACTTCCAGCAGGCGGTCGACGTGGGCGCCGCCCCGCTGCGCGAGTTCATGCTCGCCCACACGCGCGAGGAGGACATCGCGCTGATGACCCGGGCCGCCGACCGGCCGAACCCGGCCGACGCGGGCGACGTCCCGATGACGACGCTCATCCCGTCGTTCATGATCAGCGAGCTGCGCGCGGCGTTCATCATCGGCTTCGTCATCTTCATCCCGTTCCTCGTCATCGACCTCGTGGTCAGCGCCGCGCTCATGTCGATGGGCATGATGATGCTCCCGCCGGTGATGATCTCGCTGCCGTTCAAGATCCTGCTGTTCGTCCTCGTCGACGGGTGGGGCCTCATCATCACGTCGCTCATCGAGAGCTACCGGGTGGGTGCCTGATGGACTCCAACGCCGTCCTGGACCTGTCGATGCAGGCCCTCATCGTCACCGGCAAGGTGGCCGCGCCCGTGCTCATCACGTCGCTCGTGGTCGGCTTCGCCATCTCCCTGCTGCAGTCGATCACGCAGATCCAGGAGGTCACGCTCTCGTTCGTGCCGAAGGCGGTCGCGGTCGCCATCGCCCTCGTCGTCTGCGGGCACTGGATGATCGCCGAGATGGTGTCGTTCACGCACGTCGCCTTCGACCGCATCCCGCAGATGCTCAGCGGTGGCTGAGGCGCGCGTGTCGTTCTCCCTGGACCAGTCCTGGCTCGAGGCCGTCATGCTCGCCGGCGTGCGCATGGTCGCGTTCCTCGTCGTCGCGCCGCCGTTCTCCTACCGGGCCTTCCCGGCGCGGGTGAAGGCGATGCTCGGCGTCGGCCTGGCCCTGGCGGTGGCGCCACGCGTCGCCGAGGGGTACGAGTCGCTCCCGACGGGTCCGTTCGTCGTCTCGCTCGTGCTCGAGGTCGTCGTCGGTGCCCTGCTGGGGTTCCTCGTGCTCGTGGTGTTCGCCGCGGTGCAGTCCGCGGGCAGCCTCATCGACCTCTTCGGCGGCTTCACGCTCGCCCAGGCCTTCGACCCGCAGTCCATGGTCAACGGTGCCCAGTTCACGCGCCTGTTCCAGATGACGGCGCTCGCGCTGCTCTTCGCGACGGGCGGGTACCAGCTCATCATCGGCGGGCTGACCCGTTCCTTCGAGGCGTTCCCGCTGGGCCTCGGGCTCGACCTCACGCACCCCGTCGAGGTGCTGACGGACCTGGTGAGCCAGATGTTCCTCGCGACCGTGCAGATCGCCGGGCCGCTCTGCGTCGTGCTGTTCCTCGCCGACGTGGGCCTGGGCCTCCTGACCCGCGTCGCCCCGGCGCTGAACGCCTACGCCATGGGCTTCCCGCTGAAGATCCTCATGACGGTCATGCTGGCCGGCGGCACGCTGCTGGCCCTGCCGGGCGTGGTGACCGCGCTCACGGGCGACGCCTCCGACGCACTCATGGGGGTGAGGTGACCCGTGTCCGACAGCGGTGAGCGCACCGAGGCGGCGACCGACAAGCGCATGAAGGAGGTCCGTTCCAAGGGCCAGCTGTCGCGCTCGCAGGACCTCAGCGCCTGGGTGGGCGTCGGTGCGGCCGCGCTCATGGCGCCGGTCACGATCGAGCGCGCCTCGGCGGCCGGGACCGACCAGCTGTTCTCGATCCGCGCGCTGGTGCGCCACCCCGACGCCGAGGCCGCCGTGCAGGCGCTCGTCGACGGGGCCGGGTCGATGGCCGTGTCGCTCGGCCCGCTGTTCGCGGTGACCGGCGTGGCCGTGCTCGCGACGGCCGTCGCCCAGGGCGGCGTGCACGTCAAGCGCATGACGGGCAACTACGAGCAGTTCGACCTGGTCAAGGGGCTCGGCCGCGTCTTCGGCGGCCAGGCCCTGTGGAACGGCGCGAAGTCGCTGCTCAAGACCGCCGTCGTCGGACTGGTGCTCGTCGCGGCCGTGCAGGGCCTCGTGCCGTTGCTGCGCAGCGGCGGCGGGCTGAGCGTGTCCGCCCTGCTGGGCGAGGCGACCGGTGGCGTCGTGGTGCTGCTGCAGGCGGCGGTCGCGGCGGGCCTGGTGCTCGCCGTCGCCGACGTGTTCGTCGTGCAGCGCCGCAACCGCAAGCGCACCCGCATGACGAAGAAAGAGGTGCGCGACGAGCACAAGAGCAGCGAGGGCGACCCGATGCTCAAGGGCCAGCGCCGCAGCCGACAGCTCGCCATGAGCCAGGGCCGCATGATGGGCGCGGTCGCCGACGCGGACGTCGTGCTCGTCAACCCCACCGACTACGCCGTCGCGATCGCCTACGAGCCGGGCCGGTCCGCGCCCCGCGTGGTCGCGAAGGGCGCGGGCGCGGTCGCCGCGCGCATCCGTGAGCGAGCGCAGGAGGCCCGGGTCCCGCTGGTGCAGGACGTCCCGCTCGCCCGCGCCCTCCACGCCTCCTGCGGCCTCGGCGAGGAGATCCCCGTCGAGCTCTACACGCCCGTGGCCCGCGTGCTCACCTTCGTGATGGCGCTGCAGGCGCGGGGCGCCGCCCCGGGGACGCACGTGCCGCCGCGCTCGACCACGGCCGACGAGGTCGCGGGGGTCCTCGCCCCCGGCTCGCTGGCCGACGACGCCGTGCCCCGCAGGCTGCGTCCGCCCCGACCCGGGCGGTCGCCGTCGCCCGCCGGCGACCCGGCGACCGGCCCGCCGGCCGCCTCGCCCCCTCCCGCCCGTCCCGCCCCCCGACCCGCCGCCTCCGGAGCCCCGTGATGAAGAACCTGCCCAAGCTCGCCGTCCCGCTCGGGATCGTCGGCATCGTCATGCTGCTCGTCGTGCCGGTGCCCGCCGGGCTGCTCGACGTGCTCATCATCGTCAACCTGCTGCTCGCGCTCGTGATCCTGCTGACGACGCTGTTCGTCCGCAAGCCCCTCGACTTCTCGGTGTTCCCGTCGCTGCTGCTCGTCGCCACGCTGTTCCGGCTCGGGCTCAACGTCGCGTCGACGCGCCTCGTGCTCGGCGAGGGCTTCGCCGGGCACGTCATCGAGGCGTTCGGCCAGGTCGCGGTGAGCGGGTCGATCATCATCGGCTCGGTCGTGTTCCTGATCCTCGTCGTGATCCAGTTCGTCGTGGTCACGAAGGGCGCCGAGCGCGTCGCCGAGGTGGGCGCCCGCTTCACCCTCGACGCCATGCCCGGCAAGCAGATGGCCATCGACGCCGACCTCAACGCGGGGCTCATCACCGACGAGCAGGCCAAGGAGCGCCGCGCGGCGGTCAGCGCCGAGGCGGACTTCTACGGCGCGATGGACGGCGCCTCGAAGTTCGTCAAGGGCGACGCCATCGCGGGCATCATCATCATCATCGTCAACCTCGTCGGCGGCATCGCGATGGGCGTGCTGCAGCGCGGCATGGAGGTGGGCGAGGCCCTGAGCACGTACGGCCTGCTGACCATCGGCGACGGCCTCGTCACGCAGATGCCCGCCCTGCTCATGGCCGTCTCGACGGGCATGATCGTCACCCGGTCCGGCTCCGAGTCCGACATGGGCACCTCGGCCACCCAGCAGCTGTCGCAGTCGCGCACCGCGATCGTCATCGCGGGCGTCGCGGCCCTCGCGATGGCCGTGATCCCCGGCATGCCGGTGCTGCCGTTCCTCGTCGTGGGGGCGGGCCTCCTGCTGGTGGGCCAGCGCATCGGCGCGAGGGCGAAGCGCGAGGCCGCCGAGGCGGAGGCCCGCGCCACGAGCGAGGCCGTGACGCCGTCGAGCGACAGCACCGACGACCTGCTCGAGCAGATGCGGGTGCACGCCCTGGAGATCCTGCTCGCCCCCGACCTCGTCGACATGGTGACGGGCGCGAGCGACGACCTGCTCGGTCGCGTGCGCGCCCTGCGCCGCAAGGTCGCCGTCGAGCTCGGCGTGGTCGTGCCGCCCGTGCGCACGCGCGACAGCGTCGAGCTGCCGCCGTCGACGTACTCGATCCGCATCGCGGGCGTCGAGGCGGGCCACGGCCAGGCCCCGCCCCGCTCGGTGCTCGCGCTCGGCGACCAGCTCGACGCGCTGCCCGGCACGGCGACCGTCGAGCCCGTGTTCGGGCTGGCCGGCAAGTGGGTGCCCACCGAGCTGCGGCACACCGCCGAGATGACCGGCGCCACGGTGGTCGACCGGGTCTCGGTGCTCGTGACCCACCTGTCGTCGATCATCGCCGACAACGCCGCTCGCCTGCTCACCCGGGAGGACGTCAAGGTGCTCACCGAGGGCGTCAAGCAGACGAACCCGGCCGCCGTCGAGGAGCTCGTGCCCGGGCTGCTCTCGCTCGCCGAGCTGCAGCGCGTGCTGCAGGGACTGCTCGTCGAGCAGGTGGCGATCAACGACCTGGGCCGCATCTGCGAGGGCCTCACCCTGCAGGCGAAGGCGTCGACCGACCCCGAGGGGCTCGTCGAGGCCGCCCGCTCGGCGCTCGGCCCGGCGGTCGCCGCGAAGCACCTCGACGGCGGCGTGCTGCGCGTCATCATGATCGACCCCGGCCTGGAGCAGTCGATGCTCGAGGGGCTGCGGCCGAGCGACCAGGGCACGCAGATCCTGCTCGACGGCCACCGCGTCGAGCAGGTGCTCGGCTCGCTGCGCGACGCGGTCGCCGCCGTCGAGGCCCAGGGCCTCGCCGCGGTCCTCGTCTGCGCCCCCGCCCTCCGCCCCGCGATCCGCCGCCTGGTGTCGGCGCAGCAGGGCGGCCTGCCCGTGCTGTCGTACCAGGAGGCCTCCGTCGTGGGATCCACCATCGAGACCGTGGGAGTGGTCCGTGCCGCCGACTCGCTCACTGCTTAGCGGACCGTCGCTCGAGGGGCTGCGCACCCGCGCGGCCCGCGAGCTCGGTCCCGGTGCCCGCATCGTCAGCGCCCAGAAGGTGACGGTCGGCGGGGTCGCCGGCCTCTTCGCGCGCAGCCACTACGAGGTGGTCGTCGAGGTGCCCGACGAAGCCGTCGCGCGCGTCACGATCACGCCGTCGAGCCGTTCGGGCATCGCCGCGCTGCTCGCCGACGCCGAGGAGGCCGAGGAGGAGCTGCAGCGCCGCGACCTGCCCGACGTCGACGACACCCGTCGGGCGATCCGCCGGACGTGGTCGGTGGCCCGGGACGGCGAGGCCGAGCCCTTCGGCGCCCCCGGCAGCCACCCCGAGCCCGGTGCCCCCGCCGAGGTGCTCCCGCCGGCCAGCGCCACGGCGGCCAGCGCCGCCCCGGTCGGCGCTCCCGTGCCCGAGCAGCCGGGCAGCCGGCGCGCCGCCCGTGTCGTGCGCGACGACGCCTTCGCCTCGGTGATGGACGACCTCGCCTTCAACGGCCTGGTCCGCGGGCCCGCCCCGGTCGTGCGCGGCGGCGCGGCCCCGGCGCCCGCCCCCCGTGCGGCAGGAGGCCCGCCCGCCCCCGCTGCGCCCCGCCCGGCCGACGGGGCGGTCGCGCCCGGCGCCTCCGGCCCCCTCGTCGCACCGTCGGTGGCGCGTGCCCCCGGCGACCTCGTGGTCGTCGTCGGGCGCGCCGCGGACGCCTTCGCCGTGGCCGCGTCGATGACCTCGGCGCACGGCCTGCGCAGCGTCGACGTCGATGACCGCCGCAGCGCGATCCTCGCGCGGGCGACGGGCGTGCACGAGGGGTCGGCGGTGGTCACGGCGCTCGCCTGGTCGTCGTCGACGGTCGACGTGCTCGCCGCGGTGCAGCCGGACCAGGTCTGGGTCGCGGTCGACGTGGGGCGCAAGCACGAGGACACCGCGGCCTGGGTCGACGTGGTCCGCCGTGTCGTGCCGGTCGCCGCGGCCGTCGTCGTCGGCGCCACCGAGACGGCCACGCCCGGCACCGTGCACCTCCTCGGGCTGCCCGTGGGCCGACCCTTCGGTTGACCGAGGAGCGGCTCGGCGACCCGGGAACCGCCGGGCGGGCCGTCCGGGTCACTAGGCTGGGCGGATGCTGGTCCTGACGCGCAAGGTAGGGGAACGCATCCTCATCGGCGACGACATCGTGGTGACGGTGCTCGACGCCCGCGGTGACGGCGTGCGCATCGGCATCGACGCCCCGCGCGGCATCACGATCCAGCGCGAGGAGGTCGTGCGGGCGGTCACCGAGGCCAACGCCGAGGCCGCCCGGGCCCCCGCCGACGCCGAGGAGCGCCTCCGCGCCGCGCTCGGCGGCCTGGGCCGGGGCGCCGCCCCCGCGTCGGCACCCGCCACCCCCGACGACCGCTGACCGCACCCGGTCCGCGCACCGCACGATGCCGGCCAGCCCGCTCGATCCAGCACGCTCAGCGCGCTCCGAACACGCTCCGTGACGGCTCGGGCGACGGCACGGCCGTCGCGTCGGTGACGACCGGTGCGCCCGCCACGAAGTCCCGTAGCTCGCGCCCGTGCACGACCTTGGCGGGCATCGGGTCGGCCGAGTAGCGCCGGGGCATGTCGGCGACGGGGAGCGCCGAGGGCGAGGCGACGAGCACGACGTTCCCGAACCTCCTGCCCTTGAGCGTCGAGGGGTCGGCGACGGCGACGACGTGCTCGAAGACGCTCGTGAGCGTCGAGGCCTGCCCGCGGGCGAAGGCGAGGCCGGCCCCGTCGGCGCTGTTGACGACGAGCACGCCGGTGGGGGAGAGGAACGCGGCGGCCGCCGTGTAGAACTCGAGGCTCGTGACGTGCGCGGGGATCCGCGAGCCGCCGAAGACGTCGACGACGAGCAGGTCGACGGTGCCGCGCAGGCCCTGCGGCAGGCGCTCCATCACCTCGCGGGCGTCGCCGTAGCGCACCCGGATCGACGCGCCCCGCGGCAGCGGCAGGCGCTCGCGGACGAGCGCGACGAGGTCGGCCTCGAGCTCGACGACCTGCTGGCGCGAGCCCGGCCGGGTCGCCTCGACGTACCGGGGGAGGGTGAGGGCCCCGGCGCCCAGGTGCAGGGCGGTCACCGGGCCGGGCGGCAGCAGGTCGATCGCGTGGCCGATGCGGCGCACGTACTCGAAGGCCAGGTGGGTCGGGTCGTCGAGGTCGACGTGCGACTGCGGGGTGCCGTCGACGACGAGCGTGTACGAGCCGGGCCGGTGGCGGTCCTCGTCGATGCGGGCGAGGCCCGCGCCGAGCACGATCTCGGAGGGGTCGTCGGGTGCGTGGGCCATGGACCAAGCCTGGCACGGCGGGGTCAGGAGGCGCGCCTCGCGGTTATACCGGAGGTCGCGGTCGAGGTCAACGACAGGGCTTGCCAGGCGTGTCCGCGGCGACCTAGTATGGACCCTTGCGCTCCCCGTGCGTCCGCTCGTCATATCTCGGTCGGCGACGCACCACCGGGACCAGTCTCCGAATATCGCGGCGGAGGCCGGCACCTCACCCTCGTCCCTCGGCACGCCTGGCGTGCGTCCGGGCCGACGGTGCTCCGGGAGGGCCGTCCACACCCACCTACTGTCCGACAGTGATGACCCGACGGGGTCCACGGAGGTTACTTCCTTGGCTGCTGCGAACACCGCATCCACCAACTCACCCCAGAACGGCCGGGGCGCCTCGCGCCTCTCGTTCGCCAAGATCACCGACACCCTCACGGTCCCCGACCTCCTGGCGCTGCAGACGGAGAGCTTCGACTGGCTCGTCGGCAACGACGTCTGGAAGGAGCGCCTCGCCGAGGCGACCGCCCAGGGGCGCACCGACCTGGCCCTCGCCTCGGGCCTGGAGGAGATCTTCGAGGAGATCTCGCCGATCGAGGACCTCGGCGAGACGATGCAGCTGTCGTTCACGGCCCCCGAGCTCGAAGAGCCGAAGTACACCATCGACGAGTGCAAGGAGCGCGGCAAGACCTACGCGGCTCCCCTCTACGTCAACGCCGAGTTCATGAACCACCTCACGGGTGAGATCAAGACGCAGACGGTCTTCATGGGCGACTTCCCGCTCATGACCGAGCGCGGCACGTTCATCATCAACGGCACCGAGCGCGTCGTCGTGTCGCAGCTGGTCCGCAGCCCCGGCGTCTACTTCGAGCGCGCGTCCGACAAGACG
>Ga0265797_10011518_pt1 | contig 11052 bp, 8 predicted proteins | sample P2T30metagenome_FD_192433 | JGI IMG/M metagenome (GOLD analysis project Ga0265797, IMG submission 192433) | Plant litter microbial communities from East Loma Ridge, Irvine, California - P2 T30 | ecosystem: Environmental > Terrestrial > Plant litter > Unclassified | place: USA: California... | reverse complement strand
TGATCGTCAAGCGCATTCTCAGGCAGGACGATCGTTGTCCGTCCATAAACATGTGCAATCTGCTCAGCGTTCTCTGAGGTTGCGGCGAGAAGTAGGTCAGTCTCTCGTATTGCCCGGGCGACGCGAGGCACGAAGCGGAATTGCACTGCATTGACGAGGTTTCGTGCCACGGTTTTCACGCCGGCCGCAAATCCGAGACCGAAAAATAGCCGCGCGGGTCGCGGCGCGATGCCACCAATTGGACCCCAGATATAGGGCTTGTCGAGTTCGCGTAGATAGCCAGGTTCACGGAAGCCGATCGGACAGAGATAATGGACAACGTCGATCGTATTGGTCTGTGCGATCGCCTTCGCCTGGCGAGCTGCACTTTTATGCCAGAGCCGATAGGCCGGATAAAAGCTGAACGGGAGCAGCCCTCGTGTGTTTAAACTGTTGATGGTCCGCGCTAGCCAGCTTGGCTTTACAAAGACGAACTGCGCACGATCAGAAACCGGGCCGCAATAAGCCTCAATCTCATGCGCATCGCCCATATGGTCGCCCGCCAGCCCATAGAGCACGATTAATTTATGTCGCTCGGACATATGTTTAACATAGTTCCAGCCGACCGCATATTCGGATCCTCTTACCGGCGATATGCTATAGGCCAGGACAAGAACTGTGCGCGTTGGGCCATCAGTCATCGAGTTTGCTTTTCGTGTTTCTTCGCTAAAGCCTGAAGGAGAAAAAGCATACGTCGCCGAGCGCCCTGTGACAGGGGTAGAAGGATCAGCTGCGTTAGGAATCTGGTCAGAATAATTCGACGCCTGCCGGTGATGTGCGCATAGGTCAAGAGGCCGTCGGTTTCATGGCGGAGCACCGCGTCTTTTGTTACAGCCGATCCGAACGCCTCGTGTTTCACGCGGATGCCAGCGAAATAAGAGGGTGGTGGCGCGACCGCATGTAGCCGGCGCGAGAGCTCGGCCTCCTCATGGTACATGAAGAATCGTTCGTCAAAACCGCCGACTTGGCGAAACAAGTCAGCGGCAACCACAAAGAACGAACCGACAGGATAGACGCGCTTCGCATCGCCCGGCGTAGTTGGCAGAACGTGGCGATACCGCCGGCGAAGCTCGCCAGCCACAGTCTTGTATTCGGGCAACATGTCGAACGCGTAGCTGCCGCCGGCCGAATCACATTGCGCGACGGAGCCCCACATCGTGCCGTCCTGTGCAGTGGCGATCGGATCGAGCGGATCCAAGAAGACGATGTCAGGATTTGCAAAGATCAGCGTTTTGCCCCGGGCCTGCGCCGCACCACGATTGCAGCCCGCGCCGAACCCGTCGTTCGGGCTCTTGATGAAGACTACACGGATGCCAGCTGCCCGCAGGGGAGCGAGCAGCCGATCGGTATCGGCTGCGCCGGAATTCTCAACAATGATGAATTCGATTCCATCGAGGCTGCGGTCCGATCCTGAGGCAAGGAAGCTTTCAACATAAGCGGGCAGGTGACGGTGCGAGTGATGGCTCACCGTGACAATCGAAAGGCGGGTCATGCCTGGCATCCTCGACGCTCGAGGCTAGCGAGCATTTGTCTGGCTGCCTCATTCCAATTGTAGAGCGCGGGCACGTCCGCCCGCGCTGCCTGGGCATTGCGGCGCAATGTACGGATGTTTGCGAGCGTCGTACGGATCGCGTCGGCTAGATCCTTCGCCGACGAGCCAGTAAAGCTCGGACCGGCAAACGCGGGGCGTAGTTCGCTAAGCGCGGTGTTGTCGGCGACGAGGCAGGGGAGGCCAAGTGCAGCGGCCTCGATCACCGGGATGCCAAACCCTTCGCATTCCGAAGGAAAAAGAAACAGGTCTGCCGCATCATAGATCGCGACAAGCGCGTCGTCGTTGATCCCCTCGTGCAGACGAACGATGCCGGGATGTGCGGCGGCAAGAGAACGGACCTCGTCGGCATAGGCGTCATGGCCCGTCCCGACCAGATCTAGTACCACGTCACAGCCTTCATGGGCCAATTGCACGGCGGCAGTAATGCACCATTCCTGTCGCTTGCGGCGCTCCAGCCGTGACACCATCAGTAGGCGGAGCGGCCCCGGTGCACGCTCAGTTCGTGCCGGGGAGGCGGCGTGCTCGACGAAACGTCTACCAACTGCGTTGTAAACTACATCAATCGCTGCGCTCGGCCGACCAAAATGATGTGCGATGCGGTCGCGCGAATACTCGGACACTGCGATCACCGCGTCGCTGTGCCGCGCCGCCCAACCGAACGTCGCGCGCCGAATGGTGCGATAGGACCAGCCGAATAGCGTTGGAAAATCCAAGAACAGGACGTCGTGGATCACCGACGCGGTACGCGCGCGCGAGCGAAACGGGCGGACATATTGGCTAACCACCCAGTCCGCGCTGGTTTCGCGCACCAGGCGTGGCAGCACGACCGCGTTGCGCCGCAAGAATCCACCAGTCATGGGCATATAGTGGAACTGCACGGTCAGGAAGCGTTCCACCGCTTCGCGCGAACGTGCCGCGCAAATCAGTTCAACATTAGGACCGCCCGCCTGCGCCGCCACGCCTGGAAGTGCATTCAGCACGCCGGCAAGGAACGTCGTGGTTCCCTGCGGTCCAACGTCAAAGGTGTGACAGTCGATGAGTAGTCGCAGTCGGGGCAATCCAGCGCTCATGGGGCGGGGCTGAGGTCAAGGCGCATAAAGCGCAGTGTGCTGCGTCCTGCACGGTCCGATCCGCCAACGACGAGTGCCACTCGGACCGCAGGGCAGCCGATCGGCACAGCCACTATGTTCGCGGTGGTTGATGGCGGGATCGCAGGGATTGACGCAAGGACCTGTGGCACGGCTCCGAGACAGGTAAAATCCCACCGCGCTTGAAGGTCCTCGGCATCGCCCACACCCAAATGCTGGACGAGACGATAGGTGCCTGGGCTAGGGAAAATCACACGGTACATGGCGATACCCTGGCCCTCTGGCTCAATATCGAGCACGCCAGCACCGTTAGAATCGAAGCCAAGTTGGTAAGCCTGATCGTCGCCGACCATCCAAGTGAGCGGCCGCAGCGTAGCATCGCTTGATGCCCGCGACGGCACCAGCGCGTTCCATCCACGGACGCCGCCACGCGAAAGCCGTTGCGCTAGCAGACGCGCCCGCGCAAAATCCTGCTGCGCCACAACGTTGCGTAGCAGTCCTGACTCGAACGGCCGGGTGAAAGCCGACACGCCGGCGGGGCCATCAGCGGCAACTAGCAGCGGGATCAGGGAGGCGGGTTTGGCCTTCCCTGTCGCATAATCTAGGAACGATCGCATCCAGGGCCGCGGGGCACGGACATAACCGACGAGCGCATTACGCACCGGGGCTGCATCGATCGCGCTGGCAAGGGTCGGGAACAGCAGTTGCTCGGCTTTGGGATAAACAGACAGTGCGCGGTCGTAATGACGGAGCGCTCCGGCAATGTCCTCTTGCGCTACGCGGTCCTCGACAAGCCAGAGCTGCATCAGGAGGTCGCGGCGCGATACGCTCTGTGCAGCTTCAATCAATGCGCGGGTACGAGCCACATCGCCAAATTGCGCGTCGGCGGCCAGTCCGACGATAGTGAGTGCCGCGACCGACAATGGTTCGCTGCGCAACGTGCGGCGTGCGGCTTTGGCAAAAGTATCTTGGTCAGCCGGCGCAATCGCGCCGGCGGCAAGTGCGGTGCGATAGCTGGCGCGCAGCGCGACGGCGTTGCCGGGGGCTATGCGGGCGACTAGGTCAGGCGACCGAGATGCGAAGCAGGCAATGACCACATGTCGTGCTGTCAGGATCAGCGCAACGACGGTTGCAACGATCACGAATACTCTTTGTAGGCGAGACGCGGCTTGGGGTGCGGTGAGCGTTGTCATTTGGCGCCGAATCCGGTCGAGATGATCCCGATGGTGCGTAGAACGATCAGCACGTCGAGCCAGAAAGAGAAATAGCGGATGTAGAAAAAATCAAGATACACCTTTGAGCGCACGTCGGCGATCTCGGCGACATGGCCTTGGCTCACCTGCGCCCAACCGGTCAGCCCGGGCTTCAGGATGTGGCGGTAATGATAAAAGGGGATTTCTTGGCTGTACCACGAGGAAAGCTGCTCGGCTTCCGGGCGCGGGCCGATGAAGCTCATTTCGCCAGCTAAGATATTAACGATCTGCGGCAGTTCGTCGATCCGATAGCGGCGTAGCGTGCGGCCTACCCGGGTGACTCGAGGATCGTTGTCGGTGGTGATTGCAGTGCGATGCGCGTCTTCGGACGGCTGATTTTCCGAAGCAATATACATCGTGCGGAACTTCCATATCGAGAAGGTACTGCCGCGGAATCCCATTCGCTTTTGCCGGAAGATCGCGCCGCCGGGTGAATCGAGCGCGATGACAATCCCGATCGTCACGAGCACAGGCAGCAGTGTGATCAGCAAAAACGCCGCGATCACACGGTCGCCGAGGGACTTTATGCGCAGGTATAGATCGTTGGGGTTGAGCGATCCCAGCGTATTCTCAGACAAATGCTCGATCGCGACCAGTCCGGTTAATTGGGCGAAGGCATCGGGTGCATGATAGACCGGAACGCCCTGCAATGCGATCGACGCTACTGCGCTTTCCCACGCGTCCGATAGGTCCGCACGCAGATCCACAACTACGCCGTCTACTCCGTCAAGCGGAACACCCGGTGCATCGAGGTGTGACCAGCGAACGTTGCGCACGAGCGGCGGATCGTCCGTCCGCCCACCAGGTACGAGGCTAAGCCGCAGTGTCCGGTTCTGTGACACCAGCACTTGCGCCACGGTAAAAAACGACGCGGCGAGGAGATAGGCACTGAAGAGCTGTGGACGGCTATAGTCGAAGCGGAACATAAACATCATCAACGCAACCAGTGCAAAGCTCGCGGACATGCTCATCAGCATGTATCCCGAATAGGAACCCGGAAACAGGTTCATCCGGCTGAATCCAACGAATCCAACGAGTACCGCGACTATGCCGCTGACGAGTGTGACAAGCTGGATATCTGCCACTCGCCCATCGTTCAGCAGGATAACGAAGGTCAGGAAGGGCCCCAGGCAAGAAATGGTAAGGCCGATCAGAAGCTGGGGGCCGCTCGACAGCCAACGCCGTTTTCCGACATGAAATATGGAGTGCTTCTGTAAGACCATCATTCACCGGAAAGCTACGAACTGCTTGTCGAGAACGCGGGCAACGTAGCCGAGCCGCCGAACCCATCTGCGGGCGACCTACCATCAAGATCGCAACACCGCCACGATATATATCTCGCGCAAACCGCAGCGACCTACGCGTCTGCACAGCGTGTTCCTTCCCTCAATTGAAGGAGGATGCGAGCTGATTGATGCATAGCGTCGTGGCGCAGCGGGTTCAGCTCTGATCGCGCGCCAGGAAATCGGCATAGGCATCGGCGACGCCGGTGCATAGGTCGATGCGTGATGACCAGCCAAGTGCACGGAGCTTTGAGTTGTCCATTAGCTTGCGCGGCGTACCATCGGGCTTGTCCGCGTCCAGCACAATCCGACCAGTATAGCCAACGACTTCGCAGACGGTCTGCGCCAGTTCAAGAATCGTTAAATCTTTGCCTGAACCAATGTTGATATGCTCGTCGTCGGAATAGGTCCTGAGCAAGAACACGCATGCATCGGCAAGATCGTCGACGTGCAGGAATTCGCGCCGCGGCGTGCCGCTGCCCCATAAAGTTATAGCAGGCGCGGCGTTCACCTTTGCCTCGTGGGCCTTGCGGATGAGCGCCGGAAGGACGTGGCTACCGAGCGCATCGTAATTGTCGCCGGGCCCGTACAGGTTGGTTGGCATTGCCGACACATAGTCGCGGCCATACTCACGCCGATAGGCCTGAGCTAGTTTAATTCCTGCAATTTTGGCGATGGCGTACCATTCGTTCGTTGGTTCGAGCGGCCCGGTAAGAAGCGCAGATTCAACGATCGGTTGAGGTGCGAACTTGGGATAGATGCACGACGATCCGAGAAATAGCAGTCGATCAACCGCGGTGCGGTGCGCCGCGTCGATCACGTTCGCCTCGATCATCAGATTTTCGTAAAGGAACGCAGCCGGATAGGTCGCGTTTGCCAGAATGCCGCCGACCTTCGCCGCCGCAAGCACGACGATGTCAGGTCGATGCACCGCGAACCAGGTCCGCGTTGCGGCCTGATCGCGCAGGTCGAGCACATTGCGGCCGGCTGTTAGTATCTCGCAGCCTTCGTCCGTCAGTCGTCGCACGATCGCGGATCCGACCATGCCGCGATGGCCCGCCACGAATACCCGGCTGCCGGCGATCGTGCGTGGCGGCATCGACACAATCATGCGCCCTTCGAGATTGGTGCGTCGCGCATCACGATAAGATCCTCACGGACCATTTCACGCACGAGTTCGCGGACTGATGTCTCGTGCTTCCAACCGAGCCGTTCGCGTGCCTTGGTCGGATCGCCGATAAGCAGATCTACCTCCGTGGGGCGAAAATAGCGCGCGTCGATCTCGACTAGGCACCGACCCGATGCCGCGCAATAGCCCTTCTCATTAACGCCTTGGCCCTCCCAGCGCAGCCTAATGCCGACATCGTCAAACGCCCATTCGACGAATGTCCGGACCGCCGTAGTTTCGCCTGTCGCGAGCACGTAATCGTCGGGCTCGTCCTGCTGCATCATCATCCACATGCCGCGGACGTATTCACGCGCGTGGCCCCAGTCGCGTTTAGCATCAAGATTGCCCAGCCACAGCCTGTCCTGTCGGTCAAGGCTGATCGCAGCAGCAGCGCGCGTGATCTTACGCGTTACAAAGGTCTCGCCGCGCAACGGGCTTTCGTGATTAAACAAGATGCCGTTCGAGGCGTGCATGCCGTAGGCCTCGCGATAGTTTACTACGATCCAATAGGCATACATCTTAGCCGCACCATAGGGCGAACGCGGATAGAAAGGTGTGGTCTCCTTCTGAGGTACTTCTTGGACGAGACCGTAAAGTTCCGAAGTCGATGCCTGATAAAATCGCGTCTCGCGCTCCATACCGAGGATGCGGATCGCTTCGAGCAGGCGTAACGTCCCGATACCGTCGGCGTTCGCGGTATATTCAGGCGTTTCGAAGCTGACCTGCACATGGCTCTGCGCAGCGAGATTGTAGATCTCGGTCGGCCGGGTTTGCTGCACCAGCCGGATGAGGTTCGTCGAATCGGTCAGGTCGCCATAGTGCAGATGAAAGCGCGCGCCGCGCTCGTGCGGATCCTGATAAATCTTCTCGATCCGTCCGGTGTTGAATGACGACGAACGCCGCTTGACGCCGTGGACCTCATAGCCCTTCTCAAGAAGCAGCTCGGCGAGATAAGCGCCGTCCTGCCCCGTCACGCCAGTGATCAGCGCGACCTTGCGATCATGCGACAACATGTACGCTCCCGTCCGGTCCGGCAGTGCAGGCGGCAAGATCCGTCAGCCAGGCGTCAAGTAGCGGGAGTTCCTCGGACCCGACAAACCCGCCCGTCACCAATGCGGTATAACAGGCGCGCATCGCGGCTGGGATGTTCTCACTGCCCGGTTTCACTTCGACCGCCTCCAGCGCCGTACGGATCTTATCGTTGCCTAGATAGCCGCTGATCTCGTCTTCAAAATCGCGCATTAGGTCGTGATCGTTGCGCTCCTGCGTGACGGTCGCCTCGCGGAACAAAACCGACCAGCCGTTCGCCCAGCCGATCCTCTGCGCCACGAAGCTGCGCCAGATGTCCGTCATCCGGAAACTGCAATAGGCAGGGAGGTAGAGAAGCGGAAAGGCCTCGCGATAATAGATCGTGTTCTGGCTATTGAATGGGCACCAAGCCCGGTCGCTGAGAGCAATCCGGCGCTTGCGTTCGAAGCTGAACGGCAGCGGCAGTGTCAGCCGGTAAATCGCGTCGACGTCAGGATTGTCGTCCGCAAGCCCCTGCTGGATTGGCACCACGACGTCGCTTGCGATGGTGTCGGGGAGCACATCGTGAATGCGGTCAAGCGGCAGTCCGCGCGGCCAGATTAGCCTATCGGTATAATAGCGATAGACATTTACCCAGCCGCAGCCCGACAACGAGTCCAGTGTCGCGCGAACCGGTAGCGGCGTGTAAAATGCGTTGGTTGGCAGATTATCGTCGTCCGTCTCTGCAATATAGTCGACGCCCCGCGCGATGGCGACCAGATAGCCGATATTCTTGCGCGCATAATGTCGTGTCGGGCACAGAGCGGCCAAGCTGTGGCCAGTGGCGATCTGCGCATCCACGCTGAAATAATCGCAGCCTTCAAGCGAAAAGTCGGTCGGCGACTTGGTGTCGCCAATAACAATGAATGGCATGGAAAGCTTGGCGCAATCCTGCGCGATCTGCCGCATTACCGCATTTGGTGCTGCGATGGACGTCATCACAACGGCACCGTTCGGCTTTGGGTCTGCGCTCATTAGGGAAGATACCTGTCATGACCAACGCGCGGGCGACGCGCGTCCTAAGGAAGGGGCGTGATTAACCCAGCGCATCTTCCAGTCAACCCGGGCAGCGCAGGATACCAATCGGTTGCGCTTGCACAAAAGGAACGCTCGGTTAGAGCGCCACGGTCGGAAATGAAAAGGACGGGTCGTTGGGCACGAAGGTAGAGAAGGTCGCGATCCTGTCTTCGTTGGGGGCGCCGCGCGAGCGATCGACCTGGTCGGGAACTACCTCGAACATAGTTGCCGCACTTGAAGAGGCTGGCATCGCGGTCAGCGATCGCACGATCGCGATCTCCAAGCCGCGCCGCATCGTCTATGAGGTAGCCGGAAGGCTGCTCGGCTGGGGATCGCGGCAGCTCGAGCGCGTAGGCCCCTGGCATCGGTGTCTGCGCCGTCTCGCCAGCGCGGTTGCGGCCCGAGAATCCGCGGACATCGTGCTGCATTTTGGATCTAGCCACTTGCCGCTCATTGCGCCGCGGGCGGGCCAACGTCATTACTTAATTGTGGACTACAATATCCATCTGCTGATGACCAAGGGCATATTGTCGCAGGACGCGCATCCGCGGTATCGGCGCGCCGTGCTCGCAACCGAGCGGGCGATTGCCGCGCAGATGGATGGCATCTTTACGATATCCGATTATGTTCGAGAGGACTGGCTTCGCGAATACGCGCTGTCGCAGGACGCGGTGACAACTATCGGCACTGGGCTCGGACAGCCGGTCATGCTGGAGGGGCATGACAAGGATTATGCCAATGGACACCTACTTTACATAGGTCGGCACAGTTTCGACATCAAAGGTGGTGAACTCCTGCTGGCGGCGTTCGATCATGCGTTGAGACAAAGGCCCGACTTGAAGCTCGTGATCATAGGCGACGCGGCGGACCCGGTGCTTGCCCGGCATATGCCCGCGATCGATGCGAATGCGGCGATCGCCTTCCACCAGTCCGGCACGCCGGCGTTCGTTGATCTCGTACGCAAGGCAGCGCTTTACGCCGCGCCGGCTACGGCCGAGCCTTGGGGGCTTGTGTATCTGGAGGCGATGATGTGCGAGACGCCAGTATTGGCGCTTGATCGCAACGCGATACGGCAGCTGACCGACGGAGGCAGGCTCGGCTTCCTCGTGGACCAAGCCGATCCGGTTGCGATCGGCGCCGCGATTGTCGATGCAATGTCAGACCCCGAAAGGCTGGCCCGCATGGGGCGCGAGGGGCGGGAATTCGTTATGGCGACGTTCACCTGGCAGAGGGTCGTGCAGACGATTCTTGACGGGGTAGGGCCTTGCTAAACGACGATCGCGACAACCACCTTTCCTATCGACGAGCAATTCGTTAGGGCCCGCCACTTCTCAGCAAGTGCTGCTGAAGAACGTTTTGTTTTACGGAGTGCCTGATGCAGTCGAACATTCTTGCGTATTTCGAGAACGGTGCGGCGCGTCGGTTCCCTGATAAAGTTGCTATCGTCGACGGGACAACGCAGGTCACTTTTGCGCAGCTCGAACGTAACGCTAAGCGTTTCGCGGCACTTCTGATCGCCCGGACGGACGTCCGCGATCAGCCAATCGCGGTCTATCTCCCCAAGTCCGCCGCGGTCGTCGTCGCCGATCTCGCGATCCTCTATAGCGCCAATTTCTATTCCAACCTAGACGTGAAGTCGCCACCGCAGCGTCTGGCCAACATCCTAGCGAATATCGGTCCTTGCCTCGTCGTAACTTCGAGGGACCAGATTGATACGGTAGCGGCGGCGGGGATAGCACTGGACCGCATCGTCTGCATTGATGATCTGACGGATGAAACTGTCGTGGTGGACGCCGGAGCGCTGCAACACCGCTGCAATGGTGTGATCGACACCGACCCAGTCTGTATTATCAACACGTCCGGATCTACTGGTACACCCAAGGGCGTAGTGCTGAACCATCGAGGCACGATTGACTTTATGGACTGGGTGTTCGACAGGTTTAACTTCAACGAAGATGTCGTGATTGGCAGCCTGTCACCTTTCTATTTCGATATTTACACGCTTGAAATGATCGTGTGCCTCGCCAAGGGCGCGACGATCGTCATTATCCCGGAAAACTTGGCAATCTTCCCGGCTAAGCTGATGGAGTTCCTCGCGGAAACTCGGATCACCTTCCTGTTCTGGGTGCCCTCGATTATGGTGAACATTGCCAATCAGGGCTTGCTTGATCGGATCGCGCTGCCCGATCTGCGCACCGTGTTCTTTGCGGGCGAGGTTTTTCCAACGCGCCACTTAAACATGTGGCGACGCGCGTTACATAACGCGCAGTTCGTGAATCTGTACGGTCCGATCGAGATCCACGTTGACTGCACTTATTACGTCGTCGAGGGTGAGATCGCCGACGACGAACCGCTGCCGATCGGCTATCCGTGCCGCAACACCGATATCCTCATTTTGAACGAGGCGAATGCCGCTTGCGGCACCGACGAGCAGGGTGAATTGTGCGTCCGCGGATCATCGCTGGCGCTGGGATACTGGAACGACCCAGAGAAGACCGCGCGCGCTTTCGTGCAAAACCCACTTAACATGCGGTATCCTGAACTGATCTACCGTACCGGCGACCTCGCGTTGCGCCGCGACGAC
>Ga0265797_10011517_pt1 | contig 11054 bp, 9 predicted proteins | sample P2T30metagenome_FD_192433 | JGI IMG/M metagenome (GOLD analysis project Ga0265797, IMG submission 192433) | Plant litter microbial communities from East Loma Ridge, Irvine, California - P2 T30 | ecosystem: Environmental > Terrestrial > Plant litter > Unclassified | place: USA: California... | reverse complement strand
CTTGGCGGTAGCACAGGCCGCAAGTATTGTGTGTGGCTAGGGACAGCACTTCGCGGATGGTGACGACGGTATAGTGCATGGTGGTGAGCTTGTCGCGGTCATCTCTTAAGCCAGCTCGTTCTCGGAAGTCAATAGGTCCTACTTGCTCCAATAGATGGTCGAGCATCTGCTCGTGCGTTAGTGACAGTATGGGTGCGGTCACCCGAGCAGCTTCCTGCTGAAATAGTTGCGTAATTGACTGGTTCGGCCGGTCGTAGAAGAGGTTGGGCGTAGTAGCTTGGGGGACGGCCGGAGTAGCCTCGTAGGTGTCTAAAGAGGTCATAATTAATTTTGGCTTGAAAATGAATTGATTGAGTTGAGAAATTTGGTCATGGTGTAGAGATGGTTAAGGCACAAGTTGCCCTGAACCAGTAAATACTGGCTTGGAGGAAGCGTGATAAGTGAGGGGAAAGCCCTTGAAGGAGTAGCGTGTGAAGGATTATACCAACCCTATACGCTTTGGTATTAAGCTGGCAGTGCAGCAGTAGAGGGATGCTAGCAGAAGCAAACGCCAGATAGTTGTTATGGCTTAGCCATCTGGCGATTGCTTGACAATGCTAGAGGTTGCGGGGCTTAGCGAGGCGAAGAGCTTCTATTTCGATTTCTGAGAAAATTTTTCCCGGTAGAGGAAGCATGACATTGCTGTCGCCAACTTGCTCCCATTCAGTCCAATACCAAATCCAGCCCTTTTTTACCCACCGACGCAGGGTGGCGCAGTTGATGCCTAACTTTTCTGCGGCAGCATCTTCTGATAGAGCATAGGTCGGAAGATTGTAATCCCGCTCATCAAAAGCAAGCCGTAAAAGAAGTGCTACTTGCGACCCAAACTTATTAGGATATTTGACGCCCATGAGAGCTCCAGTAGTGCAGTTGGGGTATGCGTAAATCCCGGTGTCACAAGATTTACGGGTAATATGCGGAGAGAAAAGCCCAGTGATAGGGGTTTCCAGCATTTGAATGTGGCTAAGCATATGCCACCTCCTTTCCGTTACGGCTACCAGCAGCTACCCAAGCTAACAATTCGGCCCGGTTGAAGTACAGCTTATTGCCGCGCTTACTGTGGGGAATTTGCCGGTCCGAAACCAAGGCATAGATTCGGGACTCGCTCAGGCGGGTGATTTCTTTTGCGAGGGGCATACCACCTACATCAATTGTAGGCGAGTTTGTGGCGGCGAGGGTCTTCATGACCTCGTCCCGGATGGCGAACCGCACATCAGCTATTAGCTGTGCGTAGTCTACACCTGTTGTGATAATTGTTGCCATTAGGCTTCGTGCCACCGGGGATTGTTAACCGGATGGTGATACAAAGGGACGATTCTAGGCATTCAAAAACAGGTCATTTGGCGCGGCGCCAAAAAAACGCCAAAATTTACTCTGGCCTTAATAGTGATAGAGTATAATTATAGAAATGGTTATATGTTGAATTAGCATTATTGAGACCCCGTTGAATCGTGCGTAGGCTAGGTAGGTTTTTGTTATTGCCTTCTCCGTATTCCTTTACAAGAGCAGCATGTAATGACTTGCTGTTAGAAGTATCTAATAGCTTTTTTATTCGCAGAGCTTCGATGACAGCAACCCAGATTCCTGCTTTGGAGTCAATGCAGTGCCTAGCGTCTTTTACCATGCCTAGTTTAGATAAGAGTTGATTAAGCTCACTGATGCTGAAACCATTCTTAAGTAGGCTAGCCAGTGGAACTGCATTAGGTATAGTAGAAATTTGCTGTATTAGAGCTTTCGGCTTAGCAGTAGGAGTATCTATGTGCTTTTGCAAACGCACTTTTACTTCGCTTACCCACCTCTGTGCACGAGCGATATTCCTGGCGTAGCACTCGCAAATGCCAGGACCAATACCAATACTTGAACCTTTGACGGTGATGTATACATCATTGGCATTACCTCCAATCTGCTCAAGCTCATCCAGTACATCCTCTAAGTAAGAGCAATCTATCTCGTCTGGATTTGGAAAAAAACCTTCTAATGTGAATGGTACATTGATGGGCGTGCCACAGCTAAGCCAGTACCCCAAAAACTCATCAAATCGCTCACAATAAGGAGGTACTGCCTTTATCAAGTTTACCTCCTCTTTTATATTTACTGGGTGTTTTTCATAATCCCAAGTTGCTATATCATATAGTTGATACTTATAATGCCAGTCCAAGAAGTTGTGTGTCTGAAACCTGTCAAAAAGATAGCTATATGCCACATTAGCGTTGACACAGCGTTTGCGAAAAGTTTTTGGACGCTCAGCATTAGCAATAACTGATTCTATAGACTGCATATAATAGAGAGTTTTAATAAATCTAAAATAAAAGGTCAACTTGTGTACTAAAGTAAACCTTCAAAAGCAGCATCAATCAAATCCGACCCGAATGAATCGAGATATATGTTCGTAACAGCCTCATTCTTATGTCCCATTGCTTGAGAAATGACAGCTGTTTGAGTGCCTGCTTGTTTCAGGGTGGTGGCGAAGGTGTGACGGGCCACGTAGGTAGTGAGGGGTGTGGCGATATTAGCTTGTTGCCCCAGCTCTTTCAAGTCCTTATTGACTTGTCCCAACACCTTGTGCAGCCGGTTTTTGATTTGGTGAGGGGTGATGTGGCGGGCTAGGTCAAGAACTGGGAATATGTAGCTGGCTTGTGTGGTGTAGGTGAAAGGCCGGTAAGCAGCCACGATAGCAGCGGCAGGAGCTACTAACCGCAATGAAAACTTACCGCCCGTTTTTTGCCGCTCATAGCTCAGCCGCTCAGGATGACCTGTGCCTGGGGCTTCGCCCCCCAGGTTACGCCAGTGCAACTGTGCCAAGTCTACGAAGTTGATGCCCCCGACGTAATACGAGAATAGGAATACATCTTTGGCAAGGCGCTGCCGCTCACTAGCTGGTTGCAGGACTTCCAATCGGCGCAACTCATCGCGGCTGATAGCTCGTTTAGCCGTGCTAACATCAAACTTGCCGACTTGCAGCTTATGCTTCTCCGCCACAGTACGAGCGAAGGGGTAGGAGGTAGCTTTCATTAACCCCGCAGCAATAGCTTGATTGAGCACCGCCCTGAGCGTCCGAAAGCGTAGCGACAAGGTTATCTCTCTGATACCGGTACCTCGCAGTGTCTGCTCCCATTCGTGGCAAAAAGCCACGTTTACTCGGTCAAAGGGCACATCATAGCTACTCAGCCATATGGCCCACTCTTCTGCTTTCCCTCGGCCGGTAGGTGGCGCAGGCGCATTGCTTTCAGCGGCTACAAACTTTGCCAGTTGGTTGCGTAGGTCGCGGTACACAGTGGCATTGCCGGCTTGGCCGGTTTTAAGATAGCCTGCGCTCAACTCATCACAGTAAGCCAGCAGCTTTATTCGCCGCGCAGCCTTGCGGCCCTCAATGGCTTTGGCAGCCACAGCTGGCGCATCATGTTGCTCATCGGCCTCGGCTAATTCCGTAGCGGCTCCGCTATACTTGGCTTCCCACTCGGCCAGCTTTTTCAACAGCTTTTCACGGCCGGGTTCGGGGTAGCTCTTGCGGACCTCCCTCTTGTCAGGATTCCAGTACTTCGGGTGTAGCGTTAGGCCCGTTGCGATGTACTTGCGCTTACGGTCTTTGGTAATGCGTAAAAAGAAAGGGTGCGAACCGTCGGCCAGCGTGTTGCTAGTATAGTACACTACTTTCACCAGCGCCTTTCCCTCTTTGTGTTCAGTCGTTTTACCCATATTGTGTAATTCGCCCAGAATCAATTACACGGCGAATTACACAAATGTAGCAGAAAGCGGGTTGTCGATAACAAACACTAGTAAGCTAACAGTATCAAAAATGGCCTTTTTGCTACTGTCAGGGGACATTGGTAACTTGTGGCAATGCGTATTCTATAGCTTCCCAAGCTGAGGGTCGCGAGTTCGAACCTCGTTTCTCGCTCATCGATTAATAGCCACTTAGATGTCAGTCTGAGTGGCTGTTTTATTTTTAGTTGGATGTTAGGTGGCCTTGAGGTTGTCGGGTAAAAGCAGGCAGTGCAAGGCCTTACCTTCTACTGCTAATGCCCGATAAAACACTTTCGGACGGCTCGCCGCTGACCCGTAAGAAATATACGTTGGCATTCAAAGCAGGAATGCGTGCGCCGGGTGGACGCTGGGGCTAGCAGACAGATGTGGCCCGCGCTAGGGTTCAGCGCCTGCCTTGCTCGGCCGTTGGTGGTATCAGGTGTTAGTCGAGGCTGTACCTAGCGGCGCGGAACACGACAAGCTTAAGCGCTTGCGTGCCGAGCGTAAACCTGTGGAGCAGGAGCACGATATTTTAAAAAAGTAGTGCCTAGTGCCGGCCATAAGCGTAGGCTCTCCCAACCGCCTCATTCATGAGGCGTTGCTAATTTGTTGAGCAGGTTGTACACCCCGAGCCTGTGCAGGGTGCTCTGTAGCGTGCTGGAGACTAGTGCCGCTAGCTATTAGTGATAGCTGAGTCGGGTAGCGCGCCCAAGGCCCGTTTGGGAGCCTGTAGCCAACGCCATCTTTTCGCGCTATGACCAGCGCTATGGCCCCCGACGTCTGCGGGTAGAATTGCGCGCTGAAGGGCACGCCGCTAGGCCAGGCGCTATGCCCTGCGTACCCGGCTGCGCCGCTGTAGCTTGCGGCCACGGTGGTACGTGGGTGCTGCGGACGTGTACCATCGTGGCCAGCCCTGTGGTAGTCATGACCGAAAACCTGCTCCTCGGCTAGCCTGTGCCCACCGCGCCCAATCAGATATAGGTCGGGGGTATTACCTGTCTGCCCTAGTGGGCGGGCGCTGGTATTAGTTGGCCACCTAGCTCGCTACCTGTTCGCGGCGCGTAATAAGTTCTGGGCTGCGGTTTCAGCAAGTTTTTGGCGTTTTGCCACGACGCGGGGCGCATCACGCCCGCTAGCGTGCGTATTCTTTTCGCCGTAAGTCGTGCTTTCTTACTTGCCAGAACAAAGTCCGGCCCACGGGGTGCCTGCTTGGCCTGGCACAGTAAGGTAATGTTCATGAAAGCCCTATAAGACTAAACTCGGAACCCGTCGCTTGAGCCGAGCGTACAGCGTTGGGATAAACTGAGGCATGCCGCTCAACTGATACTCGGTAGGTACCGAAAGCGACGCAAAATAGCCAAGACTGCTGCGTAAAGACTGCCTCTTCAACTGACATCTTCTCTACATGAAATCTTCTTCTTCTAAGCCACGTGGGGCCAAATTTTGGCCTGCGCTGGGTTTTGCCGCGCTGGCGGGCTCGCGGGCTACTTCTGGGCCGGCTTTCCTGAGCCAGTTTCTCTCGCAGCAGGCGCTGGCGCCGGGCCTGGCCGGCTCGCCGCTCCGCTTTTTGGCCAAGCCGGGCGTGTCTACGGCCCTGAAATTCTTGATTGCCGGCGAGTTTGTGGGCGACAAGCTGCCCAATACGGAGGACCGCATTGTGCCCCAGCAGCTAGGGGCGCGGGCCATTTCGGGCGCGTTAGTAGGCGCTACGCTGTATAAAACTAAGGGCGGCCGCCTCGTGAGCGGCGCGCTAGTGGGTGCGCTGGGCGCGGTGGCGGCCACGTACCTCACGTTTTACCTGCGCAAGGGCATCAGCGAGAAGGCTAACATCAGTACGTCGCTCATCGGGGCGGGCGAGGATGCGCTTGTGCTGGGCCTGGGTGCCGCGCTGGCCAAAAGCCAGGCGTAATGTAAAACGGAGTGGTACTCCGTTTAGCGTTGTTCAGCTTAGCCTCATAAGGAACCACTTTTGGGGCTATTTGGCCTTGCATCACGCGGAAACGGAGTGCCACTCCGTTTTACATCCTACAGGTTACTTGTTAAAGACGCGGGCATAGCAGGCGAGGTACTTCGCCCGCCACGCCCGTGTATCTTTGTGGGGCTGGCCGGCTGGCTGGCCCCACCCGTTTTTTTGTGAGTATGAATCAATACGATGTCACCGTCATCGGCTCCGGCCCGGGCGGATATGTAGCCGCCATCCGTTGCGCACAGTTGGGCCTGAAAACCGCCCTCATCGAGAAATACCCCACCCTGGGCGGTACCTGCCTCAACGTGGGCTGCATCCCGAGCAAGGCGCTGCTCGACTCGAGCGAGCACTACCACAATGCCCATTCGGTATTTGCCGAGCACGGCATCGGGCTCGACAACCTGACGGTGGACATGAACCGCATGATTGACCGCAAGGCCGGCGTCGTGAAGGCCAACGTGGACGGCATTGCCTACCTCATGAAGAAGAACAAAATCGACGTGCTCACCGGCGTTGGTTCGTTTGTCGATAAAACGCACATCAGCATCGCGCCCACCGAAGGCGGCGAGGCCCAGCAGATTGAAACCAAAAACGTCATCATCGCCACCGGCTCCAAGCCCACGGTGCTGCCGTTTATCCAGCAGGATAAGCAGCGCATCATTACGAGCACCGAGGCCCTGAACATCCGCGAAGTGCCCAAGCACATGATTGTGATTGGCGGCGGCGTAATTGGCCTCGAAATGGCTTCTGTGTACGCCCGCCTCGGCGCCAAAGTGTCGGTGGTGGAGTTTATGGACAGCATCATTCCAACCATGGACCGTGGCCTGGGCAAGGAGCTGAAGCGCGTGCTGGGCAAAATCGGCATCGAATTCTTCTTCAGCCACAAGGTGACCGGCGCCACCCGCGAGGGCGACAACGTGACCGTAACCGCGACCAATGCCAAGGGCGAGGAAGTGAAGTTTGAGGGTGACTACTGCCTCGTGGCCGTGGGCCGCGTGCCCTACACCGCCGGTCTCAACCTCGAAGCAGCCGGCGTGCAGATGGAAGAGCGCGGCCGCATCAAGGTCGATGAGCACCTGCAAACCAACGTGCCCGGCATCTACGCCATCGGCGACGTGGTGCGCGGCGCCATGCTGGCCCACAAGGCCGAGGAAGAAGGCGTGTTCGTGGCCGAAACTATTGTGGGCCAAAAGCCGCATATCAACTACCTGCTCATCCCCGGCGTGGTGTACACCTGGCCCGAAGTGGCCGGCGTGGGCTACACCGAGGAGCAGCTCAAGGAGCAGGGCAAGGCCTACAAAGTGGGTTCGTTCCCCTTCAAAGCCAGCGGCCGCGCCCGCGCCAGCGGTGATACCGACGGCTTCGTGAAGGTGCTGGCCGATAAAACCACCGACGAAATCCTGGGCGTGCACATGATTGGGCCGCGCATCGCCGACCTCATCGCCGAAGCCGTGACCGCCATGGAGTTCCGCGCCTCCGCCGAGGACGTGGCCCGCATGAGCCACTCGCACCCCACCTACGCCGAGGCCATGAAAGAAGCCTGTCTCGCCGCCACCGAGAACCGGGCGATTCACATGTAATACCCGCCCTGCGGCAGAAACGCAAAAGAGGCTGAAGCTACAGGAGCTTCAGCCTCTTTTGCGTTTCTATGCACCTCGTATTTCTGATAAAATACCGGGTACTTCTGAATGGTTACTAATCCATATCACATTTATACCGAGGTTCCTATACGATTCTTCCTCTAGTTTTTTAAATGCTAAAGCTAGCGCCTGTGTCTTTTCTGATAACCTTTTCGCTGCCTGGCCGCGCCAGTGGTCTGTTAGAATAGCATAATGGTTTATACTAGATGTTTTCTTGGCTGTAATCTCAAGTAATCTCCTATGATTGGGGTCAGTTAGACTAATCCCAATAAATAAACAAACATTATTTCTTAGTAAATTCAGCTGCGTAATATTAGTCCAAATGAATGGGTCAGAAAATTGCGTATGATAAGCATCCTCACTTAGTACTAAGGAGTTTTTGTGTGAATCATCTAATGCGATTGTACGCGGTAAGTAGCCGTGTACGTGGTATATAGGTAAGTCGTTTGAATTAATTTTATTACCCTCTGTCATTATTGAGCAATGAGAAATAGCTCTTCTTGAAAGTTCTATTTCCAATAAATCATCGAAATTGTAATTGACAACGCCTACAATTCCGATTCTATCTCTTCTTGGCATGCATAAAGCACCAATCTCTGTTAATAGCGGTGAAGACGCTGTTGGCTCGATGTCAGCATATAAAGACTCTCTAACTGATTCAGCAAATTCGTCTTTTAAACTGTTTTCAAGTAGTCTTGCTACAATTAGTGGGGAAGCAGGAACTTCATTTTCAAAGAATTTTTGTACTTCTTCTCTTTCATCAGGAGAAAGTGGAGAATCAGTATGTTTATCAAAAACTCTTGCTGCAACACTGCGAACCAATTGTGGCCAGTCTGGTAAGCCTACTGATTTAGATAGCCCTGCTCCAATAAATAGTGCTAATTTATCTTCATTATAAGATGTTTTTAGAGCTGATATATGTTGCTTATTAATATTTAAAGATTTATCCGTTTGATTGTTTGGGCTGTCTTGTATCTTCTTTAAAAATGAATTAAAAGAATAATGTTGATGTGTCAAAACTGAGTCATCAATTGTATTGCCTGTGATTGTAGCTAAATCCTTTCTTGAATATATTTCAATCCTTGCTTGTGGAAAACTATTTCTTAATTTTTCAATATAACGTGTTCTACTTTGCTCAATTTCATATACAATTAAGATTGCACTACGGAATCTGCCCAAATATTTATCCAGTATAAATTCAAAGCTATCAATTGAGGAAGTGTTTAACGTATTTTTGATTTCAATGATGCACGGCCCTTCTAAATCAAGTATACCTGCTGGGGCATAAGCATCTAGACGTTCAAGGCTTTTAGGTAGCTCGTTTCCGCTTAGTAATATTTTCTCATCTGAAATGGCTTTTTCCTTTAGTAAACTAAGTACTTGGCGCTCAAAATAAATGCTTTCTCCTTGGCTTAAAAAGGCTCTTTTGCTCATGGTCTAAATTGCTATTTATTTGGTATACAAATGAATTATCGATTACTGTATCAGATTATGTAACCAATAGTGGAGCACAAGATAGAGCACGCCAGTCGAAAATTCCCCTAAATTATCGCTGACGCGCATTACTTGGCTACCCAAATGTTGTATAGTGTCAGTAGTAGGTTATGAAACACAGGTATTGTTGAGCTTTATAATTCTGAAAATGTAATTCAAGTATCCCGGGGGGGTAGGTCAGAGGGGTGTGATAACTGCATTACTGAATTATAAGAAGTTGCTTAAGTTCGAGCTTGAACTTCACATCCACCTTCCCCATGCCCCGCAAACGCCTCTACCCACTCCTCGCCGCCGCGCTGGCCTGCCTCCCCACTTGCGCCCCGGCGCAAGCCCCGGCCGATAGCGCTATCTTCCTGCTGCACAAGTTTGCGCAGCGCATTGGCAAGGAAACGTACCGGCTCACGCGCACCGCGCAGGCGCACACCTACGACGTGGATTTCAAGTTCGTGGACCGGGGCTCGCCGGTGGCCTTAAAGGCCCAAATCGCCACCACGCCCGGCGGCGAGCCGTTGCAGCTGGCGGTGAAGGGTCAAACTTCGCGCTTCAGCAGCATCAACGACACCATTCGCATCGAGCAGGGGTAGGCCCGCATCCGCGTCGATGAGGCGGTGCGCACCGAGCCGCTGCCAGCCCTGAGCTTCCCGGTGGCGGGGTGTTCGCCGGGCACCGGGCAGTGGCTGCTGGTCTGGTATAAAAGTCTGCGGGTACCAGCATAATAACTTGCGGACTGAAAGTCCGCGCTACTACTATGCCCCGCCCCGATGCCTACGCCCAAGTTCAGCCCGCCAGCCGCGCCGCGTGGCGGCAGTGGCTAGCTGACTACCACGCCAGCGCCCCCGGCGTGTGGCTGGTGTACGGCAAAAAAGCCAGTGGCCTGCCCAGCCTGAGCTACCCCGAAGCCGTGGAAGAAGCGCTCTGCTTTGGCTGGATTGACTCGCACCCGCGCAAGCTCGACGCCAACCGCACGCAACTGCTCTTCACGCCCCGCAAGCCCAAAAGCGGCTGGAGCAAGGTAAATAAAGAGCGCCTAATCCGCCTCGAAGCAGCCGGCCAGCTCATGCCCGCCGGCTTGGCCGCCATTGCCCGCGCCCAGCAAAATGGTGCCTGGGAAAGCCTCGATGCGGCCGAAGCCGGCACCGTGCCCGCCGACTTGGCCGCTGCCCTGGCCGCCGATGCTACGGCCGCCCGGCACTTCGCCGCCTTTTCGCCCACGGCCCGCAAGATGATTCTGACCTGGGTACTGGGCGCCAAGCAGCCCGAAACCCGCGCCCGCCGCGTGTCCGAAACCGTGCGCATGGCGGCGCTGGGCAAGCGCGCGAATTTTGACCGCGCTGCGCCCGAAAGTGGCGATTGAACCGGCCCACTAGCGTAGCCGGATTTGGCTATAGGGCTTATTTTAAGCTGCCAACATGACACCGCTTCACAGTTAAGCTGAGTGGGTAAAGCATAGCTTACAGCGATTTAAGAATCAATGTACACCGTTAGGTATAGTGATGTATCCCTGCGTCTCGTCGTTAGTAAGTCCACCTAAAGCCAGCCGAAAGGATGCGTCGCAACATCCATCCGTACACTGACCCGAATTTTGCTATAGGGCTATTCTCGGCGGCGGGCAAAAAAGCTGACCAACCACACTAATTGTAGCGCTTACTTGCCGACGCGTTTTTCATCTATTGCTCATCGGCATAGCTGAACGTTTCTGGTGCTGCTACTTCATGGTCAGGCACTAAGCCTTTTAAAGGCCATAAATTGCTTTAGAAGGCAGCTTATTTTATCAAATATTTTACCTGAATAATGCAAATTAACTAATTCATAAAATAAAGCCTGTTAGCATTTTAACTTAATGTATGTGCTTATATTTGCTATTATTAGTTATGCCCGTCCAGTTATATGCCCTTGGCTTCCGAGTTATCTATCCTTGCCACCAACCTGCCTATTCAGCCTGAAGATGAACGCGCCTGGCGGGCGCGGGCCGAGCTACAGCTAGCCGAAATGCAGCGCTCCCTAATAGCTGCCCAGGCGCAGGCCGCCTTCCAAAATCGGCGCTATTTGGCCCTGCTCGAAACCCTACCGGGCGGCGCGGGCCTGCCCGGCGCCAGCGACCAAGTGCTGTGCTACGACTTATACGGGGCCGAAAAAGGGGCCTGCGAATCGGCCGCTACCTGCTCCAGCGC
>Ga0265797_10011516_pt1 | contig 11054 bp, 11 predicted proteins | sample P2T30metagenome_FD_192433 | JGI IMG/M metagenome (GOLD analysis project Ga0265797, IMG submission 192433) | Plant litter microbial communities from East Loma Ridge, Irvine, California - P2 T30 | ecosystem: Environmental > Terrestrial > Plant litter > Unclassified | place: USA: California... | reverse complement strand
AAGGTATCCACTACATTCACATGGAATACGAGCAGCTTGAATTTATCAGGAACGCTCGCGACGTGTTTGGCCTACCAGTGATGCCCGAAAGGGTCATCTCCAATGCGCTATGGCAGCAACTGGCCCTTCGCCAGAGGGTGCTCAACACCGATGAGTCTGCTCAGGAGCTGGGTCTATGTCAATCAACTCCAGACCCCGAAGAAGCGAACGCGGCGACGAAGACTGGGAGCGAGCTCACTAACAAAGGAAAGCAAAAAGAGATGGCAGATCCTATCGACGAAGGCGACATCGAGTCGGATAGTTGGGACGGCAATGGCAAGCCACGGAAGTTTTGGATCCCAAGCTCGGACTGCAACATTGTCTTGGGCAACGGCGCAGATCCTGTTGTTACGACATCCAACTCTTTTCAGCGCCATGCTTCACGCCTATCAGCCACGATACAGCCAGAGGATGCGCAATGGGCCACCGACTTTGCCTCTACTCCGTCGACATTGACGAACCCAAATACTCGCATGGACTTTGCACAACGCCCAATCTCTGCTGGTGGCGGCAACGCTGGTCAGCCAAAACCAATCGCTTATACCGAGTTTCCTCCATTCCGCTTCTCGGCTGAGTTTCCTAATCCACGATTCCTCAAAGAGAAGAAGCGCGTCTATTCGAGGACGGTATCGTACGCAGGCTCTTTGTGGAACATCTACATCCAAAAAGTTCGCTCTGCCAAGAATATCCAGTTGGGTGTATATCTCCACCGTGCCAAGGAGCGAGAGGTAGATGAGACTGGACATGTCAGTGGTCTCAGCCAACAAAACAACGGCTCAGTTGATGAGCGTATCGGCCAACTAGAGCGCGAGATGCTCATGCGTAGTGACCGACGTGATCGGCGGCGCAGCACCCGAGTTCCATTCATGGATCCTGCTGCAGAAGAGGATACCTCTGGCAGTGGTGGAGATCCCGACCCTGCTCTCGGCTCTCTGGGACTGCGCAACCCGCTCTTCTCTAGCGGCAGTCTTGGTCGCCATCGCAGTCGTCTACCCACTCGCGGTATTCCACAATGGGGCTTCCAAAACCTAGCCTCTTCACCACCTCAAGATGGTGATACCATAGACTCTCCCTCCTTCGCCAACGCTCCCTACTCCCCATCCGAACACGACTCAGACCCATCCGATGACGACGACGAGTCAGACGCCGCCGCCTACATCAACCCCTCTCTCGCCTCTAGAGTCCAACGCAAAACGCGAGCCGTCATACCCGCACTCCCACCCTATGTCGACGGCCGGCCCACAATCAAAACCTACTTTAAGATCTACAGCCCCTCCAAGGGTGGAAGGATGCTCAGCATTTATGAAAGCGCGCCTGACCGCTTCAATTTCAGTCAGAGCTGGGGATGGAAGAGCAGCACTTTGATGCTGGACGAAATCACGATCAATAACGGCGGAGATGATACCCTGGCTGGTGCCAACCCAGCTGCAAGCAAGAAGACGGATGGCAAATTGAGATTCATGGTTGTTATCGGCAATTTGTGAATGGCGTATATGGGTGGAATAGTATGGGATGGACTGAGATGGGTTCTGGGTTTTGGGGGTATGCATCAGCGATGGGTGTTTTGGTACAGGTAATAAGGACAAGGCGTCTCGGGTTTATGATGGGGATGGTTTAGATACCGATTTCTACCTATATACATTCATAGTTTTCGCATCAACTCGCGCACAAGATTGGCGGACCGAGGCTCAGAAGGATCGCGGCTGTGACGCGTGGACGCGACTGCTCTGTTTATCTGTACCATCAGGTCGGACACGACACATCTACCGGTACTCTTCTCCGCATATCATGATCCATGAACTGAAATAGCAGATTTCGCAATCGTACCCAGTACTTCCGATTTCCCGGCGCCGGCGCACATCGACGCGCGTGGCGTGGCATGCACTGGGTGCACACTTACCGCGAACGATCACAGCAGTCCGGGCCATGTCCTCACGAAACTTAGGCCTTGAGAGGTCCATTGAGACATATTTCATTGATTGCAGCTTGTGCACTAGAGCTATCTGTTACCAAGTACACGATACCGCCAATCGAGCTGTTGTGCAGAAGCAGCAAGCACTTTTGCTAGTTTCTCCCCACCAACTTCCATCCTGATCATTACTCAAGCTTACAACACAGAAGGCTGTCTTCCGCTGAAAATCCTAGTCCCCGGCAAATGAACACGAAAAATGAACTCCAACGCGTCGTCAATACGAGCCAGAGTTTCCTGCACACGATCATTGAACTCAGGAGACCTCTTGACGTCCCAGCGCTCCTCATCCAATCCCGCGCCTAGGTTGTGCAGACAGACAGGTCCGAGATTCTGAAGCTGCTTGCGAGGAATCGGGTGTACGGCGTGCACAACTCGCTCGGTGATCTCGCTCTTCTCGGGAAACTGGGCCTTTGCGCGGGGATCGACTACGATGGTTGTCTTGGTGTAGAAGGGAGACTCAACGACGAGATCACGGGTGGTATAGCCGCTCCACAAAGTGACGACTTCTTCGAAGTCTTTGGGGGTGAATTGCCGCAGTTCCGTGGGGCGAGTGGGCGCGATCATGCCAGGCGCGGTGCCGGAAGCAACTCCACTAGATGCACCACGTGCGGAAGGGCGTGTCCGAAGTTCCACTAGGGGGCGTGCGGTCGAGGGCTGCGCGAGAGTCTCGGGGCCGGGAGTCGGCATGGGAGTAATGCTTGGGTTGCTCATATTGTAAGATGTTGTAGTAATGGTTTTTGGACGTGTGATTGATGTTGTTGCTTTGACACGCTTTGCAGTATGGCAATAAGTGTCGATGCAAAAAGGTATTGAGAAAGCTAGTTGTGTTTAACAAGAAGCTATCTTCCTATTGACTTTATAGGCATTCCGCTTCCGCTTTGCTGTTGGCAATAACTGTCGATGTGAAGCAAGTGTTCACGAGAGTTCGTTGGCCGCCACAGCTTCGCTGGCTTTGCACGGTCAATTTTCGGTTTGGGTCAAGTCAACGAACGCTACCTCGACGGAGTTTCGGTCGCCATATTTGCTGGGTTTGACAACAAGAGCTTGGTGATGATCACTTCACCAAATCAAACAAATAGTTATCATGCTACTCACCATACTACTGCTCTACGAAGGGAGAAACGTCGGTCGATCTCCACAACTTTCCCAAATAAGAATTCATCCCCTGCCGATACGTACGCCGAAAGCATGGCCTGCCGGGTTGGTCGCTGCATCTAGTCCGTCCAACGAACGGCATCAACGAAAAGAGGAAACGCGCCATGGGGCGGTTGAGGCTCACAGCGAAGCATTCAAGGGATTGTTCAATTAGGAAGACACGGTACATGACAACGCTGATCCAGAACTGATTTATTCAGGACACTTAAACCCGCCCAACGTAACCCATACAATCACATGAATACATCCTCCTTCTCATGCATGATTTGTCCAATAGCTTCCACCGTCTCACACATTCGTCTAGCAAGCTCACCATCAGGTTGAATCCTCTTCTCAGTCCAGTGGCCGAACAGGAACTCCAACTGATCTTGCGCGAGGCTTCGTAGGTATCGCGTTGGTACCGGATGAACAGCGTGAAGGGTCACATACTGTTCCGGCTGTTCTTGATCAGTATGTATATCGCGACTCTCAAAGCTGGCTGCACATGGTCTTACCATAGTACATTGGCGACTTGATGAAGATTCTGGGAACAGAGGAGGTGCGAAAATGGTATCTGAGGATATGGGTAGTTGGATGCAAGTGTAGTATGGCGAGGCGCGCATTTGAGCTAGTGTCTGGTATTGACCCCAAGACGCAACGATGACCCTCTCATGTTCAAAATCTCCCAGTGGCTCTGCTTCGTACGCATTCTGTCGAGCCCCGCGAGTTGCGCCCAGTGCCGCGGAAGGTAATGCAGGGCTCTCGGGGTCTGCTCGAATACTTGCTGTTGGCGGGTTGTTCATGTCGATATGGTACATTCTGATGTATGAAAATTAGGCGCGAGTAATAGAAAAGGGGATACAAGTGCTGTGCAGCAAGGGACAGTTATATTGCCAAAAGCATGGGTCGTCTATCTTTGTTCTGAGCTTGAAATGATGCAGAGTTCTTCCATTTTGCTGGCTACAAACTATAGTGCTGTCAACGTGAACACTGTCAACATCTTTACGCCAGTTACCGCTTGATAGATATAGCCTGGTTTCGTTGGCTATCATGGTTATTCGCGTAAGAATCATCATATTTGCTGTAGTGTTGGCGACAACAACCAGCTTCGTCTAAATCGTCAAGCAAACCTTTTGTCACTACTGATGATGCGCATTCGGATTTAGAAAGTAATGTTACAGACGGAATGCTTCATATACTAAAGGAACATGACTATGGCTATCTCAGGCAAAAAGGAAAAGTTGTGAAACTCTGCCCAGAGATTTATCTCCCACCGCCAGCACCACTGATGCCATCTACGCTCGTATCGATTAGCCTTTGTATCATATATCTCAAATATTTCACTTACTCTTCTTCCTCCACGCTTGCTGCTCATGAGGAAATATAGCACCAGCCTCATCGTAAGCCCTCTTGTTCATGTCATCCAAGAGAATGGCCGCCGCCCACTTGATCTCGACCATACGTTTCTCAGCATGTTGTCTCTTGGAGTCTGACATAGCGGTATCGAGTGTCTTCTGATGAATCTTGTTCAGCACTCGTTGGGTAGTTTCGATGTCTTTGACTGGTGTGTGCCCTCTGTCGGGCAGACCAATGAGTTCGTACGGATCTTTCCGCTTCTCTTCGTCGCTGTCGGAGTCGTCATCGTCGTCGTCAGAAACGAGTTGATTTTGTGAGATCGGGGAGGACCGCCGTGGTCTTTCGCGTTCCGGCAGCATGCGCTGCTGGTTGTATGATTGACTATTCAAGTCATTTGTTCGGTTTCTGGAGGCATCGAGCTGTCGCTGTCTCTCCTGATCCCGTTTTTCCTGATCCCGCCTCTCCTGATCTCGCCTCTCCCGATCTCGCTTCTCCTCCTCTCGCCTCTGCTGCTCCCTTTTCGCGGCTGCTTCCTGACGTGTTTGCTCAAACCTTCGTGCAGCATCAATCTTTGCCTGCTCTGTCCTCTCCGTCATCTCACGCGTCTTACGGTCCAGCTCGTCTTGTCTGCTCTTCGCTTCGTCAATGCGCAGTATCGTGTCCTCTTTCAAATTGTTTTCAATCTTGTTCCTTTCGAATCTTTCCTCAGCCTCCTTGAGCTTACGAGCCTTCTCCTCCGCTGCCTCAATCGTCTTCTTCGCTTCAGCCTCCAACCTCGCTCGCTCCTTCACTGCTAGTTCATCCTCGTATCTGTTCTTCATCTTCTCGTTGCGGTTGTTGTCTTTGTTGAGTCGGTCGAGATAGAGCTCGTTTTTGTCTTGTTCGGAGGGCCCTTGGATTTGAGCGGGCGCTGGGGCTCCATGCGAGTGCACTACAACGTTCTGGGTGGGAGCCTGGCCAATCATCGCTGGTGGTGGTATCTGCTGATTCATAAAGAAGTTTGGTTGGGGCAAGTTGAAAGAGTAATTCTGCTGCATCTGCTGGAGGAAGGACTGCTGGTGCTGTCCAAGCTGGAGGAAAGCCCATCCGCCATGACTTGAGAACACCAAATCCACGATGTTTTGAGCGGTGATCATCATATCGTCAGCCACTAACGAGAAGCCTTCCAGTCGTAGGACTTCTATCTCTTCCAGTAGGATATGAAAAGCCATGACCAGTTCCTCGTCAGGGTAAGCACTCAACGCAAAAATTGAAATGGGGTGCCGGCGAGTCAGCACAGAACGGCGAAATCGGCCTGAAATACGGAGGGTAAACATGTCGCAAGCTGAAAAGCTAATTCGGAATATGATACTGATGTGAGTACGATGATGAGAGATAGAAATGCAGGAAGTACGATGGTGAGGGCATGCGCATAGAAAAGGACGGCTTTGTATTGCGTGCGGGTGTGCTCTTCGTGTGATGCTTAATTATGGAATTCCGAGGGCGGCTTCCAATACCCACCACATGTCAATAGTTACGCATGTCAAGCATCGGCCTGTGAAGATTCGATCATCCTCGTACGTGTTTACCGCAAACATCGTGGATACTGTAACGCACCAGGCTTCTTGGGCCACGCCCAACCTTGGAAAAAATGTGGTGAAGCATAATCAACCCGAAAGATTCACAGTCGTTGATAGCAAAGGCAGAGTGAGATCAGCATGATGTGTAGGAACTTGCAGCCTTCCCACAATTGAGAACGCGGAAGGATCCATGGCCAATGATGTCATCATTACTAAGCAACCCGAGGCCCACTCGCACATCACCACAGTCGTCCATAATCGTAGCAGCGAGCACGTCTGGGTACGTATCTAGTACTATGTATCTCTACTACAGCAGCGTTGTATGGTAAAAGGTTCTGGCGATGCCAACCCATGTAAGTGCTGATCGCTCGACAGCGCCATGGCCTGTTGTGTCACAGCCGCCTGAGCCTGCACAGCTGCCTGGCAGTTTAAAGGGCAAATCCGAACACGCTATTGCTAATTCAATTTCGCGTTTACTTCATCAAGCTACAGTCCCTCGACATCTCCATATGCGCAACAAATTCCGACTTCGGCATGCTCATCCTGCCCTCCTCCTAAACTAGGCGCTTTCCTCGTCCAATCACCCCAACCTGACGCCTCCTACTTGGCTCCATGCTCCGCCTTCCAAGCCGCATATTCTCTGTCGTCCTTCTCCTTCTCCGTCTCGGGGCGTACTCCAAGGCAATTGCCATATGCGTCAAATTCTTGAATCATATGCTTGTCTGGCAGCGCTGCCGGGGGCGGTAGAGGAGCTGGGGCTGGAGCGGGTACAAAGGTGACGTTTTGCTGTGGCGCTGGAATGTTCTGAATCGTAAGATTCGGCATTGGCGCTGTCTGAGTGATTGAGAGTCCTGACGACAGACTCGGGAATGAGCCTAAGCTTTGCTGGTGCAGACTGATGCGTGATATGCCCATGAAGCCTCCGTTTCTCCGGTTAAGGGTAGACATAATTCTAGACTGAGTCTGCTTCACGCCTGGTTGTTGAAAGACGGATATATACCCGCCTATTCGCTTCTCATCGATCTCATTGTAGAGACCCATAAGGTCTTCATCCGAGAAAACATCCAGTTGAAGATACCCCCAAGGATGTGGGTACAGGTGCATAGAAGGACCACCGAGTGATCGTATAGTGTTGAACATATTTCACTAGCGTTTTAGATGATGTTTCTGTGGCTTCGAAATATGGGAACAAGTTGGCTTTGCTCAAAGTTGGCAGGAATGGGGCCGTAGATAGTGAGGAAGAGGAATGTTTAGTACAAAAAGGAAGTACAGTGGAGGTGGTTTTTATGATGAACTGACATTGAAGTCAGGGATCTTGAGTATGTATCGATTGCCAGCATGCTGTGGAAATGTGATACCCGGATCGTATCGTTCCGCAGGGACACCACTGAGTCTTCACGTGAGATTTTGAACGTTGTGAACAAAGAGCTCCTCGTGCCGACGTGCCTCAGTTTACATGTTACATAGAGACCGTGACCGATTCCCCATAGGAACGTACTCACGTTGCGGAGAAGATCCACTTTGTGACAGTCTCGACGCACATTCCACCTATCAGGCTCTGAATCTAGCATAGCAGCGGGTCTGTTCACATTTCGCTTCGAACAACACATTCAGTGATGATTTAGCCTATAGGATAAGAGCAGGATATAAAGTCAATATCATTTACAACTACTTAATCATTGGATTATTCGCCATTGCTATCGACCTCGTCATCGCTCCTTCCCTTCCCATCCCCCATGCATGCTTCACCCTTCATTATCGCCCGGGTCCATTAGCTTCAGTCACTATCACTGTCGTAATCAAAGAATCCCCGCCTCCCAAAGCTCCTAGGGCTTCTCACATACCCGATGCGTGGTGTGACAATCCCCCCAATCACAAAACCCTGCACAGGCGTGGATGTCATAGTCAGTGTGGCCACCGGAGCAGGAACGCTGAGCACCTGAGGCTGTTGTAGTTGCTGGTAGATCACATTCTGCTGCGGCTGGGGCTGCGGCTGTACTTGCTGGTGATAGACGACATTCTGCTGTGCCGGCGGTTGCACGGGCTGCGGCTGTACTTGCTGGTGATAGACGACATTCTGCTGTGCAGGCTCTTGGACGGGCTGCTGCTGTACTTGCTGATGAACGACAACATTTTGCTGAGGCAGCTGTTGAACTTGCATCTGTGTCTGGACTGGCGCTGGCGCTGGCGCTGACATCTGGATGTTGAGACTTCCACCCCCTCCGCCTTCTCCGAGCATCACCGCGCCGTGCGCCCTAAGATGCTCTTCAATGTTGCTACACGTAGCCCGGTATAACGCGTTATTGATACCACGTGGGTACCTTTGCATGTCGAGGTACATGTTGTTGTGTACCTCAAGAAGCCACTCCAAGCTCTGCTTCTCGATAAATGCCTTTGGCCAAGGGTGCTCAGGCCCAAAGTCCTCGGGTTCTAAACGCAAATCCCAGAAAGACATGGTAGGTAATAAGGGCGTTTGTGTGATCGATGTCAGGTGGAAGTAAAGTGAGTTTCTTTGTCTGGTCGATCTGTCGCTCAAAAGATAATGTTGAGGTTGGTGGAACAGTGAGAATAGAATGAGGGAACAGAGTTTTATGTACTTCGTATTCTAGACAATTTAACACCGTCACTGAAAGTCTTAAGTGCGAAATTGATTCCAGGCTCGCCTGCTGTGACAGGATACTTCGTTCGCTGGCTGCCGGTATAATTTGGGAAACGTCATAAGGTGTACATGCCAATGATACACAGTTCACAAGCTACCAGCGATCCTGTTGTCGACCGCAGTAACCAGCAATCAAGCTTTTTCAGTAGACAACTAGAGGAAACGTTTTGCGTTGAACAACGCGCATGTTGCCCGTGTTCCTGTCACGTCAGCGAACCTTCACAGTTTCGCGAATAACATACCTACTCAACCCAATCCCGGCTCTCCCTCGTCCACGCCCCTCGACCACTGTTTCATACCCGATCCAAACATCAGGTTCCATACCACAGGCTTGCCTCCATAACATAACAGCATAGCACAACAGCACGACACAACACCGTAACACTACTTACCAAAAACAATGTCAACCTCCCCAATCCTCAACGCCTTCACCCATCCCCATCCCTGGGCACCCACCACCATCCGGCTCTCGCCAACTCCATCTCTCGTCTCTGCCCAAGCCTCGATAACACACCAACTCTACATCCTAGATTGCCGCGGCCACGATGCACGCGATATGCAGCGAACGCTCAACTACATCACAGCCGAGCTGCGGATGCGAGAGATCGAAGACTTGGCTCTAGCAGAGGCCAGTCGCAAGATCGCAAGTGCGGAGGGCAAAGACGACAACACGGAACCCTGGATCAAGAAGAAGGATGGAGGCGCACGGATGCGAGAAATGGAAGATGAAGATAAGTGCTGGGAGAAGGAGAGTGGTGGGAATCCGCGGTGGGGTGAGGGTAGGACTGCGCATTTATACGGCAAGTAGTCGCGCATGTTCACGGAACCAAGCACTGATTCAGTAATGAACTGGAAATGGATCGAGATCCTGCAATGCGCTATCAAGTAGTAATGTATATGATACATGTTGAGATCCAGTATTGCTTGGGTATCATACCTGTACGCCTGCAAATGCCCAAACGCTCGAGACGCTGTGTCTAATCAATCTTCCGCGTCTCCCCCGCCGCGTTCCATGCGTGCTCTGATGTCTCTCACTAATGCCTTCGCGTCTTCTACCTCTACGCCGTCTTGGCAGAGCTCGTTCGCTAGTTCCATGGCCCGTTGGTACATGCCGCGCATGTACTCCCACCGAGCGAGCCAGAGTCGGGCTTTGCTTGTCGTTGCAGTAACACCAACACCACCGGCGGCTTCGGAGCCTACTTCTTCGTAGTCTGGCCCTTCTTCTTGTGCAAGCACTAACTCCATGTATGCCGCGCATTCGTTCATGTTGTTTATCCTCTCATAAAGCAGAGCGATCTGGTAGAGTACTTCTGGATCGAGGATACCTCCACCGAGACCAGTAACTTCACTGCTCCCGAAAGAGGCACCCACACCGGCATCATAGTATGAGCCTGCAACTAATGCGCGTTTGTATGATCGAATGCCATTCATGATCTTGCCCACTTTGCCGAAACATTGACCGACCGCCATCCATAGCTTCGGATCGTAGGGTCGCAGCGCAGCGGCGCGTTGGTGATAGAAAAGAGCGTATGAGTGCATCTCCAGCATTTCGTATGTCTGACCAAGTCCATACCAGGCGCGGTAGTCTTTGCGATTGACATCAACAGCGCGCCGGTACGATTCAATAGCGGCGTGGGTGTTCTTCATTTCGACGAACTCGTGTCCCATGAGCGTCCAGGCGGAAAGGAAGGTTCGATCCAGAGTTAGAGCTCGCCGAAAGTACATGACGGCTTTCTCATGCTCCGACTTGAGCGAGTAGTAATTGCCCACCACGCAGCACGTCTCCGGTCGGAATTTGTCGGTCGCTGTCGCGAGCTGTGCCAAAAAGGCAAGCTTGGGTCGCATGCCCATGACATACAAGATGTTGGAGTAGTTGTCGAGATGATCGACCCGATGTGGATCTGATACGAGCAAGTCGGAGAAGATCTGTTCGGCATCGTCGAAGTCTTTGTTGTGGTAGTGGAGCAACGCCCGTTGGGTCTTCAGAAAGGCCGATGATGGGAATATGGTCAATATTTGTGACAACGAAGTGTGGATCTGTTCGTTGACTACGTAGAGCTCCTGCGATGAAGTGACGTGGAAGATGAAAGTCATGAGGTTCTGTGGTAGGCGTGTGACGATGCCATTGAGCTCTTCCATGGTGGTCAGTAGAGCTTGTAGCTCCTGCCACGCACCCCAGTTGTAGGTGTATTGGTGGACACTTTTGATCAAGTAGTCGATGGCAAGCTGCTCGTTCTTTCCCTTAGCCAGAACCATGCCGTATAGGTACTCCAGCCAGCCCTGTGGTTGCCGCCCGCTGTTGGGCAGGTCTTTAAACCACTCTTCAAGAACGGCA
>Ga0265797_10011515_pt1 | contig 11056 bp, 11 predicted proteins | sample P2T30metagenome_FD_192433 | JGI IMG/M metagenome (GOLD analysis project Ga0265797, IMG submission 192433) | Plant litter microbial communities from East Loma Ridge, Irvine, California - P2 T30 | ecosystem: Environmental > Terrestrial > Plant litter > Unclassified | place: USA: California... | reverse complement strand
TAGGTGAATATGGTAGACATGCTTCGAAAGCGTTCGAGTTTACTGATCGAGTACAGGGTGGCTTGACAGAGGAGCAACGTATGCAGGAAGGCAGGCGCATGTTTCAGATATTCGCAGCTCGCATGTTTGAGCAACGAGTCTTAACCGCTTATAAGGAAAGGGTGGCTAAGGAACGCCAACTGCAGCTCATAAAGGAACTCGAAGGAGAGGAAGAGGAGAAGGCCCGGAGAGAAGAGAAGAAGAAACGCGACGCCGAGAAGAGGAAAGAGAAGAAGCGTATCCAGAATCTCGCAAAGGCCGAGGAGAAGGAGAAGAAGGAAGCTGAGAAGGCGGCGGAAGAGGCTCGTCTAAAGGCAATCGAGGAGAAGAAGCAGGAAGAGGCGCGGCGAAAGCGTGAGGAGCAGCGCAAGAAGAAGGAAGAGGAGCGCCGGAAACAGGAAGAGGAGAAGGCAAGAAAGGAAGCTGAGAAGCAGAGGCGGCACCTCGAAGAGCAACAGCGGCGAGAGGACGCTGAACGAAAGGCTCGCGAGCAACGCGCAGCCGAGAAAGCAAAGAAAGAGGAAGCGCGAAAACGGGAGCGCGAAGAACGCGAGGCGCGTGAGAAAGAGGCCAAAGAACGCAAAGCTCAAGAGGAGAAGGACAGGAAAGAGCGTGATGCGAAATCAAAGGCTGACCGGGAAGCGAAGGAACGTGAACGATCAAACCGCCAATCTCACCCGCCTCAGATCGCAAAGCGAGCTTCACAAGCTGGCATGGTCGCCGTGCCTGGTGTTCACCCAAAGCAAACTCCATCAGGGATATCATCACCTCACACAGCAGTGGCTACTCCTGCTGTTCCGAAAGCACCAACGCCAGCAAGACAGAAGCAACCCTCGCAACAAGGCTCGCACGCCTCTTCACCGATGCAACCGCAGTCGCAAGTTTCAAGTGCACCCAGCAAATCTTCTTCGCCCGGAAGTGCCGTGTCACAACAGCAATCGTCGAACAGTTCGAGGTCATTTGTGCAAAAAGCTCCTTCACAGGGATCTCACCCGCCACATCCGATGAGTTCGCCTCTACATCAGCAGGTCCAGCCTCCACCTGGTATGCAACACATGCAACAACATCAGGGTGCATTCGGTGGTATGCCTCCACTCGGTTTCCACGCCTTCCAAGGACCTCAAGGTCCGATGATGCACAACATGGGGCAGCGTGGGCCCATGCCAATGTACGGCCATCAAGGACCGCCAATGGGCATGCCAAATCGCATGTCTCCGTTTGGTCCTCCTGGTATGAACGGCATGAATGGCATGAACGGCCCTCCTGGTATGATGCATCCTCATGGTCGTGGGATGGGCTATCCTTTCGACCAGCCCGGAGTTGGAGCACCGCCTGGTTTTGGGCCACAAATGCCTCAGCATCAACCAAATCAGACGTCGCCTCTCGGTCCGCCCATGTCCAACGGCGTACCAGGAACAGATGTTTCGAGGCCATCCTTGTCTGTTCACTCTCGTCAACAGTCAACTGATAAGTTCAGCCTTGGCGGAGCCGGTCAACCCATTGCACGCCCAGCGCCGATTCAGCGTCCAGGTAGCATGCAGTCGCCTGGAGGCGAAGGCAGCATTAGCCCTCGAGCAGAGGCCGAAGCACCGTCGAAGCATCTCGGCAGCTCCGCGCTGCTTGACGACTCAGACGAGCCCATTCCCCAAAATGAAAGCCGACGCATGTCTCACAACGTTCTGCCAACATCGACTCGCAGCCAGTCACTGGGCATCGGCGGACTGTTCCAACAAGCAGCAGGCGGCTTTGGCACACCAGTTACAAGCTGGGCTACTCCGGTTCTGCCTCTCGGTCAGTCTCCAGGTCTCGGTCAACAGCAATGGGGTAGTCTCCCAAACGCTAGTAACATGACCGGCTGGGCGAACAACAACACCGGTTTCGCGACCAACGGCGCCTTTGGACCTATGGGAGTCGGTACACAATTGCCCATGCAGATGCACCGACCGTCCGGGTTCGGTGGGCAATCCCGTCCTATGACCATCCGCCTCGCCATCTGCCAAGCCTGCAAACAGCTCGGTGCCACGAACCCATCTTCTGACGGTTTCCACGACATCAACGCCATCCTGCGCCAAATGCCAGCCCTGCAACCTCCACCCTCGCACCCCGAGCTCGAAGCCATTTGCGAGACAGAAGGCGACAGCCAGAACGGAGGTGGCGAGCTCAGCGCACGCAAATCGGCGTCCGGCGGCGAAGTCATCGCTGTCAAATGGACACCCGACAGCGGCACTCCCAAAGACCAAGGTCGCGGTTCGCACGCAGGCCTAGGCGAGATCGGCAGTCCCATGCCAAGCAGGACATCCCCTGCTGGCATCGGCTTCGAGCGCCCAGGCGGGTTCGCTAACTTAGGAGCCGTGGGATCACCGGGTTACTAGGAGTACAAAGGCTTCTCATCGTGGGAGTACAGTCAATGGGTATGATGGCTGCAAACGTAGCTGGAACATGAAACGACGACGGGGATTGGGACGAATGACTACGCATTGCTCCGGACTTTCTCTTTATGGGCGCGCACCCCTTTGGACTTCACGCTTCGCTGCGGCTTTTTGGGACGAAACATGATATTAGTAAGAAGGGAGGAAAAGGATAATTCTATCTTTGCGGAGGGGGCTTGATACGCTCTCTCTTTTTTCTCGGCCCATGTGTTGTCTTCCTCTCTCTCTCATTTGATGTGATGCCCTTGTTTTTGTGGTGTGTCTGTTCAATTGTGCTTTCCGTCCTTGTACGATCCTTTTCATTCCTCGCAAGGTATACGTGTCGTTACCTGCGCTTTTGCTTGAGTGTGGTGCCTTCGCTGTATCGGGATGGTGCGTGTTTACTGACTGACATGTCATGTTCTTGTGTACAAGCCGTTTTGGTCGTACAGTCTATGCGCTTCAGGCACTACTACTAGCTGTGTCTCACTCGGATTCGCGTGATGTCGATCAATTATGTCGCCATCAAGACCGAGATTATAGCGCCAGATGGTGCCTGTTGCGTGCCTGGTTTTGAACGCGTGGTTCTTGGTTTGGGTCCTGATTGATTGGTTGGTTGACTGGGCTGTTGCGTGTTCGGGTATGATGACTATGCGGGTTGACTGATAAGATAGCGTTTGGTTGGGATGCTACCGGATTTTGAATTCACTGGTTACCTTACTATTGGATGCGTCTGATCAAGACGAACGATCTTGTTGCCTTTTATCGAGTGCATTTCAACCATGAACTTTGAACTTGGGAGAGGGACAATAGATGATACTGAAATACCAGAGGACAATGTTTAGCATGGCCATCAAACACTCTCCTATCCTTTTTTTCTTCTGCTGCTTGCAGAATCTGACGAAGCTTGGAGATCGATTACACCTTACGGAATTCCACGTCAAGAGGGCGTTCGAGGCTGTTGACTTTCCCCGTGACACGAAAGGAGCCAAAGGAGTAAATCGTCCGTGAGATCTTCGGCAAGAGTTGGTTGTACTGTAGACTCAGACACGCGTGATGGAGCATTCGATCATATCGTCGTATCAAAGACGTGTTATCTAGAACACAGTCGTAAGCTGATAAGCCAACCGGATTCATGAGCGCAGAGATCCGGAAAAAGGAGTCTTGCACGTTTGATCCGTCTTCGGCAGGTCGTACAGTATCTAGCGAAGTCGACGATTAATATGGGGAACAGTTATCACGTGGTGTGGGGTGCATTTTGAGGGGTCTTTTTCTTTAGGCGAGGATGCAGATAAAACGACGACATTACGGGGTGCAGAATTCGGGCCATGATGGCATAGTGGATGTTGTCAGGAGTTTAGCGACGGGAGGTGAAGATGTAGGCTTTTTCTGCCAGCTATCGTGTATCGATCGCATCGAAAGCTCGATGGGAGTGTTGGTGGAAGCCTTCGCTTTTTGCTTTTACTCGTTTTTCGTTGATGCACGGGAAGGTGCTCATGCTGCTATGATGCGAGGTAGCGCCGCATGGGCGGCTTTGCTGTTGCGATGCGAATGCCTGCCTGCATGGATCTGTGCATATCTTTGCATGATATGAGAGTCCTTGTATATGTATGTGAGCCTTGCCAGCGCACTTCCGCGTTACGTGAAGGCTCTCAAAGGGTGGTCAGCCCAATGCAATCTCCGGCTTAGGTGTCCCTTTAGTCCTAAGCGCGCAGCTGACCATCACATGAAGCCGCCAAATGGCAGTATGAGCAAAGAAGCTGAGTCGCCGTGGACGAGGCACCACATCGTGATCAAGGCGCTGGGCAGTCAGGGTCTTCTAGATAAATTCTCGTTGATCACTACCTCATCTTGCCGCGCAGGAACTTCATCCGCGGTGGCACGCTAGCAGATGAGACAGACAGGCAGAAAAGCCGGGGTATGGCTGCAGAAGTGGTGCTGGCGTTTTCTCGGTTTGGCCCTAATCTTTGCCATTTGCAGCAGCGTCGCCTAGGCTGAGGATTGTTGTCCTTTTCTGTGATTGTTTTTCTGAGCAGAGTTCAGAGATGGCGTCGCTCGGCTGGTGGGGCATGGACATGACGACGACGGCTGGAGGTCTGTGAACACCTGGACCCTCTCTCTGTCTGTCTCTCTGCTGCCTACATCGCTTGACTCACCTTCAGGGGGATACAGGCGTGCGTATGATTTATTGAACAGTCACAGATGGACACGCACGCGACAGCACAGAAGCAGGTACGCCCGCTTAGCCATGGCTGGGCGGCTGAAGGCGGGTAGGAGGCGACCGCAGTGGTATCGATTGCTGCATGTAACACGCTTTAGTCCCGGCAGGTCGCCGATGGATCTGGGCGCGGGGCTCATGATTGGACGAGTCAGAGAGGCTTGGAGGGAAAGGTGGAAAGCTGGGCCAGAAGTTTGTGAAAAACTTCGTCGCCAGCCTGAGATGAGGTATAGCGACTCTGTGTGTTACCTGGCTCATTTCTGTATCAATCTCTTCTCCGTGACTAGTCAGACTGTACGTAAAGCACGAAAGACACGCTGTATAGCTCGCAAGGCCTCGGGTGGAATCGAAGTGCCATGTCCACTTCGTGCTCCCTCCTCACACCGCTGCTCCTAGAGTTTAGCGCTAGTGTCTTAGCGCGAACTTGTGAGGGACTCCATCCAGCGAGCCAGATACTTTCCTGTTGTCCTCACCCCAGGTTCCTTTCTGACAAGACCAAACACCAGAACTCTTTCAACCTCACTTCATTCAAAACCACCCAAACCCTATCACATACCTATCACTTACTTCGTCGGACAAGATGCCGCAGGCGGTCGCTGAGCTCTAAACTCACCGCTGGAGGGGCTGTCAATGTGGCACCCTTCCGGTCCGGTCTTTGCACAGCGAACAGGTTTTTATCACTGACAACCACATACCAATTCGGTTGCGATAAGCACTCGAACGAAACGCCTCGAAAAGATACTCGGCTTTTTCTCAAGTCGCAGAAAACGGCATCACCATCCACGCTCCGTTTGCCCAAGGAGCCCCAACCGACGAAGTCCAGACTCGGCCCTATCATAGTCAAGGGTGCAGTCGACTAAACCACTACAAGAACGCAAGCAGTTGCCCCGAAGGCGACATCACGCGACAGAACGACTACCAAATTATTGTGCTTCTTGCACGAACCCCACTGAACTACCTATTTTTCTCTTCATTCAACAACATACCGAAGCCACAATGGCACACATAAGCTCATTCACAAGTAACGGTGAACTCAAGATGGGTTCACCGACAAATTCCAGCAAACCTGGACACGACAACATGATGAACAATGCCACCGGATCAAGATCAGCACTTCCCTCTGGCTTGGCAAGCAGCGAGGATGAAAAAGACGGAGCTGAAGCCGACAGCGAAGACAACGCGAGCCATGCTTCTGCAGATGACGATGCGGATGTGGAAGCCCTGTCAGGTGTGGCCAAGCTCACTGTCGAGCCCAATGGACATCTGGCAGGGAACCCCTCCTCGGACGCATTGCAAGACGATGACATGATGTTCCTCGAAGACGTGGACATGATGGACATGGACGATATTGAAGCAAGCGCAGGCGCGGATGATAGCGACATCAAGTCTCTCGAGGACGACGACGACTACACCGGCTTGGACGCGATTAGCGACGACGAAGACAGATCTGGTGAAGAAATCGAAAAAGATATGCTGAAGGCTGCTGAGGCAGATTTGAGACAAGAATACCTAGAGACGGAAACCGAGAGGACGATGCAAGAAGAGCAAGACTGGTACGCTGAAGAACTCAACAAGGCAGGATACCGAAGCCGAAATCTTAGCATCGCCAGTGAAGACGACGATCCTTTCGGTCTCTCCGCACCCCTCAATCTGGACGAAGATCCTTTCCAGGGTGCGCAACTTTTCGACTCAGAGTGGCAGGGACTTATGGACGATGCTGAGATGAATCTTTGGCGTATGCCAAACCATGATCGTGCCCGTGAAGACTCTTTCCAGTCGACTGATCGACCAAAGCGTGTCCGTTTTGCCGAGGGTGCACCTCTGTCTCGTAGCTCAAGCAGAAGCAGCTCCGGAAGCAGCGACGATGAAGCCGACGACGCATATCCCGATATCTTCATGGACCAAGATGACCCCAAGATTCAACGCCTGTTGGCTCAAGACCGCGGCGAGGCAGACTTGACTGCCTATGACAGTGACGCTGGATCTGTTTACGATTTCGAAGACGATGCTGATCGCTTCGCCTTCGAGATGGACGAAGAGAGTGATTCAGACGAGGACGACAGTGACTATGATTCTGATCGTATGTTTTTCAACGACCCAGGTTTTATCAACATTTTGCTAACAATTAAACCAAGTGAGTGACGACAGCGAAGATGGTGGCTACGAGACCGAAGACGAGACTCTCGAGGAGAAGCAAGCCAAGATGCAAGAGGTTTGCAGAATGGCACGCCCGGAACCGACTGCCAGTGCTCCTGTCAGTGCTCCAGCGACACCTACAGCCAGCAAGCGTACTCCTGCACCCCTTGCTCGATCCAGCAGCACCGCCTCGGCTTCCAAGCCGAGCAAGACCAAGAAGGGCCCCAGGGAGGGAACTTTCGTGTGCGATCCCACCAAAGCCACCGTGGTGTCTGACTCGACTGGAAAGAAGACCGTGCTTTACATGCCCACTCAACCTTCTGCTAAGAACAAGGCGTTCTGGGACCGCGCAAAGAGTGCCGCCAGCAGTCGGAACACCAGCCCACGTGGCTCAATGTCTATTGAGCTACCACCTCGTGGTGGCAAAAACGAGCAACAGGCGCGGCCGTTCACAGCACAGTCCACACTCTCCACTATGTTCGACGGCAACTTTGACTTTATGAGTCACACTGACATGTCTCCTCCACCCATCCGTGTCCGCCCACAACCTACGTACACTCCGGCGCCGAGTGCTTACACAACCCCTGCTCCTACTACTGAAGGTGGCAGCGACGCAGACGAGGAGTATACCGACTTTGGCATGCTCGTCGATCTGGATCAAGATACTGACGAGGAGGATGATGGTGTCTGGTCAGCTGCCGTCACGTCTCCAACGGAACCTACATTCCTCTCCCGCGGCATGGTGGGATCGTTCCGTCTCAATCAACATCGCGCTAAACAGGAGAGTTCCATGGCCTCGCACCCGGACAGCCGCGCATCTACTTCTGAGATCAATGCACTTCAGACAGGCCGCCGTGGTGCAGGCAACGCGCCCATCACTCCAGCACGTAAGAGGCGCATGAGCAAGGACCTGAACCGCACCCACTCTGGCATCAGGAAGCCGGCCCTACCATCCGGCAGTCCCCTTTCTGCACGCCGTCCCAGAAGTCGTGGGCAGAGCTTGTCCGGTCGCCTTGACCAGACTTTCTCTCCAGGCCTTCCTCTAAAGAAGTAAGGGATGCTCCATCACCCACTAACGACCCTGCCACGACTCGAAGCCAGCGTAACAGGATTTGCGCTGCGTCTGCACGAAAAAAACTTATATTCAAACAACAACTATTATCCAAACCCGACCCCGATAGTGGGTTGCGAGACACACCCGCGCGCTCGATCGTTCCTTCCGCCTTTTACAAATCGAGGCAGCTTTTCCTAATTGTCCGAGTTTTCCGCGCCTGCTGTGCGCAAAGATACCCTCAGCGTTTGGTTCACCAGCGAGAAGAAGAAGAAGTAGCGAGCATTAAAAGTTATCATAAAGCATGTTGATTTCCGCCTGAGGGAGTCGAGTAAATGAAAAAGCATTGCGATCAAGTTTCTTCCTTTCACGTCCTGTACTCCTCGCGCTTGGCCCCCTGCCAGCTGCATCCATTTTCGTTTATACAAACGCCACTACAAGCGGGCGTTGCATTGTAGAAAGGGCATCCTTCTCGAACGGCAGACTGAGTGAAAATGAAACACTCGATCGCACGAACACTGAGCTCTTTTGTTTTAGGTTTCATGCTGTTGCAGATCCGGACGACACATTCTGATTACAGTATAAGTTACGAGGCTTGGCATGTGTACTCTTGAAGCTTAAAAGACTCATTTTCCAGCCGCATGAGTCTTACACAAATGGGAGAAAGGATGCTAGCTTGACACAATGTTGAATCTATGTAGTCCTCGCGAAGCGGGAAGCACAATGTTCCACGACAAACATGGCAGCCACCAAAACAGGCACACCGATCCTCCTGGACACTACCGACGCCCTTCGACTCGTCTCTTCATTCTTCCCAACCGAATGGGCGACCACAGATCCCCGCGCTGTCCACACGAAACAAATCACAGGCGGCCTCATCAACAGCCTACAACTAATATGGCACGACACCGCCGCCGTCACCGAACCTAGCGCTCTTCTCATCCGCCACTTCGGCCAAAGCGGTGAAATCGAAGAACCGCCCAGTACCAGCACGACGCTCTCTGCCGCGCAGCAGGCTATCGTGCACTGGGAGATGAGCCGCAAGGGCTGGGGACCGCGGATCTATGGGTTCTTTGCTGGTGGTCGATTAGAAGAGTACTATGCTGATGCGCATACGCTGACTTCGGCGGAGGCGATGATGCCGGATGTTAGATGTGATGTCGCGAGAGCTTATGCTAGGTTGCATTCGTTGAGACTTCCGCTGAGAAGGGATGGGTTTCGGTTGGTTCTGGGGGAGTTTGTTGAGAGTGTGCAGAGGAAACGTGCGGATGTTGTGAGAAGTCTACGCGCGATCGAACATCCTGTGGCGAAGCGATATGCTACTGTGTTTGAGACGACTGACTGGGTGGCCGAGATGGAATGGGTTGCAGGGCTGTTTGAGAAGCACAACTGCAGAATTACTGTCACTCATGGCGATGCCAACTTTCTCAATGTCCTTGTCAGACCTGCTTCTGCTAATGGTACTGACAACGACAACGACAACGCCAACCGTGTCGTCCTCATCGACTACGAAACAGTCTCCTACAACTACCGAGGCTTCGACATCGGCGGGCACTTCGCCGAGCGGATGTACTGCTACAGCCAACCTGATAGCCAGCTCACTGGACACTCTGCGCCTGATGTTGAAGAGCAGAGGGCTTTTTGCGAAGCGTACTTGCGCGAGCTGCGGGACTTGGGAGAGGAGCTGTCGGAGCGTGATACGGTTGAGCAGCTTTTGCTGGAAGCGAGTATTGGGCGCTTGTGGCATTCGTTGTTTGTTAATATGATGTGTTTGGTTTATGATGATGTTGAGTTGGATCCGTTGTTTTTGGAGGCGTTGGGGTGTATGATGGAGGGGTATTGGGTTTTGAAAGGGGAGTTTGAGGGGAGGGAGTAGATTTGGATTGCGAATAGAAGTATGCCTGTCGTTACTACGGTAGATAGACGTTACCTCGAGAGTCAAGCTGAGGGTAATCATGAAGGTACGAGGGCCACCCGACTGCTAGGTAGTGGGTACAACGATGCACGTAAAGACAAAGAAGAAGATCAAGATCTATGAAGTATGTAAATGAGGTATTATTTGCATGGTTGCGTCTTCGTCTTCATCTTCGTTATATTAACGATACTGACGTCTCACATTGCTTTGATCCGACAAACGCGTACCAGAGCCGCAATAAGCTGACACTCTCTATTCGTTCGCAATGACGATTAGATCTTGTAGAGATCAGCGTCAGATCGATTAAGAAAGCACGATGCTACACATTGGTAGCAGTTTGCCACATAAGACAGTGAAAGCACGATGCGACACTCAGAAACTTTTGCCACCCATTTTTGACAAAGACCGGTGCTTCATATAATTTCAGCCCCAGTCCTCGGATACGACCATGCCAATCCGCCTCTCATCCTCAACAACTCCTAAAAATTCAAGATGGTACGCGCAAAGAAAGCTGCTTCAGGCATCGAAGCCCCGTCTCGGGCAAAGCCTACAACAAAGTCCGATACAGATGATTCACGTTCTGTCCCGGACGATCACCGCAAGACGAAAGCATCAGCAGGCCAGTACCACAAGGCTTCTAGGAATCAGCGCCAGTCGAAGAAGCCTGCTCCGCGACCACGACATGACACGCCAGATGCTGATGTCGATGGCGATGCGATCGAGGAGGAAGAAGAAGGAGGAGGAGGAGGAGGAGAAGAAGAAGGAGAAGAAGAAGAAGACGAAGATAACAACGACGGAAATGCTAGCCACGACCCAATCGAAGACAACGATGATCAAGAAAACAACGACGACGACGAAGAAGAAGAAGAGGAAGAAGAAGACACTTACGAGGCAGCCGAGACGAAAATGCTCAAGCTCAAAATCAAACTCCATCTCATCGAGTTAAAGAGTAAAATTCCCGGCGGCCAGAATTCTCAGGATGTAAGGCACGTACGACGCATGACCAACGAGGTGCGAGAGTTGAGGGAGCGACTTGCAAATGAAGACGACCAGGCGTCCGATGACGGAAACGCCAAGTCCAGCAAAAAGTGGTGGGCGATCCACGGCATCATCAAAGAAACCGCTTACCACTACCTCATCGTCTGGAAAGGCCGAGACGAGCACGGGCAGCCATGGGACGACTGGTGGGTGGCGAAGAGAGAAGTCAACGCAGCGGCCAGGCATGACTGGGCGGCGCTAAGGGCCTCAGAAGCAAAAGACCAGAGGGAGAAGCGTAAGGAGTTCGAAGC
>Ga0265797_10011513_pt1 | contig 11056 bp, 14 predicted proteins | sample P2T30metagenome_FD_192433 | JGI IMG/M metagenome (GOLD analysis project Ga0265797, IMG submission 192433) | Plant litter microbial communities from East Loma Ridge, Irvine, California - P2 T30 | ecosystem: Environmental > Terrestrial > Plant litter > Unclassified | place: USA: California... | reverse complement strand
CTGTGACAAGACACAAGAGTTTGGCCGCAACCAGTACTTCTCCGCCGATTGCATATTGAGGGAATTGGTCGGTGACGACAAAAGAAGGCGTGCGTACCGTGCCCCGGCCCCAAGTAAGGGAATTAGAGAATGAGTGAGAGAGCTAACCCATAACTGGCTAGTATTTCTCAAGCAATACTCTTCAGGCTGTATTGGTAAGACCTTGATCGATCTCACTGGAGCCTGGGCTCAGTACAATCCGTATATCCCAGTCTCCACTTCTACCACTGCGCAGTCCACCACCACCACGAGCTCTCAACCTAGTACGTCTACTCAACCGAGTACACTGACTCAGGCTACAAGCGCAACCACTTCCGCGGAGCCCTCGAAGACTACCACGACGCGACTCACCATCACGATCACTAATTCGACAGCTACAGTTATGCCAACTCCGACGGGTCCGGTCGATGGGCAGATACCAATCTGCGGAGTATGCGCCACCGTTTGCACTCTTCGACACACTCGCTAACATATACTAGATCCCACAGAAATGCATGACGACAAAGCCACAGGGCGAGGCGTTGTGTGTCATGGGCGATCTAGACTGCATCTGCAAGGCTAGCAACTCGCTCGAACACAATACCGAGTTCCACCAGCAGTGCGTTCTCGACGCTTGCTACGGTGACGTTGGCAGGGAAGGTAAGTCGTATTATGTGAAGTATAAACCGACGTCGTTCACCACTAACCTCGCTACAGAGTTCCTTGACAGTCTCTTTTACCACTGCAAGAAGGTAGACAAGGAGCTCACCGACATACCGAAACGATGGGAGCCCTACCTTCCAGTCACCTTCCCTTCCGCACCCGACTCGACGACTAGTGACCCCAAGAATCCTGCGCCTGCTCCAGCCGGTGTCAAGCTCAACGTCCAATCCATTGTGGGAATTGTCATCGGCGCCCTTCTCGTCCTCAGTATTGTTTTCGGATTGCTGTGGCTCTGGTGGAAGAAAAAGAGGGAGGCCAAGAAGCTGCGCGTCGAAAACGCTCAGATGCTAGACGCTATGAACCCTGACGGCTTCAGCAACAGGATCAACACCTTGAGGGGCCACTCATCAATCCGCGACTTCTCAGATCTCCAGGGAACCCGCAGTGCAGACTCCGACGCCGCGGCATCCAGGCACGGCACCGCATCTACCTACAACGACGCGACACTCGTGGGTTCGCCGCGGAGCACGACTGCTTTCCCCCTCAGCCCTACAACCCCTAAGAGCCCAATTCCTGAGTACGGTACAGCCGACGAAGACTGCGCTATGTCGACGTTCGTCAGGTACCCCGGTCATAAGCCATACAATGACGGCCAATTCGAGCTACCCAACAACCAGCTTCGCGGCAGTCAAGTCATGCAGGGCCAGCGCAATACGCAAGATGACTCGGCGAGTGAGTACAGTGCACGCCGACCTAGCTACGGCGATGACTCTATCGACATAAGGCAGGACAGGGAATCGAGGGCACAGTTTGAACGGATGCAGCGGGATGAGTGGGCGAGAAATGGGGATCTGGAGCTGCGCCACAACCGGGGAGGTGCATTTTGAGATTGCGTGCTTTGGTTTTATTGATATCTCCCTGTTCCCACCGGTGAATTGCTTCGGAATCCATCCTTGCGACTCGTGTAGCAGTTCATGCGGATGCCCATTGGGCGACAAGCTTGGTCTAGGCTTATCTCCGTTGACTAAGTCGTACGGACTAAGCGGTGCATGCGAATTGGTAGTACAGAATAATTTCAAGTGCGGCTTTTATGTGGCTACCCGTTTGCGAAGTCTCCTCGAGTGTGTGCTTGCCGTTGGTTCGTGCGAGGTAAGACAAGAGATGTGCTATGATTGGGCAGCAGGGCGAGTGAGAGGTGAAAGAGCAAACGCGGGCGTCTGCACTTAAAAGCGAGTAAGGCTGAATCTCTTCTGCTCTTGATGGGCTTCTTCTTCTTCGACTCGATCTAGCCATCAACGCTTACTTTCGACATGATACTTTACGTGCTATTCTTGCTGATCAGCATCGTCGCGGCGCAAGCGCGTGATCCATCCTGTGTGCCTCCAAAGCCACCGTTACCGCTTCCTGACTGTACAGTAAGTGATTTTTGCGAACGCGCAGTCATTTTGGTAGGGCCTATTACTTACGTCAATACCAGAGGCAATGTCTCGTCGGGCAATACAAGGTTCTCGATGGCACTTGCGCCGATGACCTCAAAGGCATTTGTCACCTTTCTAACACTGTTCATATACACTTCAAAGTATACGGCCCATGTCTTTTAAGTGCATGTCCGAGTTTGCAAGACAGACAAGGTGAGCCTTCATTCTGCGCCAGACCTATGCCTCAACGATTACTGAACTTAGGTCATAGATTACGTCGCTATATTCTCCGCGGCCTGCAATGACAATACGGAGGACTTTTCGCGTCTCTATGACGATGAGTTTACCTATGAGGATTTGCTCAAGGACACAACACCGAGTAGTACTGCGGCAATCACTGTCACTATACTTTCATCTACCACTGATCAACGCACGTCAACGAAATCGAGCGGAGATGCACCTATTACCATCACAGATGGTATCATGACTGGAGTATCAACAGTATCGGTCGCTACTTCTACTTCTACAGAGCAGTCGGCAGAAGCATCATCACAGGCACCACTATCCGCGACTTCGACACCACCAAGCTCTACAAACAAAGGAGAAACGACTCCGGTTCGGCCGGCGCCGCTCCCGAACGACACTGGTCTCGCGCAATCTACGTCAAAGGGACAAAATGACGTGACTGTTCACTCGCATGTCACTATCACTGCAACCTCAAACGCCGCTCCTCAGTCCACCGCCACTGCTGCTGCTGCCCCTACACTCAGCACCACCGCTATCGCTGGCACAGCAGCAGGCGGTACCGTGGGTATTGCGCTCATCATCGGCCTCATATTCCTCTTTATGCGTCGTCGCAAACGCCAATCTTCACTCGCGTCTCCAGCAGATTTATGGGAGCCCTCTCGCAACACTAGCCCGAAGCCTAAATTACCAAACATCCAGCATGATTCGAGCTTCGGTCGATACTCGGAGATGGGAGCCGGTGTATCGGTACGTCAACGCTCGAAAGCCGAACTACACAGCGAGGATATACCAGTGCCACGTCCCCAAACAGACTACTTCAGACCTCCGGAGATGCATGGTGGAAGCGGCGAAACCGCGCGATACTACCAATCCACTCAGCGACCCGACCCGCATCATCATGGTAGCAACATGGACTCTCGATATCCTGAGATGAGCTCGCACGCCGTAACGAGCCTATCATCACCCACCTCGCCCATCTCCCAGACTTCAACAATGCAAGGCTGGCATGCAAACTCGCCTTCCGGTGGACCTACTATCAGGGCAAGGAGCGCCGATCTGCGCAGTGAGGGAGTGAGAAGTCCAGTGAGTGAGCTTGGCACGAATGCACCTCTACGCTCCACACGCTCGGCTGAACTACATGGTGCGGGAACCATGAGTCCGATGAGTGAGCTTGGTACTGATAGCTTTCACGGTGTTGTTCACGAAGCTGCTGAACTGCACAACGAGCCTCTACTTCCGCCGCAGCTTGATCCAAGAAGTCAAGGAAACGTACCGGATGGCGTCGCGGAGATGGAGGATTTGGATATTGTGGTGTAGCAATCGGTCACCTGATCAGATTACATGATTAGAAGGAGGATAAGTACTCCGACAGCTCTTCGAGGTAGAGGGCAGCTTCCTCAGACATGAACTCCGCTCCGATTGCTTATCGCTACTCGCTTTGCTCTTCTGTCCCACCGATTGCGGGTCGAATACCTCCTGCCTCTGGCCGACATCTTGTTGTGCTACAATATGCATAGAGGACATCGACCTGGGGTATCTACGAACTTCTGATTTTGCGCTACCAGAGGTGAACTGGGAGTAGTAAGACGGTTAATGTACAATTAAAGGTAATTAGTAATGAAGAGCGATATTACACGGCAAGTTTAAAGCCACAGAATTTAATCCGCCGTTAGACTTCAAGTTCGCCATGAATGTTCATTTGAGTTTTCGTCATACTCTCCAATTCAAAAGCATGTATAGACAAGGATACGTCCAGTAAGCATCTCGACTGCAGTGTCTGTAAGGGTCCGTTTCACCGGCGCCATGTACGAACATGCGTCGCCGTTGCAGTGCCACGTTCGCGTAACATTTCGTGAAGTGACATCCGTCTTATTGGATCGTGGAACAATGTTGTCGCAAGGCAGAATCGTTACAGATCAGGACAAGAAGGACGCAACGAAGCCCGACATAGGATCGAGAAACGCCGTTGGATAACCAGCTCACTCTGGAAGATGTTGAGTGTCGCTCTACCCAACAAGCTCCACTGTCTTACTATTCTGCTTCACTAGAACTGGAGTCGCACGATCTTCTTTCCACGATACTTGGACCTTCTATCAACCTTCCATGCAGGTTCCCGCTAGTGTAAGTATTGACGGGTCGGCCGTTCAGCCTTATCGGGCATTTTCTCAGCTCGTTGGGAAATTAAGAAGTACTAAGACCGGCCTCTCTATGGCCATGTACTGGTATACATGCACAAAGTGGCTTGGTTAGAAAGAGAGCCGCGTGTTGTTCCGCAAGGTCATCGCTTCTCGCGATAGTTTGTGTGAACAGCGAGTTTCAATAAGCGAGCTCTGTATGTTGTGAACGTTAAGACAGAATATTGAGGAGACCATTGCCCATGTCGAAATAGGAATCGTAAGAGGATACCGTGCGCAGAAGCCTTTGAGTCTACGGATAAAAGCACGCTGTAGCTCTATGCGGTCTGACAGCTCGATCTCACACGCCTTAGCAGTCAACTAGCATCGAAGAACCTACACGTCAGACTGGAATCAGTTCAAAACATTCACAGGTACAAAGTCCACCATTATCAGTCTGTAGCCATGACGACTAACATCAGATATCACAGCCATATATCCCAAGCAAAAGACACCATGGCAACTACAACACTCGCTACCTCTATTGTTACAGCCTCAACTTCACCAGCAGAAAGCGCCGCTTCCACCAACCCCAACGAGTATGTCTACTTCGGCGTTCACGGCAAGGCCATCATGATCGGCCTCGCAGCCACAGTTGCGCTTCTCTTCTTCATCCTCGTCTGCATGGCGTGCTGCTGGCCTAAAGAGAAGAAGCGCAACGACTAAGGAGGCTATGTGACGACAACTTATTGGAATGGAGCTGGGAAGAAGGGGAGGTGCTGTTAGATCGGATGATAATGGTAAGGGAATGAAGGTTGAGCGATCGCGCGGTCGGTGAGGAGGGTAGCATATGGATGCGGTGGTCTTCGAGATAAAGTGAGGTGTCAATACTATACACTGCGATACAAGTAATACAGCTTGTTGAACTGGAGTGACTACTAAGCGACGTCTTGAAGAAACAGGGAGGTTAATGCCCGTCAGCCCAACAGGCCTCCACCAGCACCCCATCCGTAAAAATATGATCATAGGACGCGCGCAAGCAGCGAGATCATGGCCGCTTATAAGACTTACTCCTCATCCCTCTTTCTATCTTAATGAACTTTTTCCTGCATCCTGGCTGAACAAGATGGCTGGCAACCTTACATTCAGTGCACCATCTAGGCACCCCAAATGCCACAACAGTCCCCTTACTATCGCTCGCGACACCGTTCACAACGTCCTGCAGCGAGCGGGTTGGGTCGGTCGGCAGCGAATTCTTCAAGACCATCTGTACGGCACTGATGATGATGTATGCCGCATCGTTACTAGCCGTGTGACCATCGCGAAACTCCACGCCAAAGTGTTGGATCAAAGGTGGTAGTCCGATTTGCTGGCCCTTTCCACGAATACCCTGTTCATTCGCGATCTTCTGGGTGTCAATGATAGCGACGACGTTGCTGTCGAATCTGGGGTCGATACCAAGATCTTGTTGCAGCATCTGCAGGTCGTTCTTGACTGAGTGGCCGAGAAAAATAACTGGGCATTTAGGGCCATCCTCGTTATCATCATCAATAGGCCACGTGAGTGTTTCGACCAGGAACTCTTTAGCGTCTTCCTTCGTGGCAAAGCGCGTTGAGCCGAAGTGATTTCTCTCGGGGTTTCCTCGGACAAACCTGAAGTTAATAAGGTGCGCGTTCTCCAGGACACGAATGTGGTAGTAGTAGATGTTCCGCAAGATCTTTTCCCCATGTATGCCGGGATTCTTCAGAAGTGGCGCCATTTCTTTCCGCGAAAACGTATTGAGCCCATATTCTGTTGTGGCACTACCTCGTGCTTTTCGCAGTCCATGGTGACAACGATGGTATGCGCCGCTAGTGGTGGTGCGCCAGGTATCTCCATACCAAGGCCATACTGCAATATCTGGGTATGGCTTTTGCCCAGGAAGAAGCGTCGGACCTCTTCTATGGGCGATTCAATAATATCCGAGACGGTAGCTGTGTTGGTGCCATAGAGCTCCTCGAGAGAATCAACTGAGTTGATTGAAGCGCAGGAAGACATGGCGAGCGATTAATATATGTATGCTGCTACCAGATATTGGGTTTCTGGTCGGGAAGTTTTGTATCGTGAATGTTGTGATCTTGGTGAAGCTGTTAGAATCGCTAATGAAGAAGACTTTTTGGGGCTTTAAATAAAGTCGTGTGCCTTCATAGACCCCTGGTTGTTGTTAATGAGGTGCGATTTAGCACGGTGGCCCCATATGTGGTACCAGGGTTCGCGGCGTCGCTACCTGTAACCTATCTCTAGAGATGCCAGTAGAAGCTCGAGTATTACCACGCCGATGGTGACCCCACCATGAGTAGAGCGTATGATAATGCTGCATTGCCAAATCATAGGTACCAGCTTGGTCAGCCCTGCATACTGGAGGGATACCATACGCCGGCATGGCAAAAACCTGCGTTATACTGTCTGATACCTCATTGGCATGCTTACTCTTCTCCGCCGAGTTGGTGTTTTGCATTGGTAAAAGTGAAGAATCGAGTGATGTAACAACGTCATCATGGCATAGAACCAAGGGTAGTCTTGTGCTGCACGTTGTGCATCTGAAACTCCGCATGTACGCGCACTCGTTGCTCTACTCAGACGAACTTGGTCGATGATCGCATGTTGCGATCGTACCAGAAGACGCATTCAGGGACATTACTTATCTCTGAATGAGTGGCTTGATGTCAGGAGAACTATAATTACCTAGGCCATGACCGGAGCTACAGTCGGACCCTCTTTTCCTACCTGAGTTCGCCCCGTGTGCGCCGCTTGCGCTTCCAAACAAGTAATTCAAATCGCAGCGTCGTAATGTACTTGTTTGCTTCTGGGATCCATAGAAGCGGCTGAGCTCGCAATATCGTCAAGTTGGTGCAACATGAGTTCCTACCGAGGAAGCTCGAAATGTACTAGCCAGAACGTGATATCTCGACCCGAAAGAAGTAATACGCGCTGCGTCGCGAAGTCCAACGTCGAGCGAACCTTCTCGTACCCTTTGGCGTTCAGCCGATCAGATGTGAGTGGCTTAGAAGCCCATGAGTACGGCGCATTGCTAGACATATCGAGATCGCCTTGTATTTCGAGTTGATCAAGCGTGACGCGCCCGAGCCGATTCATGTCTTTCATTGTTACAATTATCTCTCTCCATGCTGCTATACTCGTGCCTGTGACTGTGACGTGCGAAAAGCTCACATCTTCCAGTGTCGAGCGATGACGGAGAAGCATCCGAAGCAAATTGCGCCCGTGACTGCGAGATCGAAAGAGATGTAGCGTTCGAAGACTGGTCCAGGAGGACTGCACAAAGACAGTCCGCAGCATCTGGTACTCAAAGTCACAGCTGCGTCCATAGAAGTGCTCGACTGCAGTAGCGTAGATCATCATCTCCGATATCCATGTTAGCAAGGCAGGAACCTCGCTGCCATCGATAGCACTCATTGCGCAATCGAAAGTTAGACTTCGTATCCGCGAAGCTATGGCTCTCCAGCTTTGATGACCGGGATCATAAATCCTGCCGTTCGATGGAAGGTTCGCCGCAGTGATTGTCAGGTCAACTGTGAGCTTGTCCAAGTCAACCGTGCTCAGTATTTTGGAGAGATTCTCCAGCAGGATGATCTCGGCGTAATACTCCATGAAGAGAAGGCCATCGAGGCTAAACTCCAATAGAGCTTTCGAGCCAGATGGGGCCAAATCGGTGGCCACTTCGATGTCGTGTGCTCCGACTGCGCGATAGAGCGACATGGTACCCCTACTTCGTAGTATGGGCTTGGCGAATCGTTCTTCGTAATATGCCCCTATAGGACGGGGATTGATCTTGATACTCTTCAAGTTCGTAAGCTTTCCGATGGCATCTCGAACGTATTTGGCCGCTGTGCTAAAGCGGTTCTGGTGCTCGACCAGTCTCTTGAGTGTGCCTTCGTACTTTTGAAGCCAGTGGGTATAGCCACCTCGGTCATTCCAACGAACCACTAATGCTGATCCTGAACCTCTTCCAGTAGGGCCTTTCCAAAGCGGCTCCGGAAGCTTGACCATGGGCCATACGGGTCGGGCAGAATCCATGTATATGTAGCTTTGAGGGTGTGGACATCCCATAGACGGCTCTTCCCACGGCTCTTTGATATATCGAAGGTCCACATCCAGATTCGTGTTTAATACCTCTGGGCCGAACTCCAACTCTTCCACATACGTGCACAGATGCTCGTTTTCAGACAAGTCCTTCAGAATCGCCAGACTCCATGGCATCAGGCTGAACTTGGAGGAAGCGAGATGACGCTGTAGAAATGCGTCTTGGGTCTTCGAATGGATGATTCGACTAGTGAGACGGAGACTAGAAAGGCTTATGGGGTCGAGGATGAAGCTCTCTCCGTCTGCGTACGACGACCGTGAGTGGCAAATCTGCGTCCAGATCTCAGGAGGTAAACCTTCAAATGTAGGTTCTGGTTTTCCAGGGAGTGGCGGCTGCGACATCGTTCGTGCGGAAGATAGTTGGATGTGTGCCAAGCTGCGAAGTGGTAATCAGGAAAGGCATTTAGCGACGTATAACGAGGAAGTGAGCTGGAAAGGTTTGTCCGTCTCCCTGGAATCACTTTCTCACGGGTGGGCAAGCGACTACGACACACAAAAGACAATCATTTCTCCTGATACCATGGCTTCTATGGCGATTTCGAGAAGAGACCATAATCAGATGTCAGGAAACCAAAGTCTCCTGCAATATGTCACTAAACAGCTGCGGAATGGGGAGGTGAAACAGATGTTTACGTCTCCGAAACTCCACAATGTTGACTGGATCCATTAGGAGAGAAGGTTCTAGAAGATTACCGTAACTGCTGCACCAGGGGGAACAGCTCACTCCAATCGCCTACTTGCAGTGTTGTCCAGTGCCAGCATCTATGCAGTGACAACACCCAGGGTAGCTCGAGGTTGCGTGGCCCTTGCACATAGTTGAGCCGCAGATAGATGCTAAGCCTTCGTGTATCTGTCCAATAGAGGCGCACTCGATCAGCCACACGTAAGGCGGCCGTATTGCATCCAGTCTAGCTGTTGAAAGAGAAGGACTCTAAGGATACCCGAGCGATGTACCTGGAATGCGTGAAAGTGATAACGTGGTGGACATCGCATCTAGCTCGCGACAGGGTGCGAGGCATTGGGTGGGGTGGCAGAATCCTGGTCAAAGCTTCTTGGCGTCGCGTCTCCTTCCAATGGTTCCGCGACGCGAAGATGACGCGACATTCCGCCCTCAGCCTTCTGACCACCTGCGCCAACTTGGGCCCAACAGCAACACCTCGCATCGTCGAGCATTTCTAAGTCTGTATTAAAACAACGCACGACAATGGTTGCTCAAAGTAAGAAAGCCTGCTTATTGGGTCACTTTAGACACAAAGGAGATATTTGGCGCATCTGAACAGGTTTTATTGAAAGCATTGAATCACGCTCATCACCAGAAATACATACGACCGACACGTCCGCCACCGCATAAGCACGCTTCTGCTTCAACCCCCAAACCCAACGCGCTCAAGGCCTCCTCGAAGCCGAACTCGTCTTTCCAATCCCGCCGCCACCTACGCCAAAAGTACCCGGCCTCTTGCTTGGCTGGAAGCTCATCTGTCTTGTCTCGTTTGTGGCGGGCTGGGAGGGCGCCACGGGAACGGGATCCGGCAGAGCAGGCGCGGAGGTCTTCGCCGGACATGGCATTGCCGGAGGAGACTTGGAGGGGGCTGTGAAGCCGGCAAACACAAATGGAGGGGCGGCAGAGGCGACATGCTGAGTCGCGCAGGAGGTATTACGTGCGTTCTGCATGATATCAGGAGGGGCACTGAAGGTGTTGTACCCGACGGGGGGTACCGAAGAGGCAGCGGCCACGATGGCTGGAGTGGAGGCGACGACGACACTGGGGCCAGCCTCGACAACCCTGTTGCCAAAGACGCGCAGACCAGACAGCGGATACCGAATGCCATGAAGGCGCAAGCCACCTAGACAATGATTAGTAAATGGTCTTCAAATCAGTAGAGGATATGTTAGGAGAACATACCTTGTGGAAGGAGAGGACAGGGGAGGCCATCACAGACCGCCATGGCGTAGTCCAAGTAAGTCTGGAACTGGGTTCCGTCGATACCGAGCTCCGCAAGGTCAATGCCAGCGTTGCCCGCAAGAGCCCCAAGGAACAACACCACGACGGTCATCTGAAGACCTCCCGCCTCCACCATCCGGTGGATATACTCCTTGAGGGCGTTGAATATGGCCACCTGGGCGTCGCGCTGGTACATATCGCGGCCGTGCTGAAGAGCGATTGGCTCCAGCTCGTTCACCCTCTTCCTCTTGGCCTCAAGGGCCACCTCCAGCCGGTTCCGCTCGCAGAGAAGAGTCGACACCGTTGTGTCGTTGCGCTTGTGGATAATGGCATCTTTCAGCCGGGAAATCTCGTCGCACCTCGACTGAAGCTCCAGCTTCAGCTTGGCGATGGTCTGGTGGGAGGTGAGGCGGTCAGCGTCAACGGCGGTGACGTTGTAGTGTCGCTCATACACGGCGACTTTGCCAGTCAACTTGTTGATCTGGCGCCGGAGCGTTTCGATGGTGGCCTCACAG
>Ga0265797_10011512_pt1 | contig 11057 bp, 8 predicted proteins | sample P2T30metagenome_FD_192433 | JGI IMG/M metagenome (GOLD analysis project Ga0265797, IMG submission 192433) | Plant litter microbial communities from East Loma Ridge, Irvine, California - P2 T30 | ecosystem: Environmental > Terrestrial > Plant litter > Unclassified | place: USA: California... | reverse complement strand
GCCGCCCATCTTCTTCATCTGGCCCAGCTGCGCCTTGAAGTCGTTCATGTCGAACTTGCCGCCCGACTTGACCTTCGCCGCCAGGTCGGCCGCCGCCTTCTGGTCGACACCCTTGCGGGCTTCTTCGACCAGCGCGAGGATGTCGCCCATGCCCAGAATGCGGTTGGCCATGCGCGACGGATCGAATGCTTCCAGACCATCGAGCTTTTCGGAGACGCCGGCAAACTTGATCGGCTTGCCCGTGATGTGGCGCACGGACAGCGCCGCGCCGCCGCGCGAGTCGCCATCGAGTTTTGTGAGCACGATACCGGTCAGCGGCAGCGCGTCGTTGAAGGCCTTGGCCGTGTTGATCGCATCCTGGCCCAGCATCGCATCGACGACGAACAGCGTCTCGATCGGCTTGACGGCGCCATGGACGGCGGCGATCTCCTTCATCATCTCCTCGTCGATACCGAGGCGGCCCGCCGTGTCGATGATCAGCACGTCGTGATAGTGCTTCTTCGCCCAGTCCAGCGCGGCCAGCGCGATGTCGACCGGCTTGTCGGTGGACGACGACGGGAAGAAGTCGGCGCCGGCCTGGCCCGTGACGGACTGCAGCTGCGCGATCGCGGCGGGACGATACACGTCGGCCGACACGGTCAGCACTTTTTTCTTCTTCTCTTCGCGCAGGTACTTGGCCAGCTTGCCGACGGTGGTGGTTTTACCCACACCCTGCAGGCCGGCCATCAGGATGATCGCCGGCGGCTGCTGGGCAAAACTGAGCTGGGTCGCTTCCGGACCCAGGTCGGCACCCATCAGGGCGCCCAGTTCGCGCTGCACCACGCCCACCAGGGCCTGGCCCGGCGACAGCGAGGAAATCACTTCCTCGCCCAGCGCCTTTTCCTTGACCTTGGCGATGAATTCGCGCACGGCCGGCAGCGCCACGTCGGCCTCCAGCAGCGCCAGGCGCACTTCGCGCAGCATCTCGGCGGTATTGGCCTCGGTCAGGCGTGCCTCGCCACGCATGGTCTTGACGACCTTGGCAAGGCGTTGAGTCAGATTGTCTAGCATGTCGGGTACTGTACTAATAGAAGGGAGGGCGGCACCGAACGAGCCGGTGCCGGAATCCCGTCATTTTACATTAGTGCGGCACGACCAGTTTCACGATGGCGCCGTCGGAAATCACGGCAAACGTGTGCAGGCCGGTGGGCGTCAGCAGCCCTGGCAGGGAGGCCCGGCCGCCGCTAACGCTCAGCGCGCCCGGCAGCGTGCCCAGCACGGTACCCTCGCGGCCGATCTCGCCGGCGATGCGGGTGCGGCTGCCGTCCGCTTCGATGCGATACACCGTGCTGCCATCGTAGCCGTAACGCTTGCCGTCCGGCGCGACGCCGACGTCGGCCGGCAGCGCGGCCACCGTGGTGACGGTGCCGTCCTGCGCGACCTGGCGGATCGTGTTGTCCACGTCGTGGACGTACAGCGTGCCGTCCGGCGCGATGCCGGCAAATGTCGGCCGCGCAAACCGCGCCTGCGTGCCCTTGCCATCGAGCGGACGGGGATTGTTGGCGGCGGTCAGGCCGGCGACCGGCGTCAGCGTGCCGCCCGGCGCGATCCTGTAGACGGCGCCACCCGGGGTATCCAGCCGGCCGTTGCAGCGTGCCTGCTCCAGCACGTACACATTGCCGGCGCTATCGGCCAGCAGGCCGCGCGGACGGCCGAAGTCCGCCTTCGTCAGCAGTGTCGTGACGTTGCCGGCGGCGTCGATCTGGCGCAGGTACAGGCCGTGATCCGCCGGGCTACCAGGTATGTCGCCATACCCGGTCGGGTGATCCGCGACATATATCCTGCCGCGCTGGTCGGAGGCGACGAAGAGGGGATCGACGAAGCGCGCCTCGGCGCCCACGCCATCGACGTCGGTCGCGCTGTCGTTTTCCAGGCCCGCCAGCGGCACCAGCGCGGCGCCGCGCAGCATGCGCAGCTCGCCGGCGTTGGCGACCACCAGCGTACCGTCCGGCGCGGCGCGCAGCGTGTCGAATTCCGTCATGCCGCGGCCCGCCGGGATACGGGGTGCGGCGTACCTGGTCGTCAGCGCACCGCCTGGGGTCATGTCGTAGATGACGTAACGGTCTTCCAGCCATGCCAGCAGGGCCAGCGTGCCGCCCGGACGCGCCGTGATGCTGCGCAGCGTGGCCGTGGCGGGCAGGCCCGCGCCGGTGGCGGCGTCCCGTGGCAGCAACGTCGTGACGCGACCGGCCGCGGTGACGTGGCGCACGAACCGGCCGTCGGTAACGTAGAAATCGCCATCGGGCAGGCGCGTGATGTCGGTTGGGTCGGGGAAACGTGCCGCGGCGCCTTGTCCATCGGCGGCCAGGCCGCCGCCGCCGCTCCCGGCCAGCAGCGTTACCGCGCCGTTTTCACTCACGCGGAAGATGCCGCTGCGTTCCTCCGATACCACCAGCGCATACACCTCGCCCGCATTGCCGGCCAGGAGCCGGCGCGTGCCGTCCAGTTGCGGCTGCGGCCCACTGAGCGTGGTCATCGTGCCGTTGGCGGCGACCTTGCGCAGCACGGGCCCGCCGCGCAGTTGCTGCACGGTCCATGCACTGCCTTCGGTATCGGCGGCAACGGCGAGGAGCGCGCCCGCGCTGTCGACCTCGTCCGACTGGCTGACGATCGTGCTGACAATGCCATTGACGGTGACACGACGCAGTGCCGTCGCGCGCTTGTCGATCACGAGCCAGGAGCCGCCCGCTGCCGGCGCGATGTCGGTGATGCTGTGGAAGCGCGCCGTGGCGGCATCGCCATCGGCCAGTGCGTGGCTGCCCGCGGCGCCGGCGATCAGGCTGAGGCCTGCGCCACCCGGTTCCGGGTTGACCACAAGCTGGATGATCCTGTCGATGCCGGCAGCAGTGGCGGTGACGCTGACGGCTGTCGGTACGGCGATGCCGGTGGCCGGTGCCGTGTACGTCACACTGGCACCCGTCGTGGCGGAGAGCTTGCCCGGCGCACCGGCCGCCAGCTGCCACGTGATGGCGCTGTTGTCGGAAGCGGTGGCGGACAGTGTCGTGGTGCCGCCGGCCAGTAACTGGCTGGCGCCGGCCGTGGCATCGAGCGTCACCGCCGGCGCTGTCGGTGGCGTCGGGGAAGGTGCCGGGTGGGTGTCGCCTCCACCCCCGCAGGCGGCCAGCAGCAGAGGCAGCGCCATGGCGACGGCGGTCTGCCGGAGGGAACGCAGGGCGGAATGTCGGGACATCGGCTGGCCTCCGCATTGATCAAGGAAGATGCATTGTAGAGGGGCGCACCTTGCGCGAAACTCACCAATTGTCACATTCGTGCACAGTTAAGCAAACATTTGTGATTTCTCATTGACAACTATTCGGCCAGACTGCAAGGTGCTCGCTTGTCTAGTCTGGGGAGAAAAAATGTCCGCCGTTTTTGAACAGGCCGTACCTGCGGCCCCTACCGAGGAGCGTATCACCTTCTCGGCCACCGGAAGCGAATACTTCCGCATCTGGATCGTCAACCTGCTGTTGTCGATCGTTACTCTTGGTATTTATTCCGCCTGGGCCAAGGTCCGGCGCAATCAGTACTTCTACGCCAACACCAAACTGGCCGGCAGCACCTTCGAGTACCACGGCAATCCGATGGCGATCCTGAAGGGCCGCATTGCCGCCATCGTGCTGTTTGGCGGGTACAACGTCGCACTGCGCTATTCGCTGCCGTTCGGCCTTGTCATGATGGCCGTGGTCGCGGCTGTGATGCCGTGGCTGGTCTGGAAAAGCCTGCAGTTCTCGCTGCATAACAGCAGCTATCGCGGCATCCGCTTCGGCTTCCGCGGCAGCCTGGGCAGCGCCTACCTGCACTATCTCGTGCTGCCGATCGTTTCCGTCATCACCCTCGGCTTCGGTACGCCATTCGTGCACCAGCGCCTGAAGCGGTATCAGCACACGGAAAGCCGCTACGGCGCCACGCACTTCTCGTTCGACGCGACGGTCGGTGAGTTCTACAAGACCTATGCCGTGTTCCTTGGCCTGATGATCGGCGGCGGCTTCGCAGTGGGCATCGCCGCGGCCGTCATGGGTGGCGTCGCCGGACTGCTGGCGGGCGGCGCTGGCGCTTCCGTCACGGGCATCATGTTCATCTTCGTCATCTATGCCTTCGTGGCGTGCGTGGGCTGGGCGCTGATGGCGGTCCTGCAGAACCTGATCTGGAACCACACGCAACTGGGCACGCACCGCTTCAAGTCGACGATGACGTGGTCAGGCCTGGCCGGTCTGTACATCATGAACACGCTGGGCATCGTCTTCACGCTGGGCCTGTTCATTCCGTTCGCCCATGTGCGCGCGCTGCGCTATCGCCTGGAATCCACCGCGATGCTGGTCAACGGCAGCCTGGACGACGTCGTCGCCAACAAGGGCGATGCTGTCAGCGCCTTCGGTGAAGGTGCGGCCGACCTGGCGGGCTTCGACCTGTCGCTGTGATGGACGGCGGCGCAACCCTCGGCACGGCCGTCGCCGGCCGTTACTACGACGGCGTCACGTCGCGTGCGCACCAGGTGGTGCTGCGCGTGCGCGACGGCCACGCCTGCCTGGAAGGGGAGGCCGAGCGGTCCGCGCCGCTGAATGAGATCCGCGTCTCGGAGCGCAGCACGCAGGCGCCGCGCAAACTGACGTTTGCCGACGACACGGTCTTCGAGCCGGACGACCGGCGCGCGATGGACGCGTTGCTGCACGAGACGGGCCATCGCGACAGCACGGTCGTGGGGATGCAGCAAAGCTGGCGCGCCGTGCTGTTCTCGCTCGTCGCGCTGGTGGTCGTGCTGGCGGTGGGGTATCTGTTCGCGCTGCCCGCCGGCGCCAAGCTGGTCGCGCACATGCTGCCGGCCGCCGTCGAACGGCAGCTGGGGGACGGTGTGCTCGACGTCCTGGATCGGCAGGTATTCAAACCGACGAAACTGGCCGCCAGCCGCCGCGCCGAGCTGACGCAGGCGTTCGCGCAGCTGGCGCCGCCCGAGGACGGCGCGCCGCCGTACCGGCTCGTGTTCCGCCGTAGCCGCATCGGACCGAATGCGTTCGCGCTGCCGTCCGGCGACATCGTGCTGACCGACGAGCTGGTGAACCTGCTGGAAGACGACAAGGCTGTGCTGGCGACACTGGCGCACGAACTGGGCCACCTGCACGAGCGGCACATGACGCGCCGTCTGATCCAGGGCTCCGTGGTGGCCGCCGCCATCACGGTGGTCGTGGGCGATGCCGGTTCGCTGGTGGCCGGCCTGCCGGCGATGGCACTGGACATGCACTACTCGCGCGACGCCGAGCAGGAAGCGGACGATTACGCCGCGGCCATGCTGCATCAGAACGGCATCCCGCTGGCGCACATGGAGCGTCTGTTTACCACACTGGAAGGCCTGGAAAAAGAGCATGGCACCATGCCGGCTTACCTGGCCAGCCATCCCCCCTCGGCGGAACGCCTGGCGCGGCTGCGCGAACGGGCGCGCTGACCCCGGCATGCCGTGCGCCGCGGCGCACGGCATGCCACGCTTTGCACCACTCTTTGTTATTTCTCATTGACAACTTTCCGTTAGGAATGCATTGTGCTTCCTTGTCGCGTTTTGGGCCATCACGGCCGGCGAAACGCCGTGTGCAGTCGCCTGCAACAAGGATTGCGAGGCCGTAAAACTGCCGGGAATCCGAGGTATGATTTCCCGGCGCACCAAACATGAGGCCGGCAGGCGGCAGCGCCGGCACGATCACGAATAGTTGAGGAGAGACCGGATGAGACTGAAATCGACGACGCTGGCGGCAACGCTTGCATTGGCCGCGCTGGCGCTGCACGTACCGATGCACGCGCAGGCGCAGGAAGTGGTCAGGCTGGGTAACCTGAAGTTCGCCCACTACGGCGCCGTTTCCTATATCAAGGAGATCGCACCCAAGTGCGGCATCAAGGTGGAAGAGCATATCTTTGCCAAGGGCCTGGACGTGATGCAGGCGATCATCGCCGGCGAGCTCGATGTGGGCACCACCGCCTCCGAGGCGGCGATTTCCGGCCGCGCCGGCGGGGCGCCGATCTATGCGGTGGCCGGTTTCGCCAAGGGCGGCGCGCGCCTCGTGGGGCGCAGCGACCTGAAACTGAAGTCGATCGCGGACCTGAAGGGCAAGCGCGTGGGCGTCACGCGCGGCGGCATCCAGGAAGTGCTGCTGCTGGCGGAACTGCAGCAGGCCGGCATCACGGCCTCGGACCAGCCAGGCAAGGACGTGCGCCTGGTGTTCCTGGCCTACGCGGACCTGAACCAGGCACTGCTCGGCAAGAACATCGACGCGATGATGCAGTCCGAACCCCAGTCGTCGCAGGCCATCAACAAGGGCTTCGGCAATGAGATCATGAAGCCGTACAACACGCCGATCGGCGAGCCGGTGCGCACGATGGTCATGACGGAGAAGTTCTACAAGGAGCGCCGTCCCGTCGCCGAGAAGTTCATGCGCTGCTTCGTGGAAGCCACCAAGACGTTCATCGACAACAAGGCAACGGCCGAAAAATACGTGCGCGAGGTGATTTTCAAGGGGCAGATCACGAAGGACGACTTCGAGGACGCCATCGGCAATTCGCCGTACAGCTACGACATCACGCCGGAACACATCCAGACGACGACCGACATCATGGTCAAGACTGGCGTGGGCCGCATGAGCCGTCCTCCCGTGGCGAAGGACTGGGTCAAGACCGATCTGCTCGAACAGGCCAAGAAAAGCCTGGGCGTGAAGTAAGGAGGCTGTTATGGCAAGGATCGATTGGCGGGAGGTCGGTGTTGGCCTGGTGGTGCCGGCGCTGGTGATCGCGTTATGGCACACGGCGGCGCATATGCAGTGGGTCAACCCGCAGGTGCTGCCGTCGCCGGCGGCGGTGGTGGCGAAATGGATCGAGTACCTGCTGCCGTTGCAGGCCTACGACCCGGCTGCCGGCTCGAAGCTGGCGTGGATGTTTTCCGGTGAGCTGATCCACGATTCGCTGGGGAGCCTGTACCGCGTGTTTGTCGGCTTCGTCGTCGGCGCCGGTCTGGCCCTGCCCATCGGCCTTGCCATGGGCGCCAGCCGTCACGCCTATGCGTGGCTCAATCCCCTGGTGCAGCTGCTGCGGCCCATTCCGCCGATCGCTTACATCCCCCTGTCGATCCTGTGGTTCGGGCTGGGCAATCCGCCGGCGATCTTCCTGATCGCGCTGGGCGCGTTCTTCCCTGTGCTGATGAATACCGTTGCCGGCGTGCGCCACGTGGACGGCATTTATCTGCGCGCGGCGCGCAACCTGGGCGCCTCCGGCACGACGATGTTCGTGCGGGTAATCCTGCCCGCCGCCGTGCCGTACATCCTGTCGGGCGTGCGCATCGGCATCGGCACCGCGTTCATCGTCGTCATCGTCGCCGAGATGATCGCCGTGCAGAACGGCCTGGGTTTCCGCATCACCGAGGCGCGCGAGTACTTCTGGTCGGACAAGATCATCGCCGGCATGCTGACCATCGGCGTGATCGGCCTGGCCATCGATATCGGCGTGAACAAGCTGAATAACCACCTGCTGCGCTGGCATCGCGGCCTGGAGAACTGAGATGAGCGCACCGCACATCGTCGTCAAGCACGTCAATAAGATCTTCTCCACGCCGGGACGCGACGTCATCGCCCTGAAGGACATCAACCTGGAGATCCCGCGCGGCCAGTTCGTCTGCCTGCTGGGCCCTTCCGGCTGCGGCAAGTCCACGCTGCTGAACGCGGTGGCCGGTTTCGCGCCGCCGTCGTCCGGCACCATCATTGCGGACGGCCAGCTGGTCACGGGTCCGGGGCCGGAGCGGGGCATGGTGTTCCAGGAATACGCGCTGTTCCCGTGGATGACGGTGGAAGACAACGTCGCGTTCGGGCTGGAGATCAAGGGCCAGCCGAAAGCGCAGATCCGCGCCACCGTCGACAAGCTGCTGCAGATGCTGTCGCTGGCCGATTTCCGTGCCCGCTATCCGAAGGACCTGTCGGGCGGCATGCGCCAGCGCGTGGCAATTGCCCGCGTGCTGGCGCTCGATTCGCCCATCATGCTGATGGACGAACCATTTGGTGCCCTGGATGCGCTGACCCGGCGCAACCTGCAGGACGAGCTGCTGCGCATCTGGGCCGAGCTGAAAAAGACGATCATTTTTGTTACGCACAGCATCGAGGAAGCGATCTATCTCGCCGACCGCATCGTCGTCATGACGTACCGGCCCGGCACGATCAAGCGCGACCTGCTGGTCGACCTGCCGCGCCTGCGCGATCCGGCATCGGCCGAATTCAACGCCCTGAAACGCGAGCTGGGGCAGCTGGTGATGGAGGAGCAGCAGCGCCATCACAACGACGAGTTGCGCCTCGCCGCCGTCGATTGACCGGTAGCGGCAGATGCATTGGGGACAGGCACCTGTTTTCGAGTCTTTGACTCGAAAACAGGTGCCTGTCCCCGACGTAAAAGCCTGATGACCCGGCGCCAGCCCCCGCCATCGGCAGCGCTATAGTAAACTGCGCCGATGCAGACAAATTTCCTCATCGCAGCCGCGCTGCTGTACCTCGTGTGCGCCTTGCTGCCTGCCGCGAAGGCACGCCTGATCGCCGGCATCACGCCCGTGGCGTGGCTGGCGCATGGCGCGGCGCTGTGGTTCGACGTCATGGTGCCCGGCTCGTTGCGGCTCGGGTTTGCCGCCATGCTGTCGTCCGCGCTGTGGATTTCCGTGGGCGCCTACTGGATCGAAAACCGTAACTACCCGCTCGACGGCCTGCGCCGCATGGTGATGCCGTGCGCCGCCGTCGCTGTCGTCCTGCAGGGGATCTTCCCTGGCGCACTGATTCCGCTGGAGGGCCGCTCGCCGCTGTTCGGCTGGCACATCGCCGTCGCCACGCTGGCCTACAGCACCTTGACGATTGCCGCGTTCCACGCCGTGCTGATGGCATTGCAGGAGTCGCGGCTGCACGCCCGCACAACCCGCGCCGGCCTGCTGTGGGCCGCGCTGGACCAGCTGCCGGCGCTGCTGACGATGGAAAAGCTGCTGTTCCGCCTGATCGGCTTCGGCTTCACCCTGCTCAGCCTGACCGTGCTGTCCGGGATTTTCTTCTCCGAGGAGCTGTTCGGCCAGGCGCTGAAGTGGGACCACAAGTCCGTCTTCACGCTGTTGTCCTGGCTGCTGTTTGCCGCGCTGCTGGCCGGCCGCCACTTCCGCGGCTGGCGCGGCAAGACGGCGCTCAGTTTCACTCTCGCCGGCTTCGCTACGCTGCTGCTGGCGTATGTCGGCACCCGCTTCGTGCTGGAAGTGGTTTTGCATCGAGGTTACGCATGACACGTATTCTGTTCTGGGTGGCGCTGGCGTTCCTGATCGTCGCCGCCGTTCGCGCCAAGCTGCGCGCCAACATCCGTCGCCAGCAGGAGGAGATCGCGGCGCAGGCGCGGCGCCAGAGCAATCGCCCGCCCGCCGTGACGGCCGAACCGATGCTGTGCTGCGCCCACTGCGGCGTGTATTACCCGGCATCGGAAAACGTGCCTGCCGCCGGGCGCGATTACTGCAGCGCGGCGCACACGCCCGCCGCATAACGGGCCGGGGCGCGGCACGTGCTCGGTTCACCGCTCGCCCTTTCGGCCCAGTCGCGCGACACCTTCTGGCGCTCGCTGCAAACCCTGAACGGCACCCGCGTCGTCATCGCGCTGGTGCTGCTGGTCTACCTCAGCGTCGATACGCGCGGCCTGCATAACGCGGGCGACCTGCTGTACGCCCGCGTCTGCGGCGCGTATCTCGCGCTGTCCGTGCTGTTTGCCGCGATGGCCGCGCGCTGGCGCCGCCGCTTCCTGTTCCAGCTGCTGTCGCAGGTCGCCTGCGACCTGGCCGTCATCTCGCTGCTGTACGTGGGCGGTGGCGGCGTGCGCGGCGGCCTGGCGATCCTTTACCTGTTTCCGCTGGCCGGCTGCGCCATCCTAGCGCCCCTCGTGCTGGCGCTGTTCTGCGCGGCCCTCGTCACGCTGTTCGTGCTGGGCGACAGCGTCTGGCGCCTGCTCGATGCCGACGGCGACGCGGCCGTGCTGCAGGCCGGCCTGCTGGGCGCCGCGTTCTTTGCCGTCGTGCTGCTGGTGAACCGCATGGCGGCGCGCCTGATCCTGCAGGAGGAGCTGGCCGTGCAGCGGGGTGTCGAGATCGGGGTGCAGCAGGCGGTCAACCGCCTCGTCATGTCGCACGCGGGCGACGGCATCGTTGTCGTCGGTCCCGATGGCGAGATCCACGCAGGCAATCCCGCGGCCCAGCAGATGCTGGGCGTGACGGGGGCGCTGGGCCTGCGGCTGGGCGCGCTGCCGTCGCTGCATGCGATCGCGCAGGCGTATGACGACTGGCGCGCCGATCCGGACCGGGCGACCGCCTTCGTCACGGTCAAGCCGTACACCGATCCCGGCATGCAGGACATGACGACGGCCTGGAATGGCCGGCGCGACCTGGCCGCGCACCTGAAGCTGCGCTTTGCCGCCGCCGAGACGACGCCGCTGGGAATGGAGCGCAACGTCATCTTCCTGGAAGACGTGACGGCCATCGAGAATCAGGCGCAGCAACTGAAGCTGGCGTCGATGGGGCGGCTCACGGCCAGCATCGCGCACGAGGTGAGGAATCCGCTGTCCGCCATCGGCCATGCCACGTCGCTGCTGGCCGAGGACCTGACAGCGCCCGTCCACGTGCGCCTGCTGAAGATCGTTGGCGACAACGTGGCGCGCGTGAACCGCATGGTCGAGGACATCCTGCAACTGTCGCGCAAGGCGCACAGCCACGGCGAACCGCTGGCGCTGGCGGCGCTGGTGGCGGGCCTGAAGGAGGAATTCGACGAGCTGCATGGGCTGGACGGCGCCGTGCTCGACATCCGGGGAGTATCCGGTATCACGGTCCGCTTCGACCCGCTGCACCTGCGCGAGGTGCTGCTCAATTTGCTGGGCAACGCGGTGCGCTATGCCAGCCGCGAGCCGTCCAGCATCCGCCTGTTTGTCGTGGCGGCACCCGGCTGGCCGCCCGAACTGCACGTGCAGGACGACGGCGCGGGCATTGCGCCGGAAGT
>Ga0265797_10011511_pt1 | contig 11058 bp, 7 predicted proteins | sample P2T30metagenome_FD_192433 | JGI IMG/M metagenome (GOLD analysis project Ga0265797, IMG submission 192433) | Plant litter microbial communities from East Loma Ridge, Irvine, California - P2 T30 | ecosystem: Environmental > Terrestrial > Plant litter > Unclassified | place: USA: California... | reverse complement strand
AAGCAGCCATTTCTCGCTAAAACTGCTCCAACAGCCCTTATTAAACCGAATACGAGTTGTTTTCGGACGTGAATGGCACTCACTTGTTCGGTAAGTGTCTAGCAAAGCAAATGCTTCGGCCTCAAGCGGCTAAAACTGCTTTGCCCATGCTTATTACCTAGCTTTAGCAGCAGGATCTCACCCATTTTATCCCGGGCCGCAACCTGCTGCCGCTCGCCTAATAGTAGCCACCTGCGAGTCGCAGCCTACACTCGCCCCGCCCCATGCTAAAAAACGACCAGTTCAAGCGCCTGCTCGCTACTTGGAAAACCACCGGCGCTCCTCAACAGCTCGTGACCTTCGATGTCTTTTATATAGCTACCTGGGTCAGACACATGCAGCAGGTGCAGGAGGACTTTTTCGAAGAACTAGAAGACAATTTACTGCAGGTGCAGGGACCGGAAGAAAGCAAGTACCTCACCCACTTATTGGCCAAGCTTGCGGAGCTACCGAAACACCTTGCCAAGCTACCTACGGCGGCTCCGACCCACTTGCTGACCGCTTTTACAACAGGGGTCCCCTTCAAATACACCGCCTTCTACCGCCAAGTGCTGAAAGCCCTAGCTGCACCGGGTAAGTCAACGGCGACCCCGCCGTATGACGAGGAGGCCGTTGCGAGCCCCTTTCAACACGAATATGTGCAAGCCTCTTTTTTAGAAGTTCATGCCCGCGTACGTAAAGAAATTGAGTTGCCGGCTAGTCAAGCAGGACCCGACTCCTTGCTAGCAACAGATGAGCCACCCTTCACCTTAAAGGTTGACATGGTCGATTTAGTAGAATTGCTCGAAATCATGCAGGAGCGGGGAGATTGGAAGAAAAATAGTACGGTTTCTCGTAAAGTACTCTGCCAGCGACTGGCAGCACTTATTAAGCTGCCACCTAGTAAAAAGGGGTCTGAAAAGCCTGATTGGCAGCGGCTTTACTTCTTGATGGGGGAGCGGGAGAAGGATAAGAGTAAAAGCCTGACGAATCGCTCTAAAAAGGGGCTTTATGATGCTATTAAGCCATCGGAAGCGTGATAAGTACTCTTTTTTAGTCGAGTAGAGTATCGACCGGCGAAAAACTTTGCAGCGTTACCAACCTGTACCTTTTTCGCCATGGTTACCCCCTGTAGTACCCGCCTAGACCCAGCAAGTACCGCGCCGACTAGCCGGCCGAGCGACCCAGGTAATGCCTGCCCGTTGGCAAAGCGTTTCGCCACCAAAGAAGAAGTCTGCCACGAGTTTGGCATTTCGCTCAACACGCTCACCGAGTGGATGAAGGACGGGACGGTGCCGTTCCTGCGCTACGGGCGGCGGGTATACTTTGAGTGGCCCCGCTTGCTCGCCGCCGGTCGTTCCCACGCGCAGCCTGCTCAGGACAAGTAGGATGGTCCTGATTTCTACCCCTGGCTCCCCCGCCTCAGCCGAGGCCTTGGATACCGACCGGCCCCTCAGGGGCGGCCTCACCCTGGCAGCCGTGCAGCAGCACGTCGCCCAGCAGGTGGCCGCCCAGCGGCCCCCGCTCACCGCGCCCGTGGCGCATACCCAGGTCTTGGCGCAGTTACTCCAGCGCATCGAGCCCGTTGACTTCCGGCAACAGGTGGGCCTACTCCACGACAGCGACAAACTCAAACGCAGTCACCACGTGGTCGTGATTGCCGAAGAAGTGCTGGCCTGCGCCCAACGCCACGGTTGGGACCTGTGCCGCAACAACAACTTGCTTTACGCTTACAACGGGACCCATTGGCAAGAACTGCCCGCCGATGCCGTCAAGGCCTTCCTGCAGCAAGCCGCCGAAAAGATGGGTCTGGACCGCTATGAAGCCCGGTTTGTGCAGTTTGGCGAGTTGCTCTTCACCCAGTTTATGAGCACGGCTTACCTGGCGCCGCCCGTGCGCTCCCGCGAGCTGGTGCGCATTAACCTATTCAACGGGACGTTTCATATCAGCCCCGAGGAGCAGGTCCTGCGCCCCTTCGCTGCCGCGGACTTTCTGACCTACCAACTGCCTTTTGCTTACGAGCCGGCGCGTAGTGCCCCCCGCTTTCAGAAATTTCTCGACCGGGTGCTCCCCGACCTGGAATGCCAGCAGGTCTTAGCTGAGTATATCGGCTACCTCTTTGTTTCGCCGGCGCGCCTCAAACTGGAAAAGTCCTTGCTGCTCCACGGCTCAGGGGCCAATGGCAAATCAGTCTTTTTCGAAGTGATTACGGCGCTGCTCGGACCAGAAAACGTCAGCCACTACGCCCTGCAGAGCCTGACACTCGACCCGGCTTATTCTCGCGCTAACCTGGCCAAAGTGCTGGTCAACTACGCCAGTGAACTCGGAGGCAAACTCGACGCCAACGTGTTCAAGCAGCTCGTCTCGGGCGAGCCCGTAGAAGTGCGCCTGCCCTATGGGCAGCCCTACACGATGAGCGAGTACGGCAAGCTGCTTTTCAACTGCAACGAGCTACCGACGGATGTGGAGCATACCCCGGCCTTCTTCCGCCGTTTTCTGATTGTGCCCTTCGCCCAGACTATCCCTGTGGTTGAGCAGGACCCGCACCTAGCCACGCGCATCATCCAGACCGAACTCTCCGGCGTCTTCAACTGGGTGCTTGCGGGCTTGCACCGCCTGCTCGGGCAAGGCCGCTTCACGGAGAGCGCCCGCATGCAGCAGCAGCTGGAGGATTACAAAACGCAGGCCGACTCTGTACGCTCCTTCTTGCAGGAACACGGCTATCAGCACACTAGCGAGGGTGTCACGTCCCGCGCTCAGCTCTTTACCGAGTACCAAGGGTACTGTCAGGAAGAGGGGGCCCGCCCCGTAGGAGGGCGCAACTTCACCAAGCGCTTAGAGAGCAGCGGCATTGAGGCTGTGCGCCGCGCCGATGGCCTGTATTACCGGGTGCAGCGGGAAGCAGGCGCTTTTTTATAAAAGTTTACCGAAGCAGCACTTGCAGCACTTCCGACACCAGCTAATGGTAGCCGGATTACCCTAGGATCGCTCTTTGTCGCCTCCCGACCGCGGGCTTACGTGCGGTAAGTGTCAAAAGTGCTGCTCCCAACAAAACATTTTTTCTTTCAATGGCTATTTCCTATCGTTACCAGCTGCAAGCCTATGCGGGCAGCCGACGCAACCGTTATACTTGCCCCGGCTGCGGGCGAGCCCACCAATTCACGCGCTGGCTCGACACCCAGACTGGGGAGCAACTGCCCGCCGAGTTCGGCCGCTGCAATCGGGTGGACCAGTGCGGCTACTCTCGCAGCCCCTACGAGGTGGGTCCTGCTGGTACTAGTTACGCTAGTGCGCAACGTGCTGCGGATTCCGCCGAGATAACTGCCCGCTCACAGCCCCGCGCTTCTCAACCCCCGCCGCCCCCGCTGTGTGTCATTCCCGAGCCAGTGGTGCAACAGTCACTCCGTGCGTACGAGCGCAACGGCTTTGCGCACTTCCTACAGTCGCATTTTGGGGCGGGCGTAGCCGCAGACCTGCTACAACGTTTCGAGATTGGTACCTCCGCGCATTGGCCGGGGGCGACGGTCTTCTGGCAGCGCGACGAGTGCGGCCGAGTGCGGGGCGGGCAAGTAGTACTTTTCGATACACAGGGCCATACGGTCAAGCAACCCCGGACTGACGGCACGGCCTACCGGTGCACGACGTGGGTGCACACGGCCCTTGCGCAGCGCTGCCGGCAGCAGGGCGCTGACCAGCCGGCGTGGCTCACGCGCTACCTAGATCCAGCCAACCGGGTGGCGAAGTCCCCAAGCTTGTACGGGCTGCGGCAACTCGCCACCGCCCCAGTTGGGCAGCCTATCGGCCTAGTAGAAGCGCCGAAAACGGCCGTCGTGTGTACGGGCTACTTACCCGATGTTACCTGGCTGGCCGTGGGGAGCTTGAATCAGTTGACTAGTGAGCGCCTGCGTCCGCTCAAAGCTTATCCGCTGACCCTGTATCCAGACGCCTCCGTCACTGGCCATGCGCACGCACACTGGACGGCCAAAGCTGACGGGCTTCGCCAGCAAGGCTTTACGCTCCGCGTGTCGGCAATGCTGGAGCAAGCGCTTCATCCTTCCCAGCAGCTGGCGGGCTATGACTTAGCAGACGTTTTACTTGACCAATGGCCTGGTTATCCACCTAGTTGGGATAGTTCCTAGTTTAGGCTAGGTAGCTACCCGTCCGTCACACCCTCACTTTTCAGTGGCGCTTAGCTAAGTAATCGCTTTAAGCGATTGCAATAGTAGCTGTCTAGCCGTCCGCTAGACGCTTAGGCGTCCCCTCACCCGTCTTTTCTTCCCTCTTTTTCTTTATGAACCTTCATCAATTACCCGAACGCACCTGCCTTTGGTGCCATACACCTTTTGAAGGCCGTGCCGACAAGAAATTCTGCAAAAATGCTTGCAAGGCCAGTCATAGCCGAAACTTACTGGCTGCTGATTCACCTGATGCAGCCCCGTTGGCTAGTCGTTCGTCAACGGCTACCCGTCCGCAATCGACTGTAGTAGTCGATTGGCAAACCCGCTGCGAGCAGCCCGAACAAGCCTTACACACGCAGGAGCAAGTTGCATTGCCATTTGAGCAGGAATATACCCGCCTAGAACAGCTACTGCGGCAATACTACCTGCCGGGCTGTTCATTAAGTATGCTCGCGTACTTGTTACTTCAAGTGGAACAGGGGTTAGAAAAGTATAAGCAGCACCCTGCCCTATCGAATCCGCAGCATGCCGCCCAGTATCGCCTTGGTCACTTGTATAGTACCCGGCAGTGCTTACAAGCAGAGCACCGCTTCTTGTTGCTTAACTGCAAAAAGGACATTGAGAATGTACGCGGGCGGCTTTAATCTTTATTGCTACCCGCTTGCATTGTCGTGTCTACCGTCACGCAAACGTCTCTTAACCGTCTAGCGCGGCTATCTGCTATTTGTTCGTAGTCGCTTATAAAGTAGCTGTAGATGACTAACGTAAGCGAACCTGATCAACTTAGGTATACCATGTACAAAAAGCCCTCCTAGTCTTGCGACTAGGAGGGCTTGCTTAGGTTTCAACTAAAACTAGGTGCGAGTAGCCATCTGATATCTAATAGGCTTTACCAGTTTGTTAACAACACCTATTTCTATGGCTCTGCTAAGCCATGCTTTTAATTGTGCAGCTTGGATAGAATGTTTAGCACTAATTTTAACCAGGTCAGATTCCGTAACTTGGGATTGAAAAGATTTTGACAAAATCGGCCAGACAATATGAAATAGGTCCTCTGTGACTGGGCTATCTACTTCTGCTAGTTCAAGTGTATTTATCTGAGCAATTTCATCTTGTTGGACAGCTACTTCTGGTGATAAGGGTATCAAAATGCTCTCGAACATTTCCAGAGATGCCTCAGTTTTATTCTTACCACCAGCTTTCGATTTAGAACTTGGTTGTTTAGGGGGAGTAACTTCTATTCCACCTGTCACTTTGTACTCATCAATGCTTTGATGCTCTTCAGGATTCTGAGATTGCTGAACGGTGACAACAGACTTTTCGGTCAGATTAGCATTTATTACAATGAATTGATTGAGGTCAGCTAAAGCCTCAGGGGGGCAAGGAATGGCACCTCTTTGCAGCAGGGCTTTATTTCCAGCAGAAATATTGCCTTCGCTGCGCACCAATGTTGGTACCCAATTGGCCTTTAGATTTTCAGTTGCGCCCTCCCATGTACCACCTTCTAATCCAGAGCTGGCTACAATTGTAAGCTCACTGAGGGCATATACAATCTTATTACGACCCATAGCATTGCCCGCATTCCATCTAGCTTGGGGTACGAAAGGAGAAATTAAGGCCAGGCGTTGAGCTGCTAAATGAGAACGGTATTGTTTGCTCAATGCAGACTTAGCAATACCTTCTGGGACGACTACAATAGCGGAGCCATTCATATCTAGAGCGGTTGAAACAGCTTCGCTGTCAACACCTCTAGCACCTCCTGATATGATAACAAAGCCATCGAAAGTAGCCTGGTTAGCTACCTCTTTAGCAAAAGCTAATGATTCGTTATCTGCATCACGTCCCCCAACAACTGCAATACCCTGTTGCTTTAGGAGCATCTGGTTGCCTGCTCCGTAAAGGAGGACTGGCGCCGAAGCCCCTAAGCGTTTGCGCATATGTTCGGGGTAACCGCTATCGGCGCGACTAAGCACCCAAATACCCTGCTTGGCCCAACGCTCCTGTTCAAACCCAAGTGCTATGCCACGAGCAAGAAGCTGACTTATACGTTGTCCGGTGATTTTGCCATCTGCAGGAAAATCCTGGAGCCAAGTTGCAGCGTCCGTATTAAGTAAATCGGCAGGCCGGCGCTTGTGCTGATGAAGCCAACGAGCTACTTTATTGTATTCATTGGTTTTCAGGGGAGCATCACCTTGGTTACCGCCAAAATAGCCACATAACAATAGAATTGCTTGGGTATCGGGGATAACGGCGTAGGTGGTGTTAATCATCATGAGTCGACGTTTGAGCTAATGCAAGCGGGAAGACCTGGCCACTTCCACCTTTGCGGAGTAATACTGCCAAGATGGTGAATGTCCAGTTAGAATCTACCATGTCATCTACCAGCAAAACGGGCTGCCCGACGTATGCTGGTGGTAAAGTAACAGCGAAAGCTGCGTTTAGATTCTGAACCCGGTGATGGTTATTCTGTTGTTTTTTCTGCTCTCCATTGTCTTGCACTTTACGAATAGCATTGACGAATGGAAGGCCTAATCGCGCCGCCAAGCGCTCTGCAAAATCCGGAACTAATGTGGGGCGATTGAGCGAAGGAACTGCGGTAACCCACATTGGAGCAGGAGCGGGTTGCCAACGTGTAAGGTACATTTCAGCAGCTGCTTCTACTAGCGTATCATCGAAGCGCTTCGTAACGTATTTCCCATTGTGCACCATGCTCCCCCACCCTGCATCCTTATAAACACTAAGTGCTTTACCCTCTTCCGCCTGATGATTCGGGTGAATTCTGCTACCTGGTGCGAACTGCTTGCGAGGAGCAATAGGCAAGTTGCTGTTTCGAAGGAAGTGGACAGCAGTTAGTACCATGGCTTCAGAAGGCTGAACTGGTAATATTGGGCGGCCTATGCAAACTGCACATTTGCCACAGGGGTTAGTGTTATGGTCATCTAGAGCATCTCTGAGGAAGCTCATTAAACATTGTCCACCTGCTGTGTAATCGAGTATTTGGGCCTGCTCGGCTTTACGAAGCGCTGTCAATTCGGCCTCAAGCTTGGTATTTGGCTGCCATGGGGCAGCAGTGCGGTGGTATTTAGTACCCTGCTTGTCAATTGGGGAAGGATAAAGAACATCAAGCAACTTAATGACTTTGTCAATCTGGCCTTTGGAAAGGTTGATTTCCTTTTCGAGCCCTGGAACTGACAAGCCATCTTCTGAGTCATCGATTGCTGCCAGAATCTGTTCAACGTGCTCAGTAGGTGGGAAAGCGGCCGATATGAAGTGATTGGTAATATCATCGTCTTCCCGACCGCTCAGCATAATGCCAAAAGATGGCGAGCCATCGCGGCCAGCCCGGCCAACCTGCTGATAGTAGTCCACTACGGAGCCGGGGCGTTGATAGTGGATTACGAACCGTAGGTCGGGCTTATCGAACCCCATACCTAATGCACTAGTGGCGACTAGTACTTTCAATTGGTTGTTGAGCAATTGTTGCTCCAGCGACTCCCTATCATCCCCAGTGCCGCCATGATAACCAGCAGCAGAGATGCCTTGAGAAGTCAGCCAGCGAGTTACCAGGCCGACGTCTCGTTGGGTGCGTGCATAGATAATGCCACTGCCGGGCAAGCGGGGGACTTGTTCGGCCAACCATGCCAAACGAGATGCTTGGTGCGGTAGCGTAATTGCCTGCAGTTGCAACGAGTCTCGCACCAAAGAGCCTCGAACGGTCTGCAAGCGTGCTCCTAACTGGGTGTTAACATCGGCTACAACACGGTTGTTAGCGGTTGCTGTGGTGGCCAATACTGGCACGTTGGAGGGAAGAGACTGTAAGACACGGGTGATACGTCGGTAATCAGGACGAAAATCGTGGCCCCAATCGGAAATACAGTGGGCTTCATCAACGACGAAGAGACCGGGAGTAATTCTAGCCAAGACGTCGTTGCGAAAGCTTTCATTACTGAGTCTTTCCGGAGAAATAAGCAGTATATCCGCTTGGTTTCGGTACAATTGCGCTTTAACGCTTTCCCAATGTTCTAGATTGGTAGAATCTATTTTGACGGCAGCGAGGCCAATGCGGTTTGCAGCTTCGAGCTGGTTGCGCATTAATGCTAACAGGGGGGAAACCAATAAAGTAGGGCCTAAACCCTGGTCTCGCAAAAGGCGTGTTGCCAGGAAGTACACCATGCTTTTGCCCCAACCTGTACGCTGAACAACCAAGAGTTGGCTTCGCTGGGCCACGAGTTCCCGGATGGCTTCCCATTGGTCCGGCTGAAATTGGGCATCAGGCTTACCTATTGCTGTGCGCAGATAGCGAAGAGCAGTATCGTGGAGGGTACTCATTGGTGGGTAGAATTAGTGCATAGAATGAAAAGGGAGAATTCGAGATAGTAGCCGACTAAATCAGTCTACCCACTCGATACCGATGATGTCGGGCGTGTTACCAGCACTGATGTTAGGAATGATGATGGGTTTGTCTTCAGTGCCATAGCCAGTCAGGTGTAGGTCCAAGTCTTGCTGGGCGAAGAAACCGGTGGCCTTGCCTTTCTTGATTGAAGCAACTCGTAACGACGTTGTGCCCTCATATCCATCATTCAGCGAGCTGTGATTGACTAGAACAAGTCGGCCTTCGAGGTCGCCGCCGGCATCACCGGGGTGGTTGAGGATAACCCAAGTGTTGGGCACATGATTGGGGGTCAGAGTATTGCCTTTGACCTGTACAGCGAAAATGGTCTCCGCGTATTTGTGGCCGTCGGTACGGGCTGGCATTTTCTTCCAGCCGTCAGGCTTGGGGGTGGTTTGCTTTTTGTTGAAATGTTTGAGAGCGTTTTCGGGGGAATAGGCCGGGATGTAGGTTTTGTATTTCTCGTTTGCAGGCGGATTAAGGTCAAGCTCGTCGATGGACTGCTTGCGGGCTAGAAAGTCTTCTGCTTCAGTTACGAATTTGTCAAACTCCCACTTTTCGGTGCCCATGCGGTTGAGCAGGGTCTCGAACACGAGTAGGCCACGGTAGCCTTTGATTTTGCCCTCGCCGGGCACTTCGCTAAGCTTGGTGAGGAGGGCGTTCTTTTTGGCGTCGGAGAACTTCTCCCCTTTTACCTCGATGACGAAAATCCAGCCGTCGCGGTACATGATGAAGTCGGGGTAGTAGCGCTTAGAGCCGTAGGAGAAGTAAACGTTGCGCTGGTTTCGGACCCAAAACGGCTGGTTGTCGGTGGCTTTGAGCACGTCGTTGACGTAGCTGGCCAACTGGTATTCGGGGTGCGAATCGAATTTGTCGTAGTCGTAGATGGAATGCTCGAAGCCGAAGAAATGGTAGCCGGCATCGATGAGGTCCAGGACTTTGCTGCGGTCCTTGATTTTGGTGCGGCTGGTGTTGTTCACCTGGTCCTGGGGGAGCTTCAGCTCGTAGCTTTGGAAGCGAGTGGGCAGTTCCCACATATCGTCGCCGCTAATCTTCTCGAAGTTGAGGAAGAAGTAGTTCTTCTCAATGTAGTGGCGGTAGAAGGACGCGAAAGCGTGAACGAAAAGGTTAGCCGCAAGGGTTTCGTCGGTGGCAGTGAGGCTGGGGAAGCACAGGCCAATTTCGTTGAATTTGGCGATGTAGCGACCGAACGACTCACGCACGGTGGGAATATCGGGTAAGCAGTGCAGGGTTTTCTGGACGATGCCGTAAATGGCCTTGCGCTCCCGCTCGGTGAGGGTGAGCTTGCCCGCTCCCCAACCGGCCTGCTGAATCTGGTTGCGGAGGGTGGCCTCGTCGGCGAAGATGTCGACTTCGAGGAAAAAGCCGTCGGGGCGGTATTTGAGGAAGAATTGCTCGGTGCCATCCTTATCGGTCAGCTTGAAACAGTTGTCTTTGATGAAGTGGTCGGCGATGGTGCCGGCGTCCTTCACCAAATCGAGGAGGTTGATGCCGGCTTTGGCGCGGAAGTCGGCGCGAATGTGGGGCAGCGTGATTCCGGCCAGGCGATCGACCTTGGCGGTGTTGGTGATGGTGGACTGGGGCTTGTCGTAGCTAAAATACTTATCGGACAGACCAAATTCCTGCTGGATGCTGAGAATGACATCTTCAAAATTCTTGCCCTGGTCGCAGACTATGTGGAGCTTTTCGGCGGTGGCTTTGAGTGGGGCGCTGCTTTCGAGGTCATCGAACTCACGCTTGTCTTTGTAGAGACGGATGCCGCGGCCGATAATCTGTTTGACGGAAGTTTTGAAGTCGGTGGCCGAGTCGTTGATGACGGCCATCGTGAAGATGTTGGGGAGGTCGATGCCCTCATCGAGGCGATGCATGTACACGACCAACTCGACGTTATTGGTGCGGATTTCGCGGAAACGCTGCTCTACTTCTTTGGAGGACTTGCCGTGGTAGAAGATGGCGGTGCTGGTGAATTTGCGCAGGTCCTGCTGCAGGCGGGCGGGGTCGTGCTGGTAGTGCTCTTCCCAAACCTGCTGAAGGAGGTTGGTAATTTGCAGCTCTTGGAGCTTGATTTTTCCGTAGATAATTTTGAGGTTGTCGGTGTCGTCGGCAAGCTCGTTTACGAGGTAGTTGAAGACCTTTTGAGTGTAGATGGTATCGTCCTTGACTTTGACGAAGGCCAGGGGCTTGATGTGGCGGGCCTTGGGGTCGAGGAGAATGGCTTGGTGCTTCAGTAGGTGAATCAGGGCAAGGGTGACGAGCTTCAGCTTTTCGTCGGGGTGGACGCTGTCTTTGACTTTGGCGGTGCCGCTGGGGGCCAGGGCCACAGCGCGGACCAGCTTGCCGTAACCCTCATGCAGGAAGCGCCGGATATCATACTTGTAGATGATTGTCTGGCTTTTCTTGGCGGCTTTGGTATCGGAAGTGCCGGCGGTTTCGACGGCGGTGGCGGTGAAC
>Ga0265797_10011510_pt1 | contig 11058 bp, 8 predicted proteins | sample P2T30metagenome_FD_192433 | JGI IMG/M metagenome (GOLD analysis project Ga0265797, IMG submission 192433) | Plant litter microbial communities from East Loma Ridge, Irvine, California - P2 T30 | ecosystem: Environmental > Terrestrial > Plant litter > Unclassified | place: USA: California... | reverse complement strand
CACTCCAAGGGCGCTGAGGATGTTCCGGTATGCCGGGTAGCCGGGCCGGGCAAGTGCCACACGGTCCCCCGTGTCGAAGGCAGCAAGGAAGCTGAGCATGAACGCCCCGGAGGAACCGGTCGTCACCGCGATGCGTTCCGCCGGGACACTGACTCCGTACCAGCGTTCATAGTGTGCGGCGATGGCCTCACGCAATGGCATGATTCCCATGGCGGCGGTGTAGTTCAGCACCGTATTGCTCGCATGGATCGCTGCGGCGGCCTGATTCACCGCAACCGGGGCTCCAGAACCGGGCTCCCCTGCGGTCAGCGAGATCACATCCCGCCCGGATGCGCGCAGCGCGTCGATCCGACCCAGGATGCTCATCACCTCGAATCCGGGCACCTGTGATCTCTTCGAAGGCAACATCTATCCAGCCTATAGACTCAATCCCTATGCGCAGCTCAGCCGGTCTACTAGCACTCGCGTTGCTGGTGCTGAGCGGCTGCTCACCGGCCCCTGCCGAGGAAAGTCCGAGTGCCGCCCAGAACGCCGCCGACCAACAGATCTCCGTATTCGCCGCGGCCTCCTTGGACGAGGCGCTGAGAACTGTGGCACGTGAGTATGAGGAAGATTCCGGCGTGAGCGTCCTGCTCAGCTCTGCAGGTTCGGCCGATCTGCTCGCCCAGCTGGAACAGGGAGCTCCGGCGGATGTGTTCATCCCCGCAGATCTCCAGACCATGCAGCGAGCGGAATCGGGAGAACTCATCGCGTCACCGGCACAGCCCATCGCCTCCAACACCTTGGTGATCGCAGTACCAGAGGGCAATCCCGCCCAGATCGATTCGATCCAAGACCTCGACACCGGCTCAGCAGGGTCTTCAGAGAGCTCCTCCCCCAGCTTGGTGATGTGTGCCGATCAGGTGCCCTGCGGCGCCCTCGCTCAGCAGGTGGCCGAGGCTGCGGACATCACGCTCAGCCCGGTCAGTGAGGAGCTCGCTGTCACCGATGTCCTGGGAAAGGTCCGCAGCGGAGAGGCCGACGCCGGCCTGGTGTACTCCACGGATGCGCTGCGCGCCGCAGACCAGGTGGACGCCGTGGAGATCCCCGAGGCCGCCGAGTTTCCCAATCTCTATCCCGCTGCTGTGCTTCGCGATTCGCCCCAGCCCGAGCTGGCACAGGATTTCTTAGACTTCCTGAGCAGCGCGCCGGGACAGGAAGCCTTGGACGAGGCTGGATTCGGCCCTAGATCCGGGACTGGCTTTGAACCGGAAGATCAGCCATGAGCCGCCGCCCTGCGGTGATGATGCCGCGCTGGATCCTGCTCCCCGCCGCAGTGGGTGCCGTCTTCATCCTGCTGCCGATCTTCGCGCTGCTGACCCAGGTGGAGCTCACCGAGCTTCCCTCGCTGCTGAGCTCGGCCGCGGCACTTTCAGCGCTGTGGCTGAGCCTGCGCACAGCGCTGCTGGCCACCGTGCTGTGCCTCGTCCTGGGAGTCCCGCTGGCACTGATGCTCTCGCAGCTCAGGTTCCGCGGCAGTGGGATCCTGCGCACGCTGATCCTGCTCCCGCTGGTTCTGCCCCCTGTGATCGGTGGCATTGCGCTGCTGAACACCTTCGGCCGGCAGGGCCTGCTGGGTCAGAGCCTCGAGGTCCTCGGGGTGCAGATCGCGTTCTCCACCGCCGCCGTGGTGCTTGCCCAGACCTTCGTGTCTCTGCCGTTCATGGTCATTGCCGTGGAAGCAGCGATCCGCGGAGTGCACAAGGAAGTGGTGGAAGCCGCCGTCGTCGACGGAGCCGGTCCCACGCAGCTGCTGCGCAGCATCATCCTGCCGCTCATCGCACCTGGTCTGGCCTCGGGCGTCGTCCTTGCCTTTGCACGGTCACTCGGTGAGTTCGGTGCAACCATCGCCTTCGCCGGAAGCCTGCAGGGCGTCACCCGCACGCTTCCGCTGGAGATCTACCTGCAGCGAGAGACGGATCCAGACGCCGCCGTCGCACTCTCGGTGCTCCTGATCGCAGTGGCGGTGATCGTGATCGGAATTACCCGGCCACGTACCGCGCCAGATGCTCTCCGGTGAGTGTCGCAGCCTCCGCAACCAGATCAGCCGGGGTTCCGGTGAAGACCACCCGGCCACCGTTGTTGCCGGCACCAGGTCCCAGGTCGATGATCCAGTCGGCATGCGCCATGACGGCCTGATGATGTTCGATCACCACTACCGAGGTCCCGGACTCGACGAGCCTGTCGAGCAGAGACAGCAGGTTCTCCACATCAGCCAGGTGCAGCCCCGTGGTGGGTTCATCGAGCACGTAGACCCCACCGGGATCTGACATCTTGGTCGCCAGCTTGATCCGCTGACGCTCACCGCCGGAGAGCGTGTTCAGCGGCTGCCCCAGGCGCAGGTACCCCAGCCCGACGTCGGCGAGCCGGGTCAGGATCTTGGCGGCGGCTGGCAGCTTCGCCGCGTCGGAGCTGAAGAACTCCGCAGCCTGATCCACCGAGAGGTTCAGCACCTGGCTGATGTTCAAGGGCCCATTCGCTGAGTCTCCGAGCGTGTACTGCAGCACCTCGTGGCGGAATCGCCGTCCCTCGCACTCCTCGCAGGGACTCGCCACGGTCTCCATCACTCCGAGTTCGGTGTAGATCACCCCGGCGCCGCCGCAGGTGGGGCAGGCGCCTTCCGAGTTGGCACTGAACAGTGCAGGTTTGACTCCATTGGCCTTCGCGAATGCCTTGCGGATCGGCTCCAGCAGGCCGGTGTAGGTGGCTGGATTGGACCGGCTGGAGCCCTTGATCCCGGTCTGATCGATGAAGGCCACCCCCGCACGATTCGCCAGGCTGGATTCGATCAGCGTTGACTTTCCTGAGCCCGCCACCCCAGTCACCACGGCGAGCACGCCGGTGGGGATGTCCACATCGACCTCGTGCAGATTATTCGAAGACGCTCCCCGGATCTCCAGGGCACCAGTGGGCTCACGGAAGGAGTCCTTGAGCTGGGCTCGATAGTCCAGATGCTTGCCGGTGAGGGTCTCGCTGCTGCGCAAAGCCGCCACGCTGCCCTGGAAACACAGCTCACCGCCGGCCTCGCCCGCCCGTGGTCCCAGATCTACGACGTGGTCGGCGATCTCGATGGTCTCCGGCTTATGCTCCACCACCAGGACGGTGTTTCCCTTATCCCGCAGCCGTAGCAGCATCTGGTTCATCCGCGCAATGTCATGGGGATGCAGACCGATCGTGGGCTCATCGAAGACATAGGTGATATCCGTCAGTGCCGAGCCGAGGTGGCGGATCATCTTCACCCGCTGCGCCTCGCCGCCGGAGAGGGTCCCGGCAGGTCGGTCGAGGCTGAGGTAGCCCAGGCCGATCTCGATGAAGTGCTCCACGGTCTCCAGCAGTGCCGCACGCAGCGGAGCCACGGAGGGGAGGTCAAGGGGACGCAGCCATTCAGCGAGATCGCGGAGCTCCATGGCGCAGACCTCGGCGATATTGAGTCCCTGGACCTTGACCGAGCGGGTGAGTTCGCTGAGCCGGCTCCCACCGCATTCAGGACAGGTCACAAAGGTGACGGCTCGGTCGACGAAGGCCCTGATATGGGACTGCATGGCTTCGCGGTCCTTCGAGAGCATGGACTTGCGCACCTGCGGCACGAGCCCCTGGTAGGTCATATTGACCCCGCTCATCTTGACCTTCTCGGGCTCCCGGTACAGAAGATCATGGCGCTCCTGCTCGGTAAACTCCCGCACCGGTTTATCCGGATCGAAGAATCCCGATTCCGCGTAGAACTTCACCGACCAGCCGCCCGCCTTATACCCGGGCACGGTGATGGCGCCGGCGTTGAGCGAGAGCGTCTCGTCGATCAACTGGGAGACGTCGATGTCATTGATCTGACCCCGACCCTCACAGCGCGAACACATGCCGCCGGTGATGCTGAACTCCCGGCGTTCCTTGGTCTTCTCCCCGCCGCGCTCGAAGGTCACGGCACCGGCTCCGCTGATGCTTGCCACGTTGAAAGAGAAGGCCTGGGGTGAGCCGATATGGGGTTCGCCGACGCGGCTGAAGAGGATCCGCAGCAGCGTGTAGACATCGGTGACAGTGCCGACCGTGGAGCGCACATTGGCACCGAGACGTTCCTGATTCACCACGATCGCGGCGGTCAGCCCCTGGAGCTCGTCAACATCCGGACGGTTCAGGCTGGGCATGAACCCCTGGAGGAAGGCGCTGTAAGTCTCATTGATCATCCGCTGGGATTCGGCAGCGATCGTGCCGAACACCAGCGAAGACTTCCCGGAGCCGGAGACCCCTGTGAAGACTGTCAGCGCCCGTTTCGGAATCTCGAGACTGAATCCCTTGAGATTGTTCTCCCTGGCCCCGACCACGCGGATGACGTCATGATGACTCGGCTCTTCGCTCACGGGGTGGGTCCTCTGCTTTTAGTCCTCGGCTGCTGCCAACTGGCCGCAGGCGCCGTCGATCTCTTTGCCTCGGGTGTCCCGCAGCGTTGTGGGCACGCCCAGTGACTCCAGCCGGTTCACGAAGGCTCGCATGACTTCGGGCTCCGATGAGGTCCAGATGGAGCCAGGGGTCGGGTTCAGCGGAATCGGGTTCACATGGACCCAACCGCGGCCACGGGCATTGAGCTTCTCGGCCAGCAGCTCCGCGCGCCACTGGTGGTCATTCATGTCCTTGATCAGCGCATATTCGATGGACACGCGCCGACCCGTGGTCTTGTAGTAGTGATACGCGGCATCGATGGCTTCATCGGCCTTCCAGCGCGAGTTCACCGGGATGAGCTCGTCGCGGAGTTCATCATCAGGAGCGTGAAGGCTCAGCGCGAAGGTGATCGGCAGGTTCTCATCGGCGAGCTTGCGGATAGCAGGCACCAGTCCCACGGTGGAGATGGTGATGCCGCGAGCACTCATCCCGAGGCCCTCCGGGGCCGGATCCACCATGCGGCGCACGGCGTTCATGACGCGCTTATAGTTCGCCAGCGGCTCACCCATCCCCATGAAGACGATGTTCGAGACCCGCTGCGGGCCTACACCCGAGGACGACGACGAGCGCTTGTCTGCTGCTGCCGATTCCTCGGACTCCGCGAAATCGGTCTCCTCGCCAAGTGCGGCGTGATCCTTCTCCTCGGCGATCTCGGCGGCGTTCGGGGCGTCGAGCTCTCCGGCCGCGATAGCCCGGTTGGCCTGGACGATCTGATCCACGATCTCCGCGGAGGACATATTGCGCGTCAGCCCGTTCTGGCCGGTAGCGCAGAAGGGACAGTTCATGCCGCAGCCACACTGCGAGGAGATGCACAGCGTGATTCGGCTGCGGTAGCGCATGAGCACCGACTCCACCAGGGCACCGTCGAAGAGGCGCCAGAGGAACTTGATCGTGGCGCCGTCGTCGGTCTTTAGCCGGCGGACCTCGGTAAGCAGCGGCGGGAGGAACTCCTCCACGAGCTGCTCGCGGGTCTCCGAGGGGAGATCGGTCATCTGATCGGGATCTGAGGTGTAGTGCTGGAAGTAATGCACCGAGAGCTGCTTGGCGCGGAAGCCGGAGATGCCGAGCTCTTTGGCCCTCGCGATCCGTTCATCCAGAGTCATATCCGCCAGGTGCTTCGGCGGCTGCTTGACCTTGGGCTGGGCGAACTGCAGCTTGGGGCGGCCGTCAGCGTCCATGGGCTGCTTCCAGCCCTCAGCCTTGGGACGGATCTGCGGACGTGCGGAATCAGTGGGAGCACCCGCCGGAGGACGAGAGGCGCCTGCCGCCTTCCGGGCGGCGGCAGACTTCGGAGCCGAAATCATCGACTCCCGCTCATCGCGGGTGCGGGCTTCTTCGCGGGGATTCTTGGGATTTGCCATCCCTGCAAGTCTCCCACGCGCCGGATGAAGGTGCACTACCTCTCCGAGACTCATCGAAGAGGAAGTGCACCTCTGTCACTCCAAGCGAGGTTCAGACGCTGCTTGCCTCTCGCTCAACCGCCGTGCTGTCCTGCAGCGGCGGGGCCGCCTTGGTAGCCAATGAAACGGCGACGAGTGCAACCATCGCCACAGGGAAGGCGACGACGACAGAGTTGATTCCTTCACCGAAGAGCTCCCACAGCACCGTCACGAGGCCACCCGTGAGCATGGAAGCGGCGGCACCTGCTGCACTGACCCTCTTCCAGAACAATGCTGCGAGCACAGCCGGAGTCACCGCCGCGCCATACATGGTGTAGGCGTACATCTGTAGATCCAGCAGCGTCGGGAAGAACTGGACGAGGATATAGGCGCAGACCGCGATGACGATCACGGCCAGGCGAGCCGTGAGAACTTGGGCGCCGGGGGCAGACGCCTTCCTCCGCGCGTTGTTTCGGAAGATCAGGTCGTAGACGATATTGCCTGAGCACGTCAGCAGGTAGGAAGATCCGGTCGTCACGATCAAGGCCAAGGCGGTGACCAGGATGACGGCACCGACCAGTTCGGGGGTGAATCCGCCCGCGGCAAGCCCAAGCACGGCCATGTCGGGCTCGGAATCTGGATTGACGATCGTCGCAGAGGAGGCAAGCAGGATGATCGGGATGATCATCATGAGGCCCCCGATGAAGAACAAGAAGGCCGCACGCTGAGCGGTCCGCGGGCTCTTTGCCGCAGAGAGTCGCTGGTGCATGTTCTGGTCTCCCAGACACAGCAGAAACAGCGGCAGGAAGTAACCCAGAATCTGAAGCGGAGTCAGCGGGCCGGTGAAGCTGCTCAAGGCTGGATCGAGTCGATCAACATAGCTCCCGAACCCACCGATATCTTGGACGAAGACGTAGCCGACAGCAATGACCAGACCGATGATGATCACGATTGCGGAGAGGAAATCCGTCCAGGCCACCGATTTCAGTCCTCCCGCGAGCGCCAGGAATGTGATTAGCAAGACCGCGACGATGGCGCCCTGGGTCTGGCTGAGCGGTGTGATGAGGCTGAAGATGTAACCGGCCCCGGTGAACTGAGTGGCGGCGATGCCCATGAACGCGATCAGCACGATCACCGTACCGATGGTGCCCGTATTGTTGCCGAAGCGCGTCCGCAGCAGCTGGGGAACCGTGTGAAAGGACTTGCGGCGAATCTTCTGCGCGAGAAAACCCAGCGTCAGTGCCCCGAGAAGTGTTCCCAGGAAGAAGAAGATGCCCGGGAGCGGACCGTTCTGAAAGACGAAGCTGGCACCACCGATGATCGAACCCGATCCGACGAACGTGGTGAGCATGGTCCCCGCGAGGACCCATGCCGGCAGTGATTGTCCAGCGAGGACGAAGTCAGTGCCGGTCTTGATCTTGGCGCGCTTCCCCAGCCACGCGGCGAAGGCCACCATGAGCAGCAGATAACAGATGAGAACGACGATGTTGGTCACGGTGCAGTACTCCATCTAGAGGCGAGTGTGACGTGGAACTCACCTATCTTGGCGTCCCACAGACAGCATTGCAACATTTATTGCATTACCGTCGTGTTTCCGCCCTGAGATTGTTCCTCCACACTGCTTCCACTCTGGTCACTCCACGACGACACCGACCCGCTTCCACATCTGGTCGGCTTCGCGCAGATTGGCCTCGGAGCCTGCCCGGTCTCGCTCGGCGACTCCCATCAGCAGCGCCTGGATGACCGAAGTGGCAGGAATAGTAGATGGCAGGTACCTCGAGGACTCGCTGGGAACCGTGATCGCAACCTCGGCGCGCTGGGCCACCGGCGTGGAGCGATCCACGATCGCCAACAGTGGAACCCCGCGCTCCACGGCCAGCAACGAAAGCTGGTTCACGGCTTCGGTCGTCTTCCAGATGTTGAACGTGATCACGAGATCTTTGGCCCCGAGCTGACGGACCGCCGTCATCTGTGTGGACACGGCCCCGGTCTGCAGGGAGAGGTCGCAGCCCAGCAGCTGGGCGCCATGCACCAGCTGCGCGGCTGGCCCGGCAAAGATTCCGGTGGCCAGCACGACAACTCTGTGCGACCTAGCGATCAGTTCCGCACCTGCTTCGATCACGCGCTCGTCGAGGGTCTCCCCGAGAGACTCCAAAGCACGCACGTCCTCCATGATCGAAGCCAGTCCTTGAACCCCCGAGGGAGCGTCACTCAGAATTCTGTCGGCAGTCAATGTGGCGAGGTAGCGTCCGCGGTAATCCAGGACCAGGGCAGGCCACCCGGAGAATCCTAGGAACTGCGCCGTCCTTGTCACTGTCCCGATATTCACTCCCGCCACGGAGGCAAGCTGCCCCGTCGTTGCGAAGGCACACAGTTCAGGGTCAGCTCGGAGCACGGCCACCACCCGGCCGAGCGCGGGGGACGGCTTGCGCCCGTCGACCAGCTTGTCGATCCAGGCCGAGACACTGTGGCTCATGCGTTGCAAAGTCCTTTGCATATCGTTATGTTGACGTCACCGGGCTTTCAATTTCAGCAGCGCCGGAACCTAGAAAGGCTGCCCCATGCAACTCGACCATTCTCATCGCGCGATCACCAACGTGCGTCTGCTTGACCCTGAGACCGAAACGATCTCTGAGCCAACCACGATTCGGATTGCTCATGATCGTATCGTTTCGATCGGCGGGACCGCTGAGGGCGATGCGCAAGCACTGGACGCTGGCGGACGGATTGCGATGCCGGGTCTGATCGACTGCCATGTGCATGTTCTGGCCAATACTGCTGATCTGGGCCGTCTCGGTGACGAGTCACCTTCATATCTGGCAATCACTGCAATGAACTCCATGCAGGACGCTCTTGCCCGAGGATTCACCACGCTGCGCGACGCGGGCGGCGCAGACTTTGGACTCGCACGAGCCGCTGAAGAGGGTCTCTTCCCGGCACCACGGCTCTTCTACGGCGGGAAAGCGATCTCTCAGACCGGCGGACACGCCGATATGCGCGCACCGGGGAGTTCGGTGATGGACTCCCACCAGTGCTGTCCACATATGGGCGTCGTCTGCGACGGCGTCTCGGAAGTGCGCCGCGCAGCGCGTCACCAGCTGCGCACCGGTGCAGACCACATCAAGCTCATGCTCTCAGGCGGAGTTGCATCACCCACGGATCGCGTCGACTCCACCCAGTTCTCCGACGAAGAGATTCGCGCGGCAGTTGAAGAGGCTGAGGCCGCCAACCGTTACGCACTCGGCCACGCCTACACCGCGAAGGCGATAAACCGAGGCCTGAAGCTGGGCGTGCGCTCTATCGAGCACGGGAACCTTCTTGACGAGGAGAGCGTCCGACTCTTCCGTGAATTCGATGCGTTCTTGGTCCCTACGCTGGTCACGTACGAACGACTGCAGCAGGACGGAGCTGCCAACGGACTCCCGCAGGAGAGCCAGGACAAGGTTGAGAACGTCCTGCATGCCGGTATGGACGCATTGCGGCTTGCCGACGAGGGCGGGGTGAATATCGCCTACGGGTCAGATCTGTTGGGCGGCATGCGAGGCTGGCAGAGCCACGAGTTCGCGATCCGCGCCCGCGTCCAGTCTCCAGGCGCGATTCTTCGTTCAGCCACCACCACCGCGGCAAGACTCCTCCGTCGCGAGGGTGAACTCGGAACCCTTGCCGAAGGCGCCCTGGCGGACATCATTCTCTTGGAGAGCAATCCACTCGAAGATGTCAACGTGCTGAGCACGCCAGAGACGTCAATCAGTCACGTCTTCAGCAGGGGCGGGCTCGTCACCGGACGCTGACAGTTCCTCAGGCCCCGGCGCGGCCCTGTTTCCAGTAGCCCATAAAGGAGACCTGCTTGCGGCTGAGGCCGATGTCCTTGACAAGATGACGGCGGAGCCCGGTGATGACACCGGCCTCTCCGGCGAGCCAGGCGTACTCACGGAAGCCATCGGCGTCGGCGACCTCCCAGAGCAGATCACCTTCGTTGAGCTCGGTGAAGTTCTCCGCACCCGAGGGGGCACCCACCGGTTCACGGGAGGGCTGCCAGGATGAGCGTCGCTGCGCGAAGATCTCCGCGCGGCGCCGGCCCCAGTTCTGCACCGCCTTGGTCAGCGGTTCGCCGCGCTCGGCCCCATCGCGAGGCAGCCAGTAGATCTCCACTCCCGAGCGGTTGACCACGTCCAGGGCATCGGCTCGGGTGGGAATCTCCAGATAGGCCTCGCCGTGGATTCGCTCGGGCAGCATCTCAAGGATCGCGCAGATGGCAGGCACCGCTGTCTCATCTCCCGCGAGCAGGATGTCCCGGGCAGTGCCAGGATTGAATTCAATCCCGCCGCCAGCCTTCGCTGAGCGGCCGTCGGGACCGATGATGACGAGCTCATCGCCCACCTCGGCACGCATGGCCCAGGCAGAGGCCGGGCCCTCGGTGCCGTGCACGACGAAGTCCACGTCGATCTGGTCCTCGTGCGGCCGGATGGAGCGAACCGTATAGGTCCGCAGCGGGTTGCGCTCAGCATCAGGCAGCTGCCGCCAGGCGTTGTACCAGACCATCGTGTCCGGGGCCGGTTCATCAAAGAGCCCCAGCTCCGGCAGGGTCCCGTCGGGACGCGGGAGCAGAAGCTTGATGCGCTGGTCCAGCCCGCCGGTGTAGAAGTGCCGCAGCGCATCATCCTGAAGCGTGAAGCGCAGGAAATTCGGACTCAGCCGTTGAACCCGCGCGACTATCGTGCGGTAGGCACGCTGAGGCTTATATTCGACGGGCTCGACCTGCTGAGCGGAGATGCTGCGCTGGGCGGAAACTACCTCGGCGAGGCTGGAATGCGGACTCATTGACCCAATGTCTCCTCGATCTCGGTGCTGAGTTCCTCAATGGCGAAGATCTGCGCTTCTGGGGTGCCCAGCGAGAACGCGTTCGCGAGATCATCGGTGATCACCATTGACCGCCCGTCCTCCACAGCGGGGATGCTGTTCCATCCCTCATCCTGAGAGATCTCGGTGGGTTCGATGAAGATCGGGAAGCCGACCAGGAGATCAGCATCGAGGAGCTCAAGCTGCTCGTCCGAGATGCTGACGCTGAACTCCCCCTCGCCACCGAGTTCTGCGATCTCTGGGTTCTGCTCGAAGCCCAGATCCTGCATGAAGGCCACGCGTCCGTCGGCCTCGGTATAGGCACCCCAGCCCTCTGCGGTGCGCGTCGCCACGGTGACGCTCTGCCCAG
>Ga0265797_10011509_pt1 | contig 11059 bp, 7 predicted proteins | sample P2T30metagenome_FD_192433 | JGI IMG/M metagenome (GOLD analysis project Ga0265797, IMG submission 192433) | Plant litter microbial communities from East Loma Ridge, Irvine, California - P2 T30 | ecosystem: Environmental > Terrestrial > Plant litter > Unclassified | place: USA: California... | reverse complement strand
CGGCGCGCTCGATGGCGTGTTCGATACCGACGGCGACGGCTTCTTGGCCGGTGGACAGATGGCAGAAACCCCGAATCTTCTTCTCCTTGTAGAGCCTGTCGGCGGCCATTTCCATGCGTCTGTTGCATGTTAGACGCTGATCGTGTTTGAATCCTAGGATAGTGGGTTTTCCTACCGTACGGCGACCATGTCGTAGTACATCTTCTTGAGCTCCTTCTTGGTGACGTCCATTGTGTATGGCGGCGGGTCGAGCTCGTACGTCTCAAAGGCCTCGTCGGAGAGGCGGATCTCGAACGGCTTGTCGTCCTCCTACAGACAGTCAACGGTCCGTCGCTTGCTCCACAGCCACACGGCTGGCTTTCTGCGTGTCCTCTTACCGATGGCACATTGGCCGGGTCCGTGTGCGATGAGGCCGCATCCGTCGTCACGAACCTGAAGGCGGGTCGCGCAGCTGAGGCCACGGCATTGCGCCGGAAGGGCGACGCAATGCTCCGCCTGATTGTCCTGGACAGCATTGTGAGGTGTGGGGGGAAGCAGCCGAGGGGGAGGCGTGGGTATGCCGTGAGGTTCAGAGGGTGTTGATTCGAAAAGTTGCTCAGCTCCCGCCAGCTCGGGGATCCGCTTTGGCGCTAAGCCGTTCCCGTCCGCCAACGCCAATCTCAGCACATCCCGATCCTCTCCGACTCAACACCTCTCGACGCACCGCAACTTCCGCCACTCGCTGCACCCGAGCATACAACTAAACCGTGTAGCTATCCTCATACAGGACACTTGGTCGCTAAGCGCCAAAACACCCAAGTTTGTAAGAGCGTGTAACAACCTTCAAACTTCCTGGCGCTTGATAATACCTAGGTAGCGCGTGATTGTCTCGAGACATGTACAGAACCAATGAGGGACTTCGTTTTTGATTGCGATGTCCTGTTCTCAGACTTCAGCTCATCCGCCGCTCATAACAGCATGCGCGCAATGCAGCCTACTCAGACAAGAGGCGCATACGCGCTGTCGAAAAGAGATATATAGACCTAGTCGACGTTGCTGTAGTCTCAAATATTCCAAAGTTTCGCTCATCGGCATCATCTACGTCGTTGAAGAATAGCTTATGCCAGCGTGCACGCAAAAGCCATGGTCGCGGCAAGTCTACAGAAATCGTCACGTACTTCCCGCCCTACTTCCTTCAACCACGAGCCACTCGACTACAGGAGGGGCGCAATCAGGTTACTCCGAATCCTCCCGCTCCTTTCGGCTGATGGACTCATACAGTGTGAAATCTGGCATGACAGTGTCGAGGCGAGCTACACCTGCCTTTCCTACGTCTGGGGATCAGAAAAGATACAACGGCAGATCCTCGTCAATGGCAAACTTTTCCTCGTTCGAGAGAACCTTTACGACTTCATGCGCGTCGCTCAATCGAAATACGCAAACCCAGCACGAGCCTTTTGGATCGACGCTCTGTGTATCGACCAAGATTCTGTTCACGAAAAGAACCACCAAGTCGCTCAGATGGGCCCCATCTACGCGAATGCTGTCGAGGTGTTTTCTTGGCTTGGGCTCAGTCAAACTATCGGTCGCGCATTCACTTTCGGGCTACAATTAGGAGTCGATGTCGATATGTACAGCTTCGATATTAGAGCGCCGACATGGGAAGATTTGCACCAGAAATGGATCGAGCGGAACAATCAAACCCATGGGCAGCTCGCGAAGGATTGGCTCACCGTTGTGCGAGATCGATACTGGACGCGCGCATGGATCACACAAGAGATCTTACTCGCAAGACAAGTCAAACTCCTTGTCAATGATCTTGAGATTGATCCCATACAAATTTCTTCATGCGCCTCAGGGAGGCCTAGATATATCAACGACCTCAAAAGAAACTTATGGTCAGATCATGAAAAATGGGACACTGAAACGCAAGTTTTCTCCTGCTACTTCGGCTGGATCTGTGGAAGAAGAGAGTTACGCTTCCAAGAAAAGAAACTCATCAATTTCTTTGATAGCGTCCCGGGTCGGCAGAGCTACTACGTCCACGACAGAGTCTACTCGCTACTTTCCCTTGCTTCGGATACGTCAAGTATCAAGGTCGACTATCGAATCTCCCCATCAGATCTCCTTCGTCAGGTCATGAACCTCTACAAGAAAAATATGTGCATATGTGCATGGTTCTTCATGGCAAACATGATGGACTGTTACCACGTGCCTAACGACAAAAGCCGTGATGGTGGAGCGGGCAGATCTCCGATCTTCAGACTGCCGATGAAGCCAGTCCAAACAGACTTTATCATGAGCGCTGCCAATTCGAAAAACTGGCACAACGCTTGTTCCGAATGTGGCATGAAAATGCCACATTTTGAGAAACAAGTACACACAACCTTTTGTATCCAGTCTCTTTGTGAAAATATCCGTCCTGGGCATCTATACGTCTACAAAAACAAGCACGGCAACTATGAAATTAGTCGAAAAGGTGATACTACTAGCTACGAAGTTGTACACTTCCAGCCTGGAAACCCGGGCTCCAGAGACGACATCGACCTTGGGTGGGGTAGTATGCCTGGCCTGTACGACGCCTACCTTACAGGCGACGTTCTGATGAAGTTGTTTCTATACCCAGAGCGGAGTGTGAGGCAGACATTGCCGATGGAAATCTGCCGAAGAGCTCAAGGCCACTCGGCAAACATGGAATTTTGTTAGAAAATGTCTGGGGCGTGGCACACATGTCACCCTATTAAAATCCAGAATGAGGTAATACAAGGGTGTATGAAATTTGCGTGTTCCACGTATGTTGCTTGCAATCGATCATGGCCCAGCTTCCGCACTTCCTTTGGCTTTATACCATTGGTGCCGGACCAAGCCATGATGTACCAGATAATGAGTGTATGATGATAGAAAAAAGCTGTTGCGCCGAGTATCTCTTTCTTGATTTGTGATTCTTTCTTTCTCCGACCCCCTTGGACACACGCATGAAACCTCGAAATGATAACGCACCCATATATTACGAACACCCGATCCTTCACAATTACGCATGGAATAGTGTGGTGTAGAAAAAGTGTCAGGCTCACTCTGGGTGATCAAAAGACAAGTACCGTCTATTGTACAGAACGAAGCGTAGTTAAGATATCGATTTGGGGCACCCGGCGTCATTGGGTCCGGACAGAAAATGTATGAGAGTCCTTAGCGTATGTGATCCACTCTTGATGCTAGAGCAAAGTTAGAGAAAAGAAGGTAAAATTGCAGAACATGTACTTGCCTTTGCGATTGCATAGCCCAGTCTCAATACCCTCTCCATGCGGTGTTTGACTGTACTCGCCAACTCCAAATATCGCTCCTCTTCGTCATGCTCTCTCTCAAACCACTTGATAGGAAAATAATCGTCTGCCCAGATCAAGCCTCGCACAAGATAATCCTCAGGCAACGGCAGTTCGTCGCCCCTCTCGCCCTCCCCAGGGAATACACCGGAAGCCAGTAATGCATCGATATTGTGCGTATGGCTTTGTGAATGACTCTGGATCTGGTTCTCCGTCTTCACCAACGTATTAAGGAAAGCAACGAGTTCGGCCCAAGGCGCGTCTTCAATGAGATCAGAAACGTATGTACTGGAAGCAAAGCTGGAAAGGAAAGCGAGCATGATGTGTACGTGAGGAAGCACATTCTTGTCGCCGATGCGGCGGAGTACGAGAGCGAACGTCTCCCTCGTGATCGATTTTGCGTTGATGAAGGTATGAAGGACTTTGAACTTGTCCATTGCCTTCTTAATATCCTGCTCAATATCTTCGGGCTTACTCGAGGCAATCAAAGGCTTCATTGGATTCTGTTGGTCAGCCGGAGATGCACTCCGAACCTTGTCTTCGGTCGCCTTTTGAGGATCTTCTGCTCTCCCCCAGATCGGAAGCAGCAAAATCTGGCGAAGAAGGTTGTCGTTTTTCCCATATTCAAACCAGCCGGCAATATTGGTAACCGCGATGTATACACCCTGCTCTTTCCATTTCGCTGTCACACGGCCAATATGGTTGTCCAGGTTTCCGATGAATTCCGCCTTCGCGCTCATGAACTCGGCCATGTACTGTTGTCGCTGACCCTGAGGCCTGTCCACACCAGACTCGTCGAACTGCAGACCATGTGCCTTGATAAAATTGGTGTCGATTGGGAGAGCATGAGTGAGAGGTGATCCTGAACGGCCAAGAATAGGGTCCAATAAAGTCAAGATCGATTCCCGCGCACTCTGGAATGGCTTGACGCAGGTCAGAGACCTGGAGTAGTAGTACATCTGCTGAAGAGCATTAGGTCGCGCTAAAATAGCCAAGTGATGGTAGAGCCGGCCCACGGTAGGGTTCTTATCAGCGGCCTTTGTATACCATGATCGGGCGACACCTGCCCAGGTTTCTCGGTCTCGGACATCTTCATCCTCAATAGCCATCCGATATCGGCCGAGATCCCCAAGGCACTCGATCCATGTGTCCTCGAAAGCTGGAACGGTCTCGAACAACAGAGCCATCATTTGATACGCCAAATAGATGAACGCCAACATGTAGTCGATACTGTCAGGAAGACGCCTTCGAAGTAACTCCAAAAAAGAATGAATCCCGTGCTTCCACATACGTGCAGGCATTGAGTACTTAGCCGCGAGACGCCGGAGAGCCGGTGAAGCGGAAGGGTGCTGACTGGCTAAGAAAAAGTCGTGATGCTCATGTAAAAGAGTACGATGCAGAGCTATTAAGGCCTGCCAATGATCGGACGCGAGCTTAGTATCACCATCTTGAGCAGCGGCGGCTTGTGCACGATCCACGTGTATACACTTGGTCTCTACCATTGTTAATCCTGCGTAAATAGATTTTACTTCTGATGCGAGTTGTTCCTGCGAGATGGGTCGACTATCAGGCTGCAACAGTAGACCGGGAAATCGAGAATCATAGCGTTGGAGTTCAATAAGGCCTGGTTGGCGTTGATGTTGCTGGGGTTTAGGAGTGGTCCGTTGCGGCGTACGAGTAGGAGACTGAGGTTGCGGTGACTGGAACTGACTCATCTTCGTAGCTTCGGTTGACCACTCACTAGAGGGCTCGGGTGTTGTCTGATATGGAGATGAAGTAGGCTTGGCGTTTTGTTTAGGGTCGAAAAGGCGTACATCCTGTGGTCTTGACCGTGTCCGATCCGAAACAACAGTATGTGGAATTTGCCTCGAGTATTCCGGATCAACCACTTCCACATGAGACGGACCCTTTCCTCGAGGGCTGGTAAACTCATGTTCCGCCGGTCGCTTCCTGCCAGAGGGCGGTGAGTTCTGCCTGGAAGCATTCCCAGAATTTATAGTAAGACCCGCGATATCAGGCGCTGACCGGTCTCCTACGGTTGCAGCTGACGAGTGATCAGATCTGCTGACCTGGTTAAACGCTGATCTAGCAGATGCCTGCACAGCAGCATAGTTTGCACTCACCTGAACTTCAGGCTTAGCTGTTGAAACTTCTCTCTTGCCTGCCGGGGAGACAAGCCTTCAAAGTCGTCGCGATGGTCTATCTTGCCGTGATTATATAGCTGGTCGGCACTCGGAAAGACACGTCCCTCATGACCGGGGTAAGGGCACGTGTGGGCCTTAGTGGTTGGGCTCTGAGTTTTCAGTGCCTGCGCGAATTTCGTCTGGACGAGTTCACCGGTGTCCATGATGCGGCTGAATGTCTCAGGTGTAAGATTCGCGTTCGTATTCAGATCTCCGTATTTGGCGTGGGGAGCGATGTGATCTGATTGGATGAAGTTTTGAAGCGCACATACCCACTCGTGCGCGCACACCCAGCCTCAGCGTGGATTGTATCTTGATGTCCCGGTCTATGCAGTCTCTAATAAGATCTGGCAACCTCTGCGCTCAAGTCCAAGGGGTCGAACTGCGTACGTCGACGAGGTAGTGCGAAGCTTCCGGTTTGGCTAGATGCGACGTTTGGGACGACAGGGACAGCAACTTCGCGCACGACGGAACGCAGAAATCGAAGAAAGAAGCTGTGTGACGTGTAATCTCTAACTCGAAGGCTGAGAGTGCATTTTGGGGATGTCCCTCCAGGTGGGCATTTACACCATATAGCATGCGGCTCTGCGTGGTTCGCCTACTAGGCAACAAGGCAAAAGCAGGCAAACGTCCCTGAGCACCGGATCTGATTCCATGCACGCCACCGTTTTACTAGCGTCAAGAGCGTCAAGAGCGTCAGCCTCGGTATTAAAACATCGCCTACTCGTAATCGTAAGAGATGTCCTTTGCAATCTGGTGGGCGGTCGTTGCCTACTTATTCTTTTTTAGCGTTTGCGGCTCTGCTACCTACGTTGGCCTTCATGGGGGCCATTCGAGCCCCACATCTTCGCCCGCTCCATGGAGGTTAGCGTTCGGCACACCGAAAAAGCAGCAGCGATCCTACCCGTACACCATTTATTCGACAAATACTATCGCTTATTATCAGAAACATGTCTATCGAACGGAGTACATGTCGGAGCCCTTCACCTACAGCATTTTTTGCTGTGTAGACCATAGTCCTTCCCATTTTCGCCTTACACCGGTAGGCTACATGTACCTGTGTGTCTGGGCACCATGTATGCCTCCATTACACGCTAGGCAATGTATGTAAAGCGAACAAAGGTCATACGGACGGCTGAAGCCGATCTCATGCCTTGATGGTGGCTTTATCTCCTCAAATCGAATCCCGCTTGCTTGTCCCAGCTCATTCACAACAGTCTCGTTGGCCATAACGCAGCCGCAAAGCCAATACTAACGCTGCGGCGACAACGTTACGTCTTGTCAGCTTGCCAGTCTTCGTCCCTTCGAACATGACGCTAGTTTGCTAGACGAAAGACCTCGTGACGGTGGTCAAAAGCCGGAGCCAGACAGTGTCCAAGAAGCATGATCTGCTCTGATCCTACGAAGAAGAATGGGATTTCCGAGGTCCACATCAAGCGTCTTTGGCCCTTCCAAAATGCAAGGTGTGGCCTTGTGCGTAGCAGTTCTGCCAACGAAGTGGAAGCGTCATCTGTTTGCCTGCGCCAGGTGTCACATGCACGCCATGTATGTTGTGTCCGTACTAGGTAATTTCCGGTAGTCCGCTCGGACGACTCGACAATTACGGCTGCTACAAAGGCTTGCACACCATGATAATAGTTCCACACACGGATGCGTGGTCAAAAGGTGCCGAGTCCCTGATAATCTCTGCGGTATTGGCACGAGGACAAACGGGGCCAATTGCGCCCTCTCACCAAACAACACGCACGAGGCATCGCCCGCGATACGGCTTCACTGCTGGCAAGCGCATGGTGAAGGCTGCTAAGAGACATTTGAGCCTTCATATCCCTAAAGCTAGTGCTTTCATTTAAAGGGTACGAGCACCTTCAAATTATCGTCGTCACTGGTATGCATCAGTGCCCAAGCAGATAGAGACATGCGATTGGTTGAATAACCAAATCATATCACTATCAACAACGATACCCTTGCCTTGAGCCTTGATAAGCTGGCTTGAAAAAAACAGCAAATCTTTCCAGGTCCGGTCAGGCATCACTCGAGGAGCGATCCAGCTGTAGACGCGACTTCAAAAGCAGCCGTTTCTGGAGTCGTTCCACAGTCTCAAGAGGCACACTGCGCACAGCGAGCTTCAACCGGTCAACTGCACTACACATGTGCCATAGACTACTAATATATGTGCATGTACTCGGGCAAGTCATGATGGTGGCTTAAACTAAAGCTTATCTTCTCTCTGTACGCATGTTGGCTTACCGTAAGATAGAGCACGAACCGGCGTGGCCATCATCTCGCAACGGAATACCAGTAGCGGCCAGGAAGTTATGATCACGAGCCATAATCACCGAGCCAGCGTTCAAATTTCAGCTAACCGTCGCAGACTCAGCGGTATGAGCTGAACGATACCAAGCTTACTTGCTTCTGCGCGGAGGCGGCCTGGTATGGCTACATCGTCGTGTGAAAGGGGCCGTTGTCAAAAGTAAAACGTTATCTATGAACTCCGATTATGTCTTGCATCGACAAGCAGGGAAACCTGAAGGGACTTACTTAGCATGCTGTGCTATACATCAAGGACTCGGTGATTGTCGTGCGTAAGGCTATCTTGGATGAGAACAATCAGGCTCGATGACTGCTAACATGGACATAACTACCATGTGAATAAAGTTTCCATATACGCGATAAATCCACCATGCTCTTGCATGCAATTCATTGCCTAATAAACACTATGCCTTTAGCGTTGCGTCTCAAACGGTGTGTACGCGCATTGGTCGCCGAGCAAGCCAATCCAAGCGATGCTTCGTCGTTTCGGGCATTTAAGTATGCCACCTTATCATCCCAGACTTCCGTGACCTTCTCTCGTGCACGCAGCAACGAGTCCTGTGCTTACATAGAATCAACTCTGATGCCAGAGTTTCAACTGCTTGCTTTTGTGTTACAAAGGTCCCATCTCTGTACTGAGCGATGATCATCTAGGCAAAAAGCACAAACATCTAGAGACGATAAAAGGCAGAAGAGGTCGCTTCGACGGCCGTTCCAACACAGCAGCGCGGCGTGGTATGTGATAGTGACCGATCGGCTGGATTGCTCTCAACCTTTAGCAATAGTCACACAGAACCCAGAGAACTGGAACACTTGGACAGGGTTATGTACGCAAGGCGGGGTAACATCTGCCTACTGCAGATACACGGCCCAGTTTCAACACACGACACTCATCTCCTCTTTCCGAAACCTGTAAAGTAGCGACCCGTGTCGCGACATAAATTGTATGCCAATGATGACTATTATGATTGGCAAGCCTTTTCCGGCGATGTTGAGAGGCTGACTTCCTGCGTGCTGACGAAGGAAGCAGAGACCTGGGGTTCATTACCAAACGCTGTCGATTGCGATGCACGAGATGACGAAATGAGCGGTTCAGGTATATTAAGGATCTATCGAGGACCAATTGAAAGTTTCTGGAAGGGCAATTGAAACAAGGCTGACCCAGGAATGAGTTGAAGACGTGGAAGAGGAATGGAGCAGGGCCATGTTCTCGCACCTATATCTCCATCAAGCGACAGCCCTTGCCAAGTCAATTCTCATCGCACAACCATGGAAACGTCAATCCACCCCGTTTTGCTGCTCGGACTAAGCACCACAAAGTCCTGTGGAGACCTATCCTAAACAGCACACGGTTTGAGAAGCATGTGTCTATTGATTACGAGTGCGACTCGATCACCATAGGAACAATAGCCCCACACCGTGATGGAGCCTTGTTTTCACGAGGTCCAGAAGTTGCATATGTTAGTGTTTATGTCGCCCGCTGCAAGGTCTCGGAAAAGTTCGCAATCCCTACGTACTATATTATGTGCTGATATACCTTGCATTCCGTGCCCCGCATGTCATCCCTAAAGCCCAGTGAAGGACAAAGAGTAAATACCCGATCATTAACTGCTATTACCGACTTGTAGCGCAGAACCTTGGACGGCTACACCCGATGCTCGTCTGCGAGGTGCACTATACAGGATTCTAAGATGCCAGAAGCAAGTAATGGAAGGATGGTGCAGTCAAAAGGTAACACAACCTCGCACGACCTCAAGTGCTCCCTTCTAGATGGATATAATGGTGTACCGCCGATCATCGGACTAGAAGCGCAAAGGTGTGAGCCGCGTGGCGTCGACTTTGAGGCAACAAAGTGTATAGAGATGTTGATCAGACTTTGTCGCAGTCCCTCTGATTTGTAAAAACTCTCTGGACACAATCTCATGATGGAGCCTATGGTGGTGCACACCCGGACAGTCCACAGCTGTAGGAATACCTAACTTTCCAACCTTCGAAGGTTGCTATTGATCGGTTTACCAGGAACTACCCATAGACTGGATTCTCTCGAGGAGGCGAGGTCGTAGCGATCGCGAAACTAGAGGACTTCGATAAAGTTGTAAGCAATAATGTTGGGGGCTGAAACGAGTGGCGTATACATGGCAAGGCTGAAGGACTTCGATGTCTGTAAAGTGCGCACCTACCTAGGTAGCCAAGCCATAACCTCAACTCAGAACTCGCCTCACCATGCAGAAGCAGTGGTTCGCATTGAGGCAAACCAAGTCTTCATCAAATACGTCCCGAGGTCGCTTCGTAATAAGACGCTCATCCCGCATGAACTATCGATGACCTTCATGTCGTCATCCAAGATGGATCTCAGCTGCCGAGATACTTCACCCGCTGACTTTGACCGGGATGGAAAAAGTCAGTGTTGTCGGTTATGCACGGTCTTTCGGAACAAACCCCGAAACGCGGAAAGAAGCATGTAAAAGCTGGCACGAGCATGGCTACAGACGGCTGATGAACATGTCAGGCCCACTATTCGCCGCAAAGATTACCGACCAGTTTTAGGCAACAAAACCTGTACAAGTGACATCTGACTGATGCTTACTGGGCTGAGGGCTGAGATCAGACTGGTATGCAGTGTTCAAGGTGTGGACTAACGACGGACGACACTACAGTCCTTGTTCCGGCGCCTCTATGCGCAGGAAGGGACTTATCAGGCAGGTGGTGTTCACCGGAAGGCACTTAGGTACCAAAGAAAGGGGCCGGAACAGGCCTAAAGTTCAGACATTTCGACGTGAGACTGGAGCTAAGCTTCTTCAGACGACCTCGGGGTTAAGATTTTTGTGCTATAACCCTCAGAGAACAGTAAGCCCCCTATGGCTTCTGACGAAGTTAACACGCCATGGTTTTACAGGAAGTAAACTCCACGTCGCTTGAGTTCCTGCATATGCAGGACCTCTTGCTGCGACCGATGCTATCAGAGCATCACAGTTGTCTTGAGGTCGGTCACGCATCGCCAAATTCCATCTCTGGCCTCTTGTCGCTTGAAACGTTGGTTGCGATTGGAGTCTTGCAGGGTGTTTGGCAGAAAGTACCTAGGTCCAAGAACTCATTAGCCGAAGGCCAAAATTCATCAGTGAATTAGGAGATGCATATAAGAGGAATGTTCGAACGGACGTATTAGTGTATAACTTGGGAACTCGAGCACATGGCGTGATATTGGTTCGTGGACAGTCGCACAGCGCAGCAATGCCGCGGAAACGGTGGTGCTGTTCCAATGACATC